>Ga0213824_1000052_pt1 | contig 101478 bp, 84 predicted proteins | sample MC6MC0906MG_FD_179892 | JGI IMG/M metagenome (GOLD analysis project Ga0213824, IMG submission 179892) | Enriched soil aggregate microbial communities from Iowa State University, Ames, United States - MC6-MC0906-MG | ecosystem: Environmental > Terrestrial > Soil > Unclassified | place: USA: Iowa...
AGCGGCTGGAGGTGATGGAAAGCGCCATCCCTCAGGTATTGCGCAAGCGGTACCCGCATACCTGCCAGATCGTCGGGCACCATGCCAGCCTGTTTCACTCGGCAATGGGGCGGGCGTGCCTGGGTGAGCTGGCGGTCGATGAAGTGCAACGCCTGGCGGCCCATGAGCGGCTGCGCGATGACACGGTGCTGCGCAACATCGAAGAAGACGCGCACAAGGGCTTTGGCCAGCGCACCGAAGGGTACTGGGAGTACCCGGTACGCTTGCCATTCCTGATCCGCGCCATTGCGCTGCCGGTGCATGCCGAAGGGCGCCTGGCCGGGAGCATTGCCTTGCACTGGCCGCTGGATCAGGCACCGGTGGAGCGGGTGATGAATTTGCACCTGAGCAGCCTGGCGAGCACGGTAGGCGATGTGCAGCGGGCCTTGGCGGTCTAGTGCTGACCTGTGCCGGCCTCTTCGCAGCACAAGGCTGCTCCTACGGGTATCGCGTGCTCATGTAGGAGCAGCCTTGTGCTGCGAAGAGGCCAATGCAGGCCACAGCAAAAGCCGGCAGCCGTCACTGGCCCTCGCGAAACCCGCTGGGGCTCACCCCCGCATGCTTGCGAAAGAACCGGCTGAAATACCCCACATCGGCAAACCCCAGCTCATGGGCGATTTCTTTCACGCTCAGGCTCGAATGCCCCAGCATGCGCTTGGCCTCCAGTACCAACCGGGCGTTGATCACGTTCATGGGCGTCATGCCCAGGTGCTCCTGGCACAACCGCCCCAGCGTAGCCAGGGTCATGCCCAGCTCGGCGGCGTAATCCGGCAGTGGCCAGTGCGCGCGGTAATGCATGTCCACCAATTCACGAAAAGTGGTCAGTTGCTGACTGCGCCTTGACACTGGGCGTTGCTCCCCGTGGGGCATGTGCGGTTCATGGCGCAGCACCTGAATCAGCAACGTCAGCAACAGCGCCATGCTGCTGGCTACATGCTCACGGGCGCGGTTGTGGTACTCCTCGCGCAAGGCCATGCACAGCGGCAGCAACGGGTCTTCGTCGGCTGCCCACGATGGCAAGGCGATTACCTGTGGTTTGCGCACCTGCACCAGCAGGTGGGGTGCCAGCACCTGGGCAATGCTTTCCAGTGGGTGCTGGGCGGCGGTGATCACCACGCCCTCGACCTGGCCGGCCCAATGGAAACCATGCACCACTTGCGCCGGTACATACACCACGCAGGGTGCCTGCACCTGAAGCCGGTCACTGTCGAACAGCACTTCACCGCCGCCGCTTTGCAGGTACAGCAGCTGCAGCAAGCCTTCATGACGGTGCGCGGCAATTTCCCAGTTGTGTGCGCCAGACCGCTGGGAGATCTGCTCCACATGCAGGGCTTCATGCCACACCGGTTGCGCAGTTTCACCGTACAGGGCGTAGTTGGGGATCTTGTTCATGTTGTTGTAATGGTTCTGCTCGGTACCTGGCTACTGTGCCACAGCTGCCTGCAGGCTTTAGCGGGCCGGAAGAAAAATGTCGGGAATGTGAGACTGGTTGCAGGTTTTGTCCATTCTGCCGGTGTGCCTGCCGGCCCTAGGCTGTGACCCAGATGAAGCGACACTCTGGAGAGCAGCATGCACAACAACAAGATCCCCTCTCAATGGCTGGGCCTGGATTCGGCCGTCTGTGTGGTCACCGGTGCCGCCGGTGGTATTGGCGCGGCGCTGGCCGGCGCCCTGGTCGGGCAGCACGCCCATGTAGTCCTGCTGGACCGTGACCTGGACAAATGCCGTGAATTGGCTGCCACCTTGGGTGAACACAGCGTCGGTGAGGTCAGCGCCCTGGGCTGCGACATCGCCGACCCGGCCAGCGTGGCGCAGGCCGCTGCGCAGGTTCAGGCGCTGCATGGGCGCTGCGATGTACTGGTCAACAATGCCAGCGTGCTGCGCCCCGGTGCGCTGGACGGGCTGAGCCTGGAGCAATGGAACCAGGTGCTGGCAGTCAACCTCACGGGCTACCTGTTGTGTGCCCAGGCCTTCGGCCGTTCGATGCTGGCCCGGGGCCAGGGCCGTATGGTGCACGTGGCCTCGATCGCCGCCCATTACCCGCAACCCAACAGCGGTGCCTACAGTGCGGCCAAGGCCGGGGTCAGCATGCTGTCGCGGCAGATAGCCGTGGAATGGGGGCCGCGCGGTGTGCGCAGCAATACCGTCTGCCCGGGGTTGATCCGCACACCCTTGTCCGCAGCGTTTTATGCCGACCCGCAGATCGAACGCCAGCGCAGCGCCATGACGGCCAACCAGCGCATTGGTGAACCCCAGGATATCGCCGAAGCCGTGCTGTTCCTGGCCAGCCAGCGCGCCGACTACATCAACGGCGCAGAGCTGACCGTGGATGGCGGGCTCGAAAGCATGCCCATGGCGCTGATCCCGCGCCCAGGCTTTGAGGGGGCACGCGCATGACCACGCGTAGCTGCGATGTGCTGGTTATCGGCGCGGGTGCGGGTGGCCTGGCGACGGCGATTACTGCAAAAAAGCATGGCCTTGAGGTGATCGTCATTGAAAAAGACGACTGCTTTGGCGGCACCACCGCGTTCTCCGGCGGTGTGTTGTGGGTGCCCGGCAACAGGCACGGCGCCAACGACAGCCCTGAGGCGGCCATGACTTACCTGCGCAACGAAACCGGTGCCTGCTTTGAAGCGGCCGGGGTCGAGGCTTTCTTGCGTTACGGGCCGCAGATGGTGGACTTTTTCGAGCGGGAAACCGCCGTAAAGTTCGTGCCCACGCTGTACCCCGACTATCACCCACACGTCGAGGGTGGCGTCGATGTGGGCCGCTCGATACTGGCCGCACCTTACGACATCCGCGGCCTGGGGCCGGACATGGCACGCCTGCGCCCGCCGCTGAAAACCATCACCTTCATCGGCATGATGTTCAACTCTTCGAATGCCGACCTCAAGCACTTCTTCAACGTTACCCGCTCGTTGACTTCGTTCGTGTATGTGGCCAGGCGCATGCTCACTCACCTGAAGGAGCTGGCCCTGTATCGCCGCGGTACCCAGGTCACCAGCGGCAATGCCTTGGCGGCGCGGCTGGTACGCTCGGCATTGGACCTGGGCATCCCGATACTCACCGGTACGCCGGCGCGGCAGCTGTTGCGCGACGGTGGGCGGGTGGTGGGGGCACTGGCCGGGCAAGGCGACAGCGAACTGCGCATTCAGGCGCGGCGCGGGGTGGTGCTGGCCTGTGGTGGGTTCTCCCATGACCTGCAACGGTTGCGCCAGGCCTACCCGCATGTGCGCCGTGGTGGTGAGCATTTTTCACCGGTGCCAGCGGGTAATACCGGCGATGGCGCTCGCATGGCCGAGGCGTTGGGGGCAAAGGTCGATATCCGCCTGCAAGCGCCAGCCGCCTGGATGCCCGTGTCGAAGGTGCCGGTGGGGGGCGGGCGATACATCGCCTTTCCGCATCTGCTGGACCGCTACAAGCCGGGTGTGATCGGGGTGCTGCGCTCTGGCCAGCGTTTCACCAATGAGTCCAATTCCTACCACGACGTGGGCGCAGCGCTGATCGAAGCCTGTGCCGGCCACGCAGAAACCGTCATGTGGCTGGTGTGCGACCGTCGCACCCTGGCCAAGTACGGCCTGGGCTTTGCCAAGCCTGCACCGATGCCGCTGGGGTCATTGCTGCGTAACGGTTACCTGCTCAAGGGCAAGACCCTGGCCGAGCTGGCAGGCAAGGCCGGGATCGATGCGCAAGGGCTGGAGCGGACTGTGCGCGAGTACAACCTTGGCGCGGTGCAGGGCGTGGACCGCCAGCATGGCCGCGGCAGCACCAGCTTCAACCGCTACCTGGCCGACCCGCAGCAACAGCCCAACCCGTGCGTGGCGCCAGTGGGCGAGGGGCCGTACTTTGCCGTGAAGGTCATCATGGGCGATCTGGGCACTTTCGACGGGCTGCGCACCAGCGTGGTCGGTGAAGTGCTGGCAGCCGACGGGCAGGCCATCGAAGGGCTGTATGCGGTGGGTAACGACCGCGCCAGCATCATGGGCGGCAACTACCCCGGAGCCGGCATTACCTTGGGGCCGATCATGACCTTTGGCTACATCACCGGGCGCCACCTGGCAGGTGTCGAGCAGGGGCTGGCGGCGGCGGGCAATGCGCGGGAGGTGGCGTGATGGACAAGGCTGTGGTCGATCACCGCATCTATACCATTCGCCCGCGCTGCATGGCGGCCTTTCTCGAAGCCTTCGACCAATTGGCGATGCCAATCCTGCTGCGCCACCTCGGCGCACCGCTGGCGTTCTACACCAGCAGCATCGGGCCGCTGAACCAGGTGGTACACCTGTGGGGCTATGACAGCCTCGATGACTTTGAAAAGCGTAGCGCGGCACGGGACGCCGACCCGGACTTTGCCGCATATCTGCATGCCACCCGTGACCTGGTGGTGGCACAGGAGACCCGGATCATAAGGCCTGTCTCCCTACGTAGCCTCGACAGGCAGTGATGTTGCCTGTGCTGGCCCAATCGCCGGCAACGCGGCCCCGAAACACCGTCATAAAAACAACAACAGGTGATACCCATGAACAACACACTCGACGTGCGCCAACTGATCGACCAGCAACCCATCGGCCACTACCAGAAATGGGTAGTGTTCCTCGGCTTCCTGATCATCGCCCTGGACGGCTTGGACGTGGCCATCATCGGCTTCATTGCCCCACAACTGAAAAGCGACTGGGGCCTGGATGCGCAAAGCCTGGGCCCGGTATTGAGCGCAGCGCTGATCGGCCTGGCCCTTGGCGCGCTGATTGCCGGCCCCCTGGCTGACCGCTACGGGCGCAAGTCGGTATTGCTGTGCAGCGTGCTGCTGTTCGGTATCTGGACCCTGGCCTCGGCTTTTTCCCCCAGCCTGGAAACCCTGGTTGCGCTGCGTTTTCTTACCGGCCTGGGCCTGGGTGCTGCCATGCCAAATGCCAGCACCCTGGTCAGCGAATACGCCCCGGCGCGCAGCCGCTCGCTGCTGATCACCCTGGCGTTCTGCGGGTTCTCCCTTGGGGCAGCGATGGGTGGTTTCGTCAGCGCCTGGATGATACCCAACCTGGGTTGGCGCAGTGTGCTGGTGCTGGGCGGGGTGTTGCCGCTGCTGGTGCTGCCGCTGCTGTACTGGCGCCTGCCGGAATCGGTCACCTTTTTGGTCAGCAAAGGCGCAGAACGCCAGCGCATTCTGGCCATTGTCCGCCGGCTGGCCCCTGAACACGTCAACGCCGACACTACCTTCGTCGTGCCCGCCAAACCCCAGGGTACGGGTGGTGCGATTGGGACTATTCTCTCGCCGCGCTATCGCTTTGGTACCTGCATGCTCTGGGCCGGCTACGTGCTGGCGCTGTTCCTGGTCTACCTGTTCAGTGGGTGGTTGCCGACGCTGGTGAAGGAGGGCGGTGGTTTTTCGGTGTCCGAAGCCGCCATTGTCACGGCCTGTTTTCAGATTGGCGGCCCGGTAGGGGCGATTACGGTAGGCTGGGCCATGGACCGCTGTAACCCGCAGCGCGTACTGATGCTCACCTTTCTGTTCAGCGGCGCGGTCATCTTCACAATTGGCCAGGTGGCAGGGGATTTCGCCTGGCTGTGCGCCATTGCCTGCGCCGTTGGCTTTGGGCTGAATGGCGCCAGCGTTGGCATGAATGCACTGGCGGCGGCTTTTTACCCCACCGAGGCACGGGCAACCGGGGCCAGCTGGATGAGCGGCATTGGGCGCGTTGGCGCCGTGCTCAGCGCCTTTGCCGGGGCTCAGATGCTGGCGTTGGGCTGGAGTTTTGAACACGTGTTCGCTTCGCTGCTGTTGCCTGCTGCGCTGGCGGCATTGGCAGTATGGCTGCAGGGGCGAAATGCTGCGCTACGGTTTAGCGCTCAAGGCTGTACATCCGGCACTCCGCCAGCAACGCCAGCAGGTTCGGCTCCCGCTCCCTAGCCTTCAGGAACACCACGCCAATATGTTGCTGCAAGCGGTATTGCGGCTTCAAGGCGATCAGCCTGACGCGGTTTTCGTATACCGCCGCGATGCGCCCGGGCAGCAGGGCGAAGCCCACACCCGAGCTGACCATGCTCAGCAGGGTGAAGATGTCGTTCACCTGCATGGCTACCTTGGGCTCGAAGCCGGCCTGCTGGAAGACCCGGGCGCCATCGCGGTGGGTGGCGAAGCCCTGGGTCAGGGTGATGAAGGTGGAGTCGGCGAGGTCCGCCAGGTCCACCTCGGGCTGTTCGGCGAAGGGCGAGTCGGTGGGGACAGCAAGGAAGATGTCGTCGGAGAACAGCGCCAGCTGCTCGCAGGCCGGGTCGCTGACGCTTTCGTCGAGTGACACCAGGATGGCTTCCAGCTCGTGGTTTTTCAGGCGCTGCAGCAAGTCGACGTTGGAGCCCAGGGTAAGGTCGATGTTCAGCTCGCTGCGGCGCAGCTTCAGGCCCATGACCAGTTTGGGCACGGTCTTCACCGTCAATGAGTAGAGCGCACCCAGGCGGAAGCGCTCAGCGTAGAACCCCGCGGCCTCTCGGGTCTGGCGCACCATCTGCTCGGCGTCCTGGATCAATTGCCGGGCTTTCTTTTCCAGCACGTAGGCGCTTTCCAGCGGGATCAGCTGACGGCCTTCGTGCTTGAACAACGGGCAGCGCAGGGCGCTTTCCAGCGAGTGGATGGCGCGGTGCACGCTGACGGCGCTGGTGGACAACTCGACCGCCGCGCGGCCGAGGTTGCCGGTGCGCATGAAGGCAAGAAAGGTTTCCAGCTTTTTGAGGGTCAGTTCTTCGTCGATGAGCATGGGGGCCTGGGTGGGTATGGCTATAGGGTTATGGTGTGTTTGAGATCGAGCGCCGCCCGCGCGGCGCATCGCGAGCTGCGCTCGCTCCTACGTTTGTTTTGGGCCAATTAATCCTGTGGGATTTGCGCGCGAACGCTTTGGCGCATGGCTCGATATCGTGTCGTACGAACAGGGCGGTCGCGCGCGTTGGCGCAGGTGTTACTGGCCCGAAACAAACGTAGGAGCGAGCGCAGCTCGCGATGCGCCGCGCGGGCGGCGCTCGATCTCAAACACACCCCACACCTCAAGCCATACGCTCGATCAACGCCCACAACGCCGGGTCATTGAAATCATTCACGACCAGCTTGGCACCCGCCTCCAGCAACCGCTCCGGCGTCTGTGTCGTGGCCACCCCCACGGTAAATATCCCCGCGCCAGTGGCAGCCGCAACCCCCGGCAATGAATCCTCGAAGGCCAGCGCCTGCCTGGCCTCGGCGCCCAGCCGCTGCAGACCGGTGAGGTAGGGCAGCGGGTCTGGCTTGGGCCGCGCGAGTTCTTCGGCCACCAGCACATGCTCGAACTGCTGGCCAAGGCCCATGGCGTTCAGCATGTGTTCGGCGTTCAGCCGCGGTGCGTTGGTCACCACGCACATGCCGATGTCATGCGCCTGGGCATGCTCCAGCAGGCGCAACAGGCCTGGCATCGGTGCAAGAGACGGCGACAGGTCGCGAAACAGCGCCTCCTTGTGGTCGGCCAGCGCCCGGCACTGTTCGACGCTCGCACCGCTGAACAGCTCGGCGAACAGCTCGCCGTTGGCGCGGCCACTGACCTGGGCATCGAACTGTGCCTGGCTCAGTTCGCGGCCGTCCTGTTCACGCAGCAGTTGCCGGAAGGCCTGCAGGTGCAGGGTATCGGTGTCGGTAAGGGTTCCGTCGAGGTCGAACAGCAGGGCGGTCAGCATGGGGTATCCAGATCAAGAAAACACAAGCCAGGGGATCATAACCAAAGCTGGCGACAAAGGGGGCTGTTCAGCGTGCCTTGAAAAGAGTACAAATGTGCTCCATGGACAATCTTACCCCCAAACGCCGCGCCATTTTCGAATTCATCCGCGAGCGCATTGCCGAACACAGTCAGCCACCCAGCCTGGCCGATATCGCCACGCGCTTCGGTTTTGCCTCGCGCAGCGTCGCGCGCAAGCACATTACCGCCCTGTGCCAGGCCGGTTACCTTGATGTCACACCCAACCAGGCGCGGGGCATTCGCCTGGCCGAACCGCTGCGCCGGCCAGAAATCCTCGAAGTGCCAGTGCTGGGCCAGGTGGCGGCTGGCGCCCCCATCGGCCCGGACCTCGATATCCACGAACAGCTGCTGATCGACCCCAGCCTGTTCCGTCGCACCCCTGACTACCTGCTTAAAGTGCGTGGCGATTCGATGATCGACGACGGCATCTTCGACGGAGACCTTGTCGGCATCCTGCAACAGGCCGACGCCCGCGATGGCCAGATCGTGGTGGCGCGCTTGGACGGCGAAGTGACCATCAAGCGCCTGCAACGCCAGGGCAGCGGATACCGGCTGCTGCCACGCAATCCGGCCTACGCACCCATCGATGTGAAGCCCGACCAGGCATTTTTCATCGAGGGCGTGTTCTGCGGCTTGCTGAGGCGTGACTGATGGGCGCGGTGGTAGACCTCGACAGGCTGCTGGACCAGCGCCGTGTATGGCGCGGGCGGCAGGCCCAGGCCCGCCCACTCGGTTTACAGCCGACCGGCCATGCTGCCCTTGACGAGCGCCTGCCTGAAGGCGGGTGGCCGGCGGCGGCCCTTAGCGAGTTGCTGCTGGCCAGCCCCGGTTGCGGCGAATTGCAACTGCTGTGGCCCACATTGGCGCGGCTGAGTGCTGAAGGCGGCCGGGTGGTGCTGGTGACGCCGCCCTTCATTCCTTATGCGCCGGCCTGGCAGGCAGCGGGCGTCGACTTGCGCTGGCTGGTGCAGGTGGATGCCGCCCCTGGCGATGCCCTGTGGGCCGCCGAGCAGTGCCTGCGCTCGGGCAGTTGCGCGGCGGTGCTGTGCTGGCCTGAGCGTGCCGATGATCGGGCCTTGCGGCGTTTGCAAGTGGCCGCAGAAACCGGTCAGGCGCTGGCATTTGCTTGCCGGCCGCATCAGGCAGCACACAACCCCTCGCCAGCAGCGCTGCGCGTTGCCATCGACACCCGTCCGGCCCAGTGGCGTGTGCTTAAAAGCCGGGGCGGCATGCCGCCGGCGCTGCCCATCGCCTGCCCTGAGCGGGGCTGATGCACCATGCTCTGGGCCTGCATCCTGCTCCCGCAGCTGGCGCTGGACACGGTCCTGCGTGAGCGTGACGACCCCGACACACCCTTGGTGCTGATGGGTGGGCCTACCCAGCGTCGGGTATTGCAAGCGGTCAGCCCGGCAGCGGCCGCACTCGGGTTGCGGGCAGGGCAGACCCTTACGGCGGCACGTGCCCTGGCGGAGGGTTTCACCTGCGTCGAAGCCGACCCCAGGCGTATCGAGCAGGTACAGCAATTGCTGGCGGCCTGGGCCTATCGCTTCAGTGCCCAGGTCAGCCTTCATTACCCACGGGCGTTGCTCCTGGAAGTGGGCTCCAGCCTGCAACTGTTCGGCCCCTGGCCCATGTTCGAGGCACGCCTGCGCCAGGAGCTGGCTGACTTGGGCTTGCGTCAACGCATCGTCCTGGCCAGCAACCCAGTCGCGGCGCGCATGCTTGCCAATGGTCATGATGGCTTGGCCGTGGGCGATGCCGACGCCACCCGTGCGGCACTGCTAGGCATGCCCATCACCCGTATCGGCCTGCCGGCAGACGCCGCCGAAGCGTTTGCCCGCATGGGCCTGCGTCAACTGGGCCAGGTACTGTCCTTGCCGCGCGATACATTGGCCAGGCGCTTTCCAGCGCAGGTGCAGTTGCACCTCGACCAGTTGCTTGGCCTGCGTAAACCGGGGCTGGACTTCTACCAGCCACCGGACCGCTTCGAAACCCGGCTGGAGCTGAACTTCGACGTCGAGTCGCATCAGGCGCTGCTGTTTCCGCTGCGGCGCATGCTCAGCGACCTTGCCGCCTTCCTTGCCGGGCGCGACTGTGGCGTGCAGCGCTTTTGCCTGCACCTGGAACATGCCGAAGGGCCTGACACCCTGCTCAAGGTGGGCCTGCTGGCTGCCGAACGCGATGCCGCCATGCTGTTCGAACTGGCCCGTGGGCGCCTTGAGCCGCTGCGCATTCCCGCACCCGTACGCAACCTGCGGCTGGTTGCCGAGGACCTGCCACCCTTCGTACCGCAGCATCAGGCGTTGTTCGACCCTCGTGCGCAACAGGCACAACCCTGGGAACAATTGCGCGAACGGCTGCGCGCCCGCCTGGGGGATGAGGCCGTCAAGGGGCTGAGCGCGGCAGCCGATCACCGCCCCGAATGCGCCTGGCAACTGGCAGAGCAAGGCGCCCAAGGCAGCATGCCGGTTGCCCCGGGCAGTCGCCCGGGCTGGCTGCTGTCAGCCCCGATGGCGCTGGACGCCACCCGCTACCAGGTACAGGGCCAGGCCGAACGCATCGAGTCGGGCTGGTGGGATGGTGGCGACGTGCGCCGTGACTACTACCGCATCGAAACCCGTGATGGCCTGCGCGGCTGGGCCTACCGCGACCTCGGCCAGGCCGGCCCGCTGTGGCTGCAGGGCTGGTTCGCATGAGCACGCCGGGGTATGCCGAGCTGCATTGCCTGTCCAACTTCAGCTTCCAGCGCGGCGCGTCGAGCGCCGACGAGTTGTTCTGCCGCGCGCGTGAGCAGGGCTACCAGGCCCTGGCGATCACTGACGAATGCACACTGGCCGGCATCGTTCGGGCCTGGCAGGCCGCCAAGGCGCATCAGCTGCGGCTGATCGTGGGCAGTGAGGTGCTGCTGCAGGACGGCCCCAAGCTGGTGCTGCTGGTAGAGAACCTGGCCGGTTACCAGAGTTTGTGCGCGCTGATCACTCGGGCGCGGCGGCGGGCGCAAAAGGGCGAGTACCAGCTGTTTCGCGACGACCTGCAGCAGCACCACCAAGGCCTGTTGGCGCTTTGGGTGGCTGATGATCGCGCCGATATGGCCACGGGTGAGTGGTTACGCAGTGTGTTCGGCGAACGCCTGTGGCTGGCCGTGCACCTGCACCGAGGCAGTCATGATGCCCAGCGCCTTCAACGCTTGCGAGGCCTGGCGGCTGAAGTGGGTATCCGCGCCGTGGGTTGTGGCGATGTGCACATGCATGTGCGCGGTCGCCGTGCGTTGCAGGACTGCATGACCGCCATCCGCCAGCACTGCCAGGTGGCCGAGGCCGGGCGCTACCTGTTCGCCAATGGCGAGCGGCACCTGCGCAGCCAGGCACAGTTGGGCGAGCTTTATCCTGCCGACCTGCTGGCCGAGACGCTGGCCATTGCCGAGCGCTGCCAATTTGACCTGAGCGAATTGAAATACCAGTACCCGCGCGAGCTGGTGCCCCAGGGCCATAGCCCGGCAAGCTGGTTGCGTGAACTGTGCGAGCAGGGCTTGCCGTTACGCTGGCCAGGCGGGCCGAGTGACAAGGTGCGTGACGTGCTGGCCAGGGAGTTGGCGCTGATCGAGGAGCTCGGTTACGAAAGTTACTTCCTGACCGTGCACGACATCGTCGCCTTCGCCCGCAGACAGGGCATTCTGTGCCAGGGCCGCGGTTCGGCGGCCAACTCGGTGGTGTGTTTCGTGCTGGGCATTACCGAGCTCGACCCCATGCAGCATCGCCTGCTGTTCGAGCGCTTCCTGTCGCGTGAACGCAACGAGCCGCCTGATATTGACGTGGACTTCGAGCACGACCGGCGCGAAGAAGTCATTCAGTATGTGTTTCGCCGCTACGGCCGTCACCGTGCCGCGCTGACGGCGGTGGTCAACACCTACCACGCCGCGGGTGCGGTGCGCGATGTGGCGCGGGTATTGGGTTTGCCGGTGGACCAGGTGGATGCCCTGGCCAAGTGCTGTGGTCGCTGGAGCGACCGCATTCCCGATGACCAGCGCTTGGCCGAAGCCGGCTTTGAGGCCAGCAGCCCTTCACTGCGGCGGGTACTGGTGCTGGCTGGCGAGTTGATCGGCTTCCCCCGGCACCTGTCGCAGCACCCAGGCGGCTTTGTCATCTCCCAGCAACCCCTCGACCAGCTGGTGCCGGTGGAGAATGCAGCGATGGCGGAGCGCACGGTGATCCAGTGGGACAAGGACGATCTGGACATGGTCGGCCTGCTCAAGGTCGACGTACTGGCGCTGGGTATGCTCAGTGCCTTGCGCCGCTGCTTCGACCTGCTGCAGCGCCATCGTGGCCAGCAGCTGACCCTGGCCACCATCCCCGGCGAAGATCCGGCCACCTACGCGATGATCAGCCGCGCCGAGACCATGGGGGTGTTCCAGATCGAGTCGCGCGCGCAGATGGCCATGCTGCCCCGGCTGCGGCCCAACACGTTCTATGACCTGGTCATCGAGGTGGCGATTGTCCGCCCCGGGCCGATCCAGGGCGACATGGTGCACCCGTACCTGCGCCGCCGCCTGAAGCAGGAGCCTGTCACCTACCCATCGCCGCAGCTCAAAGAAGTGTTCGAGCGTACCTTGGGCGTGCCCCTGTTTCAGGAGCAGGTGATGGAGCTGGCCATGGTTGCCGCCGACTACACACCCGGCGAGGCCGACCAGCTACGCCGCAGCATGGCGGCCTGGAAGCGCCACGGAGGCCTGGAGCCGCACCGCGAGCGGCTGGTGCGGGGCATGCTGCGCAATGGTTACGACCTGGCGTTTGCCGAACGCATCTTCGAGCAGATCAAGGGGTTTGGCAGCTATGGCTTCCCGGAATCGCACGCGGCCAGTTTTGCCTTGCTGTGTTATGCCAGCAGCTGGCTGAAGTGCCATGAACCGGCGATTTTCACCTGCGCGCTGGTGAACAGCTGGCCCATGGGCTTCTACAGCCCTGACCAGTTGCTGCAAGAGGCGCGGCGCCAGGGTATCGAGGTGCGGCCGGTAGATGCCTGCCACAGCGAGTGGGACTGCACCCTGGAGCCTGATGCTGAAGGCACTCTGGCTATTCGCATGGGCTTGCGCCTGGTGCGCGGTTTGGCCGAGGCCGATGCCAGGCGCCTGGAGCAGGCGAGGGCGCAACGGCCCTGGCGCGATGTCGAAGACCTGTGCCAGCGTGCCGGGCTCGACGCACGGGCCCGAGCCCAACTGGCCGATGGCGGGGCGCTGCGAGCCTTGGCCAGCGATCGTCACCAGGCACGCTGGCAGGTGGCGGCGGTACAGCCGCAGTTGCCCCTGTTCGCTGAGGTGCAAGCGGTGCCTGAAACGCCAGTGGACTTGCCTGTGCCCACCGTAGGTGAAGACCTGAGGGCCGATTACCAGGCGCTGGGCACCACGCTGGGGCCGCATCCGCTGGCCCTGTTGCGCGCCCGCCTGAGGGCGCTGGGCTGTCGCAGTTCGAGCGAGCTGCAAGGTGTCGAGCATGGCGACAACATTGCCGTGGCCGGCCTGGTAGTAGGCCGTCAACGGCCCCAGACCGCCAGCGGAGTGACCTTCGTCACCCTGGAGGACGAGCACGGGATGGTCAACGTGGTGGTCTGGCGGGACATTGCCGAACGGCAGCGGCGGGCGCTGGTGGGGTCGCAGCTGCTCAAGGTCAGTGGGCGGCTGGAGCAGGAGAACGGCGTGCGGCACCTGATTGCACGGCGGCTGGAAGATGTGAGCCCGTTGCTGCAAGGGCTGGATGTGCGCAGCCGGGATTTCCACTGAGTTGCGCATCAACACTGCCCCCCTGTAGGAGCGGCCTTGCGTCGCGAAAGGGCCGCACAGCGGCCCCAGGATTTCAGCTTCGCCGCATCCATTGCTGGGGCCGCCTTGCGGCCCTTTCGCGGCGCAAGGCCGCTCCTACAAGGACCGCGTGAGTAGCTAGACGATCGCCAACCGCTGCTTGCGCGTCGGTGCCGGGAACGCCCGGTCGATGGCCCGAAGGTCCTCGCTGTTCAAGGTCAGCGAACCTGCAGCTGCATTCAGCCGCACATGCTCGGGCGCCACGGCCTTGGGGATGGCGACTACCCCGTCATCGCGGGTCACCCAGGCCAGGCTGACCTGGGCCGGCGTGGCGCCATGGCGCTCGGCGATTTCCGCCAGCACCGGGTGCTGCAGCAAGCGCCCGGCCTGGGCCAATGGGCAGTAGGCCATGGTCGGCAACGCACGCTTTTCGCACCAGGGCAGCAAGTCGAATTCGATGCCCCGCTGAGCCGGGTTGTACAGCACCTGGTTGGTGGCGCAGTCAGGGTTGTGCAGTTCGCGCAGGTCGTCGAGGTCGAAATTGGACACGCCCCAGCGCTTGATCTTGCCTTGCTCGCGCAAGCGCTCGAAGGCTTCGACGGTTTCTTCCAGCGGGTGTTGGCCACGCCAGTGCAGCAGGTACAGGTCGATGCAGTCGGTACCCAGGCGTGAGAGGCTGCGCTCGCAGGCGGCTGCCATGCCGCGTCGGCCGGCATTGTGCGGGTACACCTTGCTGACCAGAAACACCTGGTCGCGGCGCCCGGCAATGGCCTGGCCAACCACCTCTTCCGCCCCGCCTTCGGCATACATCTCGGCGGTGTCGATCAGGGTCAGGCCCAGCTCGATGCCCTGTTGCAAGGCCGCCACTTCGGCGGCTTTGCGGTCTGGGTCCTCACCCATGTACCAAGTGCCCTGGCCGATGGCCGGGACGCTCGAACCTGCCAGTTTCACGTAACGCATGTCACCTCCGGGATCCGGGTATTGGAAAGCACAACCTCAAGCAGCGCTTGCGCTGCAGTGGAAAGCCTGTGTTCGCTGAGGGCGATCACGCCGATGCGCCGCTCGACCGTGGGCTCCACCAAGGTTATGCAGCGGGCGCCGAGTTCCTGCATGTGGTTGATGCACAGCGCCGGCACGGCACTGACCCCCAGGCCGCTGGCGACCATTCGGCCGATGGTTGCCAGCTGGTGGCTCTCGAACGCCACGGCCAGTTTGCCGTGGTGGGCGGCCACATTCTGCTCCATCAGCAGGCGCACCGCCGAAGGGCGTTGCAGGGCCACGAAGTCCTCGGCCATCAGCTGCGCCCAACTGACCTGGGGCAGCAGCGCCAAGGGCGAGTCAGCGGGTACCACCGCGACAAAGCGGTCCAGGTACAACGGGTGGAAGTCCAGCCCGTCGATGTTTTCTGGCTCGAAGCCGATGCCCAGTTCGACGCGGCGATGGCGTACCAGTTCCAGCACCTGTTCGTTGATCACGTCATGCACCGTGACGTTGACCTTGGGGTAACGCTGGCGAAACACCTTGAGCGAGTGGGGCAGCAGGTTGCCGGCAAAGGCCGGCATGGCGGCCACCGACACACGGCCCAGTTGCAGGGTAAAGCGTTGGCGCAGCATCTCTTCCGTGTCGTCCCAGTCTGCCAGCAGGCGCCGTGCCAGCGGCAGCAACACTTCGCCCTCGGCGGTCAGGCTGACGCTGCGCGTGGTGCGGCTGAGCAGGGCGCCGCCGAGGTTTTCTTCCAGGGCCTTGATGGTCAGGCTCAGGGCGGGCTGCGAGATATGCAGGTGCTCACCGGCCTGGGCGAAGCTCTGGTACTTGGCCACGGCGACAAAGGCACGCAGTTGCTTGACGTTCATGACAGGCCTATTGTTTGTTTTGTAAAAGTTATCAATCGATGACGAAAACAAAATTAACAAATCAGTCGCGTGCGGTGAAGATGTCTGCACACGCTCACCGACAGCCTCGTCGGTTCTACAACTACAAAAGGCGGATCAGCATGGCCGGACTGGACAAGCGCGTTGCAACCTATGAACAGGCCCTTGAAGGCCTGACCGACAACATGACAGTACTGGCCGGTGGTTTCGGCCTGTGCGGCATCCCGGAAAACCTCATCAACGAAATCAAGCGGCGCGGCGTCAAGGGCTTGACCGTGGTGTCGAACAACTGCGGCGTTGACGGCTTTGGCCTGGGCGTGTTGCTGGAAGATCGGCAGATTCGCAAGATGATTGCCTCCTATGTGGGCGAAAACGCCGAGTTCGAACGCCAGCTGCTCAGCGGTGAGCTGGACGTGGAGCTGACCCCACAGGGCACCCTGGCCGAGAAGATGCGCGCCGGCGGTGCGGGTATCCCGGCGTTCTACACCGCCACCGGCTACGGCACCCCGGTCGCCGAGGGCAAGGAAGTGCGCGAGTTCAAGGGCCGCAAGTACATCCTCGAAGAAGCCATCACCGGTGACTTCGCCATCGTCAAGGGCTGGAAGGCTGACCACTACGGCAACGTGGTGTACCGCAACACCGCGCAAAACTTCAACCCGCTGGCGGCCACCGCCGGCAAGATCACGGTGGTCGAAGTGGAAGAGATCGTCGAACCCGGCGTGCTGTTGCCCAGCGAAATCCACACCCCGGGCATCTACGTGGACCGCGTTATCGTCGGCACCTTCGAAAAGCGTATCGAAAAGCGCACCGTCAAGGCCTGAGCGCCCTCCATCAGAACAACAAAGAGACCCTGACCATGGCACTGACCCGCGAACAGATGGCGCAACGCGTCGCCCGTGAACTGAAGGACGGCTACTACGTCAACCTGGGTATCGGCATTCCGACCCTGGTAGCTAACTACGTACCCGCCGATATGGATGTGATGCTGCAATCGGAAAACGGCCTGCTCGGCATGGGCGAATTCCCCACCGAAAGCACCCTCGATGCCGACATGATCAACGCCGGCAAGCAAACCGTCACCGCTCGCCGCGGCGCCTCGATCTTCGATTCGGCACAATCGTTCGCCATGATCCGTGGTGGCCATGTCGACCTGACCGTACTGGGCGCTTTCGAGGTGGACGTGCAAGGCAACATCGCCTCGTGGATGATCCCCGGCAAGCTGGTCAAGGGCATGGGCGGTGCCATGGACCTGGTAGCCGGCGCCGAGAACATCATCGTCACCATGACCCATGCTTCCAAGGACGGTGAGTCCAAGCTGCTACCACAATGCAGCCTGCCGCTGACCGGTGCCGGCTGCATCCGCAAGGTGCTCACCGACCTGGCCTACCTGGAAATCGAAGACGGCGCCTTCATCCTGCGCGAAACCGCGCCAGGGGTAAGCGTTGAAGAGATCATCGCGAAAACCGCCGGCAAGCTGATCGTGCCGGATGATGTGAAGGAAATGACCTTCTGATTCAACGGGCTTCATACATTCCCCTGTAGGAGCAGCCTTGTGCTGCGAAGGGGCCAGTGCAGGCATTCACATAATGTTTGTCTGTACTGGCCTCTTCGCAGCACAAGGCTGCTCCTACAGGGGTTTTGTGTTTTTGCTGATTTATCCGATAAAACCAATAAAAGGAATTCAACTGTGGCCGCTGAAATCCAAGACAGCCGTTCTGCGCGCTTTGCCTTGCGCTGCTCCAACTGGGCCGAACGCTGGTTCCCCGATTCCTGGGTGTTCGCCGCCCTGGCGGTGCTGCTGGTGTGTATCGGTGCGCTGGCGATGGGTGCCAAACCGACCGACACCGCCAAGGCCTTTGGTGATGGTTTCTGGAGCCTGATCCCGTTCACCATGCAAATGGCCTTCGTGGTCATTGGCGGTTATGTGGTGGCCAGCTCGCCGCCGGCTGCGCGGCTGATCGATCGCCTGGCGCGCATCCCCGGCAATGGTCGCTCGGCAGTGTGCTGGGTAGCCCTGATCTCGATGCTGGCCTCCTTGCTGAACTGGGGCCTGTCGCTGGTGTTCGGTGGCTTGCTGGTCCGCGCCCTGGCGCGGCGTACCGACCTCAAGATGGACTACCGCGCCGCTGGCGCAGCCGCCTACCTGGGCCTGGGTGCGGTGTGGGCGTTGGGCTTGTCATCCTCGGCGGCGCAACTGCAGGCCAACCCGGCCAGCCTGCCACCCTCGATCCTGTCGATCACCGGGGTGATTCCGTTCACTGAAACCATCTTCCTCTGGCAGTCCGGCGTGATGCTGGTGGCGCTGGTGCTGGTCTCGCTGGTGATCGCCTATGCCACGGCCCCTGGCCCGAACAGCGCACGCAGTGCCGAAGACTGCGGCGTCGATCCCAGCTTCACAGCGCCACCTACACCGCAGCGCACCCGCCCCGGTGAGTGGCTGGAGCACAGCCCGATCCTGATCCTGCTGCTGGTGGCCCTGGCCGCTGGCTGGCTGTACCAGGAGTTCGCCACCAAACCGGCGATTACCGCGATCTCCGGGCTGAACACCTACAACCTGTTGTTCATCATGCTCGGTGCCTTGTTGCACTGGCGCCCGCGCAGCTTCCTTGATGCGGTGGCGCGTGCCGTACCGACCACCACGGGGGTGCTGATCCAGTTCCCGCTGTACGGTTCCATCGCTGCCATTCTCACCCAGGTGAAGGGCGTGGATGAGCAGACGCTGGCCCACCATATTTCGCTGTTCTTCACCCAGATTGCCACCCATGACACCTATGCCGTGCTGATGGGGGTGTATTCGGCCGTTCTCGGCTTCTTCATCCCTTCGGGCGGGGGCAAGTGGATCATCGAGGCACCCTACGTGATGCTGGTGGCCAACGACCTGCAGTACCACCTGGGCTGGGCGGTGCAGATCTACAACGCTGCCGAAGCCTTGCCAAACCTGATCAACCCGTTCTACATGCTGCCGCTGCTGGGCGTGCTGGGGCTCAAGGCGCGCGACCTGATCGGCTTCTCGTTCGTGCAGTTGCTGGTGCATGTGCCGTTGGTGCTGGTGTTGCTGTGGGCGCTGGGCACGACGCTGCAATACGTACTGCCTGTGATGCCATGAAGGCAGGGCCGCTGTGCGGCCCATCGCCGGCAAGCCAGCTCCCACAGGCTGTGGAGCTGGCTTGCCGGCGATGGGCTGTAAAGCAGCCCCAGCATTTCCCCGGCAGTCCACGTATCATTACCAGGCTGCCTCAGCCTGGGAAACCCGCGTCACATGTCTATCCGATTGAAACTGCTGCGTAAGAAACTGGGAATGACCCTGGAATTGCTGGCCGAGAAGACCGGCATGACCAAAAGCTATCTGTCCAAGGTCGAGCGCGGCCTGAATACACCTTCCATCGCTGCCGCGCTTAAGCTCGCACGGGCGCTGAATGTGAATGTCGAGGAGCTGTTCGCCGAAGAACAGGTCGGCCAGAGCCGCTACAGCCTGGTGCGCCATGGCGAACGCCAGGCCCTGGTAGGCGACGGGCAAGGGCCAGGCTATGCAGCCCTTACCAGCCAGGTGGGGCAGCGCAGCCTGCTGCCGTTCCTGATCCAGCCGCCGTCCGAGTTCAGCGACCCCACGTTCAAGGAACACCAGGGGGAGGAGTTCCTGTTCGTGCACGCCGGGCAGGTGGAGGTGGACTTCATGAACGAACGGGTGCTGCTTGAGCAAGGCGATGCCCTGCATTTCAATGCGCAGACACCGCATCGACTACGCTCGGTAGGTGCTCTGCCGGCGCAATTGCTGGTCGTGGTTCACCACGCAGACGATTAAAACCCAGGGGGCAGGGCATGCCCCCCCCGAATTCTCATCCTTGAAACGCAGCCTTCAGCACAGCAGCACGCCTTTGCATATTTTGTATGTCGATATTTTGACGAAAACGCCCATCTCCCATTGAATTTTATTATGGTGTCGGATCATTGACGTAGTGTCATTGTGCCCATAAGCTCAAATCAACAGCGAAACAACTCCCGCCACACCGTGCAAATAACTAATTGATTTTCCTTATTTTAGGAGGGGCGTATGCGCACGACTTTGATTATCAAATCGATGTTCTTGCTGGTGTTGCTGAGTGGCGCTGCGCGTGCGGCAGATTCATACGTAAACCAAAACAGTATCATTCCTGTTTCAACCGCCGGCTGGTTGTTGGCATTCGCGGTTGTCGGCTTCGTACTGGTGGCAAACAGAAGAAAAATCTGAGCCTGATCGGCTCGCTTTCAAAGCGAGCACACGTTGTTGCAAGCCCAGGCCTGGCTTGTGAATTTCCCAACCGTTGCTATATTCCCAGTAGCCCTTGGTAGGCCTTGGTTGCAGAGCACTGCAGCCCATGCGTATAGCATCAAGGTCAGGGCCTCCAGGAAGGTCAAGGCCATCGCGGCGGATTCAAGCTGCGAAGCGGAGCGAGAGTTGGTGTGCTGTTCTCATTCAGTGCTCTTTTTCGGGCCATTTGGCCGGAGGGACCCTCATGATGCGTTCATTGATTGCCGCATTCTGCGTGCTCACCGTGTGGTCCAGTGCTGGCAACGCCGATCAGAGTGGTGCGGCCTACCTGCTCAGCCCTGGTGATGTGGTGATGGTTTCTGTATGGCAGGAAGACAGCCTGCGTCAAGAAGCCACCGTGCTACCTGATGGCAGTATTACCTTCCCCTTGGCCGGGCGTATCAATGTTGCCGGGCTGGATGTAACGGCAGTGGAAAAGCAAGTGGCTGCCAAACTCGAAAAATTCCTCCCCGACCCGAACGTCAGCGTTGTCGTCAAGAGCATCGCCGGCAACCTGGTCTATGTACAAGGCAAAGTGATCAAGCCCGGCCCCGTGCAGATGGCGGGCCCTACCGCAGTGCTTCAGGCGCTGAGCATGTCGGGCGGCCTGGACAAATTTGCTGACGAAAGCGATATCAAGGTGGTCCGCGGTACCGGCGCTTCCCAAAAGATCCTGCCCGTGCGATATAAGGACCTGGTGTCTGGGCGGGACATGTCCACCAACATCCAACTTCAGGCTGGCGACACGCTGGTCGTTCCTTGATCTTGCCTTTAATAAGAACACTTAATGCCTCTTCTAAGAACAACTAGCATTGCAACGGCAATCCTGGCGTTGCCGTTTACGGACGCGGTCCTGGCGGCAAATTGGCAGTCTACGGTGGTGGTACCGACATCCGTCGAGTACGACAGCAACCCGTTGTTGCTGACGTCGGGGGAAAAAGGCGTAACGCGCACGATCATCGCGCCGGATTACACCCTGATCGGTACCTTCGACCAAGACGAATTGAGGTTGGGGTTGGGCATGCATGTGTTGCGATCGTCTGACACCGATGTGGTCGATGACCGTGAAGACCCCGATATCAGCCTGGGCTGGCAGCGCACCACCGAGCGTGGGCGTTTCGGCCTGGTGGCGCGCTACAACGAAAGCTCGACGCTGTCGGGGACGGTGCTGGATACCGGGGTGATCACGACAGACGGTACGCAAAAGCTCTACACCCTGACCGGCAATTGGAGCCAGGCGGTAACCGAGCGCAGCACCCTGAGCAACGAAACCACGTACAACCGTGCCCGTTATGACATCAGTACACTGACCGGCTACGACGAACTGGCAAACGTATTCACCTGGACCTATGCCTGGAGCGAACGGGCCGATGTGTATACCCGCTTCGGTGCCCGACGCTATGAGCCCGAGCAGGACCTTACCGCGACCGCCTCCAACAGCTACACCCCGGCAGTGGGCATCAAGTATCAGCTTGCCGAAGGCCTGAGCGCCGACGCCCACATTGGCGTCAACCAGGTGTCTGGCGATGACGGCGGCCGGCGCGGGGAGGGAGGGGTGGCGTTGCTGTACACCGGTACGCGTGCCGTTGCCAGCCTGACCGCCGAGCGCAGCACGGTGGCCAGTGCCGAAGGCGGCTTCGCCGAGCTGGACCAGGTGCGTGGCGTGTGGAGTTACGCTGTCACCGAACTGACCCGGGTGGGCGCTGACGCTGCCTGGCAAGACAGCAAAGGGCAGAGCCCTAACACACTGCAGACTTACAGCGTTTGGGCCAGCCGGCAGTTTTCACCGTACTGGGACCTGCGCCTATCGCTCATGTACAAGGAACGCCAACAGGACCAAGCGCCCGATGCAACCGCTACGATCGTTGGTTTGACGTTGACGTACAGGTACCCCGACATCTGAACTTCAGGCAGGTGGCCCCATGAAGTCTGACTACGAACTCTCCATCAGAGATTACATCGCCATTATCAAGGACAGGGCCCTGGTGTTAGGGGTGAGTGCCGTAGTCATTCTCGCCGCGACCGTGGCTGTCGCGTTGATGGTGCCGCCGATCTATCAGTCGACCGGCACCATTCTTGTGGAGTCGCAACAGATATCCCCCGAGCTGGTGTCGACCAACTCCACCAGCTTTGCGGATGAGCGCATCGAGGTGATTCGCCAGCGGGTGATGACCCGCGAGAACTTGCTGCGCATCATCGGCAAGTACAACCTGTTCGCCGACAAGCGTTTGAGCGAGTCCGACAAGATCGACCAGATGCGCAATGCCATCGTGGTCGAAACCCTCACCACGTTCGTGCGCGGGCGGGGCGAGGCCACGGTTGCGTTCAATGTGTCCTTCGAACACAAGCAGGCGGAAGTCGCCAAGGAAGTGGCCGACGAACTGGTCACCCTGTTCCTCAACGAAAACCTCAAGCAACGCACCGAGCGGGCCAACGAAACCACCGAGTTTCTTACCCAGGAGGCCAACAAGCTGGGCGCCGAGCTGGCCAGCCTGGAAAACCAGCTTGCCGACTTCAAGCAAGCCCACGCCAATGCCTTGCCAGAGCACCAGACCCTGCGCATGAACATGCTCTCGCGTTCGGAGCTGGAGTTCCGCGAGGTCGACCGTGACTACAAGGCCGCCCAGGAAGAACTGCGCTACCTGGAGCTGGAGCTGTCTGCGGCCAATGCCGGCCTTGCAACCAAGGTGACCGAAGGCAGCAGACCAACCACTGCCGACCAGGCTCAGGACCTGCCAAGCCTGAAGGCCGAGTACGCCCGGCTGCTGACCCGCTACAAGGAGGCCCACCCGGATGTGGTGGCGGCCAAGCGCAAGATCCAGGCGCTCGAAGCCAGCGGCGGGCGCACGGCCACCACCTCCACGGTCAGCCTCGACGTGGCGCGCGTTCGGGCCAAGATGAGCGCGGCCCAGGAACGTATCAGATCGCTGGCCGATCAGAAGCGTGAGCTGACCAGGAAGATGGAAGGTTACGAGGCCGAGATCCTCGAGGCGCCGCAAGTCGAGCGTGGCCTGGTGACCTTGATGCGTGACCACGATAACGCGCGCAAAAAATACGAAGAAATCCGTGCCAAGGAAATGGGCGCGAAAATCACCGAAAGCCTGGAGCAGGAGAACAAGGCCGAGCGCTTTGTACTGCTGGAGCCACCGCTGATGCCTGAGAAACCGATCAAGCCTAATCGCAAGAAGATCGCTGCGTTGGGCCTGGTGCTGGCGCCGGCAGGCGGTGGCGCCCTGGTGATGCTGCTGGAAATGCTCAACCAGCGCGTGCGCGGCGTCGGCGCGCTGGAAAACCTGCTGGGCAAACGGGTGCTGGTGGCAATCCCCTACATTGATACCCGGGCCGACGTGGCCAGGCGCAAACGCTGGCGTAACTGGCTGATCCTGGCGGCACTGGCGATGGCGGCTATCATGGTAGTGCTGGTGCACGTCTTCTACATGCCACTGGATGTGCTGTTGTTCAAAGTCATATCTCGGTTTGCATAGGGAAAGCAGTGATGGACAGGACCAAGCCGTCTGTTGGCAATAATCTTCACCAGGTTACCCCGGGTACCCCCCAGGCATTGTCACCCGCCCCCGGCACCGCGCTGGCGGAAGTGCCAGGCCAGTTCGATTATGTGAACACCAAAGTGGTGCCGCTGCGGGCGGACCATTTGGAGCGCCACCGCATCGTGGCGTACAACAAGAACTCCAATATGAACGGGCCGATCGACCTGCTGCGCACGCAGGTGCTCAGGGCCATGGAAGAAAACGGCTGGCGTACCCTGGCCATCACCTCGCCAACGCCTGAGGCGGGCAAGACGGTGCTGGCGATCAACCTGGCCATGAGTATCGCCCACCACACCACCAAAACCGCTTTGCTGGTGGATTTCGACCTGCGCCGGCCCAAGGTCGGCAGCTGCCTGGGCTTGCCCATGGAGCAGGCGCTAAACGAGTTTCTGACGGACAAGGCCGAGTTGCAGGACTGCCTGGTGAACCCGACCCTGCCACGTTTCGTGGTGCTGCCCACGCGGGTGCCGGTGCCGATGTCGACCGAGATGCTGTCATCGCCCAAGGTGAACAACCTGATCAGTGATTTGCGCAATCGCTACGAGTCGCGCATCTGCATTTTCGATTTGCCGCCGTTGCTTAGCTCTGACGATGCGATCACCGTGATACCCAAGTTTGACTGTGTGCTGCTGGTGGTAGCCAACGGGATGAACAACAAGAAGGAAATCGAGGACTGCCTGCATCACCTGGCCACGGTTAACCTGATCGGCACGGTGCTGAACAAGGCTGACGAGCAACCGCGAACTTATTATTAAGGTTCGAGATTTGGGGCTGCTGTGCAGCCCATCCGACCGGTCCGGCGCCCCGGCAAGGCCGCTCCTACAGGTACAGCGCAATGGTTGAATTTTGCGCTGTACCTGTAGGAGCGGCCTTGTGCCGCGATGGGGCGCAAAGCGCCCCCAAAGATCTCAGCCCTGATGCAGGCTCCAGGGATACTGCAACTCCCATTGCCACGCATGCCGCACAATCTGCTCCAGCGAAGCAAACTCCGGCCGCCAGCCCAGCACCTGCAGCGCCTTGCTTGCATCTGCCACCAGCCGTGGCGGGTCGCCAGCGCGGCGCGGCGCGTCAAGGGCATTGATCTGCCGCCCGGTCACTGCCCGGGCTGTATCGATCACCTGCTGTACCGAAAAGCCCAGGCCATTGCCCAGGTTGAACGCGGTGCGCTCGCCACCTGCCAGTAGATAATCCACCGCCAACGCATGCGCCGTCGCCAGATCGGCCACATGCACGTAGTCGCGGATACAGGTGCCATCCGGTGTATCGTAATCCCGACCAAACACCGTCACCGCCTCGCGGCGGCCTGATGCGGCCTGCAGGATCAGCGGAATCAGGTGGGTCTCCGGCTCGTGGCGTTCACCTAGCTGGCCATCGGGGTCAGCACCGGCGGCATTGAAATAGCGCAGGCATACAGACTTCAAGCCATATGCCCGGTCGAAGTCCTCAAGAATCTGCTCGACCATCCATTTGCTCAGCCCGTAGGGGTTGATCGGCCCTTTGACATGCGCTTCATCGATCGGCACGTACTGCGGGTTGCCATATACGGCGGCACTGGAAGAAAACACGAGATGCCGGATGCCCGCATTCACCATGGCCTGCAACAGGGCAAGGGTGGCTGCGACGTTGTTCTGGTAGTACTTGCCAGGTGCGCTGACTGACTCGCCCACCTGGATGAACGAGGCAAAGTGGAACACTGCATCGAAGTGGCACACGCCGAACAGCACATCCAGCGCCGCTTCGTCGGCAATATCGAGCTTGGCCCACTGGATGCCGGGGCCAGGCGAAACCAGGTCCGCCACCACGACTTCATGGCCGGCACCGAGCAGGTGCTTGACCATGTGCGAGCCAATGTAGCCCGCGCCACCCACGACCAGAAATTTCATCCGCACCTCCTGGAATCTGCTGTTTACAGACGCAGTGAACCGTCCCTGAAACGTGCAGGTGGGATGATCAGCTACAGGTGACCTGAGCGTAGATGGCCCAATACCCTATTTCAAGAACAGCCAGTTGGACATGTAGTTGCCGTCGAGCGTAATGCTGTAATACCCATCCTTGTAGGCCACCGGCAGTGCCTTCAGTTGTGCCTGTGCATCACGGGCGAACAGTTTCAGACCGGCGGGCGCCTTGATGGTCAAGCTGCCTTCAAGCGGTTCGACGTTAAAGGGCGTCTTGTCATCGGCCTTGGGCATGGCACGCGTGCCCAGTGACAGCAGCAGCTTACGCGACTGGCCCAAGGGTTTTCCGTCCAGGCTCTGGACTGCGACGCTGGCGTAGGGCGTTTTCGTCTGTAGCTGAACGGCACCCAGGCTGATCAAGCGGCCACCCAGCCAGCCGGTGGCGGCCTGCGTCAGTGGCGTGTCGATGGTGTAGACGCCTTGTTGCCAGTTGCGCTTGAGTTCGCCGGTGTCGGTAACCGACTCCATGGCATCGGCGGCCAGCAGCGATTGCCCCGGGTCCTGCAGCACTTGCGCGCCAGCCGGGATGGCGGCAGGTTTCAGCCAGGGCAGTTCCGGTGTCGGTGGCAGTGCGATTTGCAGTTGGCCCTTTTCCATGGCTGTACGCAACAGTACCGAATTGCGCGGGGTGATCTCCTGGTTGTAGAGGGTGGCGGGCGTCGGCGCGAACACGTAGCGGGTAGAGGCCGGCTTCACGTCCGCACGGCGATAGAGCAGGGCGGCAGCGGGCAGGGTGGCGATCATCGCCGGGTCGTTGTAGGCGTGCCAGTTGTCCGCCGTGCGCCAGCCCGGGTTGAAGCCTTGTTGGCTGTAGGCGTACTGCATCATGGCGTCCCAGCCCTGGTGGCTGGCGGTGCCGGCTACATACAACGGCAACGAGTGGCGGTCAGGCAGCGGGAACGGCTCGGCGTTCCACTCGGTGACGGTCAGCGGTTTGCCCACCACCTGGGCGGCGGCGAGCCAGTCGATCATGCCGTCGCTGGTCAACGGGTTCTTCTCCAGCTGGCCGATGGCGCCGTAGCTGTGGGCGTCGACTACATCGCCTGCGGTCAGCGCCGGCAGCGCGCTCAGGCCATTGCCGCCCCAGGTGCTGGTGGTGGCGATCGGCACTTTAACGCCCAGGCCGCGCAGGTGGGCGATCATGTCGGTGTTGAAGCGCTGCTCCAGGTCGTTGAGGAACAGCTTCGACGGCCCATGCTCCCAGGCACGCCAGGTAAGGTCGGCGGGCAGGTCATGCTGCCTGGCGAAGGCCTTGGCTGCGGCCATGTAGCGCTCGCTATGGCGCGGTACATCCTTGTCCGGCATCAGCGCGTTACCGTAGTGTTGGGTGAGGTCGTTTTCGTTGGTGATCAGCACGGCGGCGATGGCCGGGTCGTCCTTGTAAGCCAGCCCGGTGTATTCATTCACATGGGTCAGGTACTGCTCGGCGAACCGTTTCATCGCTTTCTGCATACTGGCATTCACGTAGGCGTAACCCTTCAGGTCGACGCGACCTTCCTTCTCGGGCAGCTCAGCGAAGTCTTCAATATTGTCGTTGGTGGTAAACGCACGTTGCACGTGCATGTCCAGCCAGATGTAGATGCCTTCGTCCTTGAGTGCCTTGATCCACAGGTCGAGCTTGCGCAGCGACTCGGCGCTGAGCTGCTGGGTATCGCGCACCAGGGTGCCGTCGCCAAACACGTTGGGGCTTACCCACGGCGAATCGTGGTGGTGCAGGCGCACCAGGTTGAAGCCCAGCGCCGACAGGCGCTTGGCCTGTTGGCGGATTTCTTCGTCGGGGCTCTTGAACAGCGAATAGGCTGACAGGTTGGTGCCCCAGAAGCGCACCGGGGTGTTGTCTTCAAACATCAACTGTTCGCCGACCGCCTTGACGAAGCCGCGCTTGCCGGCGGGTTTTTCAGCGGCATTGAGGAACGACAGGTCCACCGGCGAGGTGCGCCAGTCCAGTTGGTCATCGGGCCAGCTGGTGGGGTCGGCCAGGCCGAAACGCTCGGTGGGCGTGGGGCCCAGCTCGATGTCGCCGGTCACGTTGAGCACCGCCTTGAGCTGCTGGCGGCCGGCGCTGATCGGGTCTTTGTAGAGAAACGCACGCAGTTCGGACGGGTTGCCGCGCTCGAAATAGACCTTGGCCAGTGGCGGATCGAAGCGCATCTCGACGCGCCGCCCCTGGTCGGCCTTGCCCCACGACCAGCCGCGGTTGTCGGGCAACAGTTGCGGGGCGCCCATGTCGCCCGCGATTTGCGCCGGGTCGAACTGGAACACCATGCCGCCGCCCATCACCCCGGCCTGGCGGCTGTGGGCGTCGAGGTCGAATGCCCAGCTCAGGGTTTGTGCCTGGTCCTTGCGGATATCCGCCTTCAGGTCGAAGTCCAGCGCCTTGTTCTTGCCCAGCAGCGTGTACTGGTAGGGACCATTGACCTTGAAGTCGGTGTAAAAGCCCGTCCAGCTCCAGTTGGCTGCCCAGAAGTCGAACTTGGCCTTCATCACCGGGCCGCCGCCGTGTGTCACGGTAGGCAAGCCATTCTGCTCATCGACACTGACCTGCCAGTCTGACCCCCAGCCGGCCACCGGTAGCAGGGCCAGGCCGGCAATGGCCGAAAGGCGCACGAAATGATGCAGGGTGAGCACGTTCATTAACATTACCTGGGTTGTAGGTCGGGTTCGGCCAGCGCCATGACCGGGCTGTTGTTCAGCCGGCGGACCATCTGGATGTAGGCCACGCCCAGCCCTGCGATTGACCAGTACACCACCGGGATGAAGGTGATGCTGCTGACCGTGAAGATGATCACCAGAATGCCGATCAGCGTTGCCAGCAGCACTCGCCCCAGCTGTCGTCGTTCATCATCCTTGTCGGGGAAAGTGAGCATGGCCCTGCGGATACCCCTCAACACCACGGCAAAGAACGCAACGAACAGGCCGAGCCCGACCAGCCCCACCCGCAGCGCCAGGTTGATGTAGGTGTTGACGATGTCGATGATCCCTTCGCCCTGGATCATCGACTGCATTTCCGGGGTGTTGCGGAAGTCGAACGAGCCGAACAGCGGGTTGCGCTGGATGACGATCCAGGAGTTGTCCATCAGCCGCTCGCGGTAGGTGATGTTCTCTTTTTCGATGTTGCCGATGTACGGCAGCAGGTCCAGCACCTTGTCACCACCCGGTACGACGGTCAGCAAGGGCAGCGCCAGCATGCCGGCCGCGCCTAGCAGCGCCAGGCGCCGGACCGCGCCTTTGCCCATGGCAATGAAGACCACCACGATGACCACGACGCCGATCCACGGCCCACGTGACAACGGCGCGAACAGCCCGGCGGCCAGCAGCAGGGCGCCCATCGCCCTGTGCAGCGGGCGTTGCACATAACCCTGCACGAACAGGAACAGGCCGATCGCCACGCTCATGACGTAACCCAGGGCAATCGCCTGGCCGGTGGTGACGCTGGCCCGCAGGGCGCCGCCGCGGCTCAGGTAACCGGACATGCTCCACGGCACGCCCATGGCGTCGATCAGGGCGCTGTACAGCAGCCAGTGGCGCACATACTCGGCCACGGCGATCAGCGCCATGACGAAGGCGGTTAGCACGAAGGCCAGCAGGGTGTCCTTGAAGTCGCTGATCTGGCGCAGGCCCCGGCTGGCCACGTAATACGGCAGGAATACGTCGACATACAGGTACAGCGCCTGGCGCAGGGTGTCGGTGAGGGTGGTTTCGCGCAGATACAGGACGCTCATCAGCAGCAGCCCGGCCGCCAGCAGCCTGTCGGCCCAGGTGCGGCCGAAGCGCAACGTGTCAGCTTGCCGGCGTAGCTGCAGCGCGGCTGGCAGCAGCACGCACAGGGTAAGCAGGCGGATATGGTTCAGGTCGACCAGGTAGTTGACCACGCCAAACCCAGGCACCTGCACCGATGCCGGCGGGATCAGGAACAGCAGCATGTAGAACAACGCCATGGGATTGTGCTCGCGGCGCCCTGCAAGCAGCAGGATGACCGCGCCCGCACCCAGGTACAGCCAGAAGCTGTGCGAGGCAAAGGCCAGCACGGTCAGCAGGAACCAAAGGTTGCGTCGGCGCTTGTAGTCGCTGAGCGGAATAAGGTCGGTGGCAGGCCGCCGCGCCATCAAGAAGACCACGCTCGCCAAAAACAGGATGACGATCAACGCACGAAAATGTTCAGGCATCGGCTATGTACACCTTTCCCTTGGTGGGCAACGGCTAGCATCGTGGCTAATTGAAACTATAGTGACTTTTAGCCAATCAGTCAGAGATTGAAGTCATGCCGTCGATTGATGTGTCAGCCGCTGCGAGCCTGCGCAAGCGGGCCCTGAGGGCCGGGTCGTGGAACCTGGTCTCGCAGGTGGCTTCTCAGGTGATGCGCCTGGGCGGCAATCTGATCATGGCCCGCTTGCTGCTGCCGGAAATGTTCGGGGTGATGGTCATCGCCACCACCGTTTCGGTACTCCTGCATCTGCTTTCCGATGTCGGCCTGCGCCAGAACATCATTCAAAGTCACCGTGGTGACGACCCCGATTTTCTCAACACCGCCTGGACCGTGCAGATCATCCGCGGCTTCCTGTTGTTTGCCCTGACCCTGCTGCTGGCCATGGGCGCCTGGTTGGCCCAACTGGCGGAACTGTGGCCGGCGGACTCCACTTATGCCGCCCCGGTGCTGCCGATGGTGTTGGCGGTTACCGGGCTGTCGGCGGCCATCTGGGGGTTCCAGTCCACCAAGATAGATGTGGCTGTCAGAACTTTCCAACAAAAGCGCGTGGTGCTGGTCGACCTCGCCTCGCAGGTGGCCGGCCTGGTGGTGATGCTGGTGCTGGGCTTGCTGACCCATTCGATCTGGGCGCTGGTGATTTCAGGCCTGGTTTCGGCGGTGGCCTGGACTGTGCTGGGGCATACCGCCCTGGAGGGGCCGAACAATCACCTGCGCTGGGACCGTACGGCGCTGACCGAGTTGATCGTGTTTGGCCGCTGGATCCTGTTGTCGTCGATGGTCGGCGTGCTGGCCATGTACGGTGACCGCATCTGGTTTGGCGCCAGCATGTCGGCGGCGCAACTGGGGGTGTATTCGATTGCCGTGCTGATCCTTGGCGCGGTGCAGACCGCGCTGATGAAAATTGTCGGTGCCGTGGCGCTTCCTGCCTTCAGTGAAGCAGCCCGGGCTGATGACAAGGAGCGCCTCACAGCGCTGTATCACCGGTTCCGCCTGCTCGTCGACCTGCTTGTGCTGTTCATCTGCGGTGGCTTCCTGACCGCCAGCCCGTTGCTGATCGGCTGGATGTATGACGATCGCTACCGTGAAGCTGGCCCGATGCTAGCAATTCTTTCGCTGTCGTTCCTCGTAATGCGCTATACATTGGCTCATCAGGTGTGGATTGCCTTGGGCCTGACCAAGTACCAGGCCATGGACAACATCATCCGCCTGGTCTCGCTATGGGGGCTGCTACCGTTATTGCTGGCGATTGGTGGTGTGGAGTGGGCGATCTGGGGCGTTGCCCTGCATGCCGTGCCAACAATGGTGCTGGTTGTGTATGTGAACTGCAAACTGGGTATGTTCAGCCTGAAACGTGAGCTGGTGGTGCTGCCGATGCTGCTGGTCGGGGCGCTGTGCGGAGCGCTGCTGACGGCCTTTTTCAACTGGCTTTGAAGCAGCGTGCTGGGTGCAACTTTCATGGGTACAGGTCACGGGATTATGGGGAAGCTCACTTTTTGTACTGCGCAGTTGGGCCGTAGAGGCTTTCTCCAGAGTTGTGTCTTGCTCGGTGTGGGTGGCGCGGTGTTTGGCGTCTCGGCATCCGTTGCTGGCAAACCTGACGCGCCGCCTGGGTTCGTGGTGATCAACGGTTGGGTCTTGCCGTCCCGTTATTTCCGGAACGAGCCAGCATGATCAAGGATTTCCAGCAGCAGAAGGCGCTGCGCGACGACTACGATTTTTGCATCATCGGTGCCGGCCCGGCGGGTATCACGTTGGGCTTGCGCCTGGCCGCCGCCGGCTGGAACGTATTGCTCGCCGAGGGCGGGGGGCGCGAGTATGCCCCGCAGTCGCAAGGCTTGTACGCGTGCGCATCCACGGGGCTGGAGCTGTATGCCGAGGAGACCCGCCTGCGCTATCTGGGGGGCACCTCCAACCACTGGGCCGGCCGTTGCCGGCCATTCACGCCGTCAGACTTTACCGTCGCCCCGCCAGGTGATTTGCCGGGTTGGCCTATTCCCTATTCGGAGATCGAAGGCTACCTGCCGGCAGCCATGGACATTGTCGACCTGCCACCCGGTTCGGATTTTCGTACCCTGAATACCGGCCTGGATGGCGGTGACTTCGAGGCAGACCGCTTTCTGCTCAGCACGCCCACTCGCTTTGCGCAAAAGTACGCCACGGCACTGGAGCAAACCAAAGGCCTGGACGTGTTCATCAACTGCAACTGCGTAGACCTGGAGTTCGACAAGGGCTCTGGCCACCTGACGGCGGTGGTGCTATCCGACTACGAACGCAATCGTCAGCGCCTGGTGGCCAGAAACTTCATTCTGGCCACGGGTGCCATCGAGAATGCCCGGCAGCTGCTCAACAGCCAAACGCTGGTGGCGGCAGGCGTGGTGAACAAGGAAGGGCTGGTCGGCGGGTGTTTCATGGAGCACCTGAACATTGACCTGGGCACGTTCATCCTGAAGTCCGGGCAGGACCCGGAGCCGCGCCAGTACTACACCACCGATGCCTTTGTCGACGAGTACAAGGCCGGTAAAGGCAATGTCACCGCCGCCTTGCTGGCCGATGTGCAGACTTATGGCCGCACTGCCGAGGTCAAGCATTTTCTGGAGAACCTGGCCTGTGACATGGGGGTTGCCAGCAAGATCGCCTTCGTCGCCAAGTTCAGCTGCCCGGGCGACGGCGTGATCAGCACCATGATCGAGCAGTTCCCCAACCTGCACAGTCGCATCTCGCTGCTGGACGAGCAGGACGCACTAGGGGTGGCCAAGGTCAATGTCAACTGGGCGCTGAGCGCCGATGACCGACACACCATCAAGTGCATTGGCAGCGAACTGGCCAAGCAGTTCGCCGACATGGACCTGGGCTTCGTCAAGCTTAACGACTTTGTCTACGACACTTCGATACCCCTGAAGATGGCACCGCACGCCCACCACATGGGCACCACACGCATGGCTGCCTCGCCGCAGTTCGGCGTTGTGGATGCCAATTGCAAGGTGTTCGGTACCGAGAATCTGTATGTCGCCGGCAGCAGTATCTTCGCCAAGGGCGGCGCCTCAAACCCGACCATGCCCTTGTTGCAGTTTGCCGTGCGGCTGGCCGACCACCTCGATACCAGGATGAGAGCGGCCAGCGGCGCCGCTGCGTGATGCAGGTTGTACATCGGTTGAGTGCGCTGCGGTCAGCACCTAGAAGAATGAGACCGAAACGCCTCAGGACACTCCAGATTGTTTAAATCGCGAGGCCAGGCAGTATGAAGGGATGGATACGCAAGGTAGTGGCGCACTACGCCCATGCAACCGGGCGAGGGGGCAAGTTCTACAGGAGATTCTGCAACCCTTCTGGCCTTGAATGGGGTGCCTACCTCGCCCGCTGGGGCAACTTTCACTCTGTCGGCAGCAACTTCTTCGTCAATACAGGCTGCAAGTTTCTCGACCCGTCGCTGGTACGTATCGGTAACAGCGTGGGCTTGTCCGACTGTACGTTGATCGGTCATGACGGAGTGGTATTGCTGATCGAGCATCGTTTTGGCAAGCACCTGGATTCGGTCGGCTTCATCGATATCAAGGACAACTGCTTCATCGGCCATGGTGCGATCGTGATGCCCCGCGTGACCATCGGGCCTGAATCCATCGTGGCCGCAGGGGCGGTGGTGACCAAGGACGTGCCGCCAGGCACTGTCTATGGTGGCAACCCGGCCGAGTTCATCTGTACCACCGAACAGTTGATCCAACGGGTCGAGGCACGCTGCGAAGCCTATCCATGGATCGACCTGGTCAAGCAGCGCAATGGCGCCTACGACCCGGAAGTGGAACCGCTGCTGATGGCACAAAGGCGCCAATACTTCTTCGGGGACAGCAAAAATGGCTAGCAAACCTGTGGATGTCATGGTGGTCAACTTCAATACCGCCGGACTGCTGCAGCCGATGTTCGATGCGCTGCGCCGGGCCGACAGCGAGCGGCTGGCCAGCTACCTGGTGGTGGACAACGCATCGCGCGATGACTCGGTGCAGCGCATGGCCCAGGTGTGCCCCGAGGCATTGCTGCTGAGCAACACGCAAAACGTGGGTTTTGGCCGGGCAAACAACCAGTTGCTGGCGCACCTGAAAGGCAAGTACGCCTTATTGCTCAATACCGATGCTTTCGTTGCCACCGACTCCCTGCAAAAAACCCTCGACTACATGGACGCACACCCTGAGTGCGGCGTGCTGGGGGTGCGCCTGGAGGGTCGCGACGGCGATTTGCAGCCCAGTTGCCGCTACTTCCCTACACCGCTTAACGTGTTTGTCGGGCGTACCGGTTTGGGGCGGTTCTTCCCGGGGTTGAAGATGGTCGATGAAATGACCTGGGACCACGCCTCGGTGCGCGAGTGCGACTGGTTGCCGGGTTGTTTCTACCTGGTGCGTCGTGAAGTGCTCGACAAGGTGGGCCTGTTCGACCCGCGTTACTTCCTTTATTACGAGGAGGTGGACCACTGCAAGCGGGTGAAGGAGGCCGGCTGGAAGGTGGTGTTCTACCCGCATACCACCGTGGTGCACATCGGGGGCGAAAGCTCCAAGTCGGTGGCGGAGCTGGAGGCGGCCAGCCGGCAAATTTCCTCCTACCAGATCGAGAGCGAGCTGTTGTATTTCCGCAAGCATCACGGGCTGGCGGGGCTTGCCCTGCACATGCTGCTGGTCACCCTGGGTGACCTGGTGCTGGCGCTCAAGGCGCTATTGAAACGACGCGGCTGGGGCGCGATTCAGGCCTGCTGGCGTCATTGCCGGGCGACCTGGTCATTGCTGTTCAAGACCCGCTACGCCAGCCAACCGACAAGGTAGGTAGAGCCATGTTCGAGAATATTCGTGCCGACCTGCGCGCCCATGGCGGAGATTGGGGCGCTCAGGGTTTCTGGGTGTTGCTGGTGTATCGCTTTGGCCGGTGGCGCTACACCGTGCGCCCGGCACTGCTGCGCAAACTCTTCTCGCTGATCTACAAGGTGCTGTTCAAGTTCGTGCAGATCATCACGGGTATCGAGCTGCCGTGCGAAGTGGTGATCGGCCGCAACTTCGTCATCGACCATTTTGGCGGCATCGTCATCAGCGGCTATGCCCGGTTTGGCGATGACTGCCGTATCCGCAACGGCGTGGTGGTGGGCTTGAAGAATGTCGACGAGCCGATTGCCCCTGTGTTTGGCAACAACGTCGACATTGGTACCGGCGCCAAGGTGCTGGGCAGCATCCGTATTGGCAACAACGTGATCATCGGCGCCAACGCCGTGGTGCTGGCAGATGTGCCGGACAATTGCCTGGCGGTAGGGGTGCCGGCCACTATCAAGACCAGGCAGCCCGCCGCCACGGCGCCCGTCGAGTGAGGCCCATGGCGACAGCAATCGGGGTGGTGGTCATCGGCCGCAACGAGGGCCCGCGTCTGGAGCGTTGCCTGCGTTCGCTGGTAAACGGTGCGGGCAAGGTCATGTATGTCGACTCGGGCTCCACCGACGGCTCGCTGCAGCTGGCCCGCAGCCTGGGGGTGGAGGTATTGGCGCTGGACCTGGCGATCCCGTTCACCGCCGCGCGCGCGCGCAACGAAGGCTTCAGCGCGTTGCACCGGCTACTGCCTGCGATGCAGCTGGTGCAGTTTGTTGATGGCGATTGCGAGGTGGATGCCCAGTGGCTGGCCACTGCACAGCTGTTTCTCGACCACCACCCCGAAGTGGCGGTGGTGTGTGGTCGCCGGCGCGAGCGCTTCCCGGAACGGTCGGTATACAACCTGTTGTGCGACCTGGAATGGGACACCCCAATCGGTGAGGCCAAGGCGTGTGGTGGCGATGCGCTGATGCGGGCGGACGCTTTTGCCGCTGTCGGAGGCTTTCGCGCCGAGCTGATTGCCGGTGAGGAGCCTGAGCTGTGCGTGCGCTTGCGAGCCAAGGGCTGGAAGGTCTGGCGCCTGGCCGCCGAGATGACCCTGCACGACGCCGCCATGACCCGTTTCAGCCAGTGGTGGCGGCGCAGCCTGCGTGCCGGCCATGCCTATGCCGAAGGGGCCTACCTGCATGGCCAGCCGCCCGAGCAGCACTGGTTGCGCGAGTCGCGTCGGGCGTGGTTATGGGGCCTGGGCATACCCGTGGTGATCGTGCTGGCCTGCCTGCTGCTGGGTGGCTGGGGCCTGCTGCTGCTGTTGATCTACCCGCTGCAGGCCGTACGCCTGGCGCGCCGCGGTGGCAAGTCGGCGCGCGAAAACTGGCTGCAGGCGGTGTTCCTGGTGTTGGGCAAGTTCCCGGAAATGCTCGGCCAGCTGAAGTTCATGCGCCACCGCTTGGCGGCCGGCAAATCGGCTTTGATCGAGTACAAGTGAGAGATAACCATGATGCTCGGCACCCTCGTGAAAAGCGTGTTTACCTTGCAACCGGGCTACTCGTTGCGGGCGTTGAACAACAAGTACAAGTTGACGCTGCAGATTGCCAGGCAATGGCCTGAGCTGAATGGGTTCATGCAGCGCATGACGGCGGCGCTCGGCGAGCAGGGTTTGCAGCGGCTGGGCGTGGACTGCATCGGTGTCGTGCAGTGGCCTTATCTCAGCAAATGCTGGGAAGCCCCGCAGCGCCTGGCGGTGGTAGCTTCGCACTTTGAAGTGCTGGCGGGTGAGTTTCCGGCGCTGCTGCTGCTGGGGCGGGACGAAAGCCTGACGCTGTGCGAGCTGTCCCGCTATTCGCCGGGCTGCCGCCTGGTGCTGGACCGGCCGATATGGTTCAAACGAGAAGGCGAGTTGGTACTCAACCTGTTCCAGGGCGACCTGCGCGTGGCTTCATTGGCGTTCACCCTGTGCCGCAGCCAAGGTGAGCTGTACCTGTTCATCGGCGCCGTGCAGGGCATTCACAAAGGCATCGACAGCGAAACCTCGCTGGCCATCTACCGCGACCTGACCAAGGACTTCGAGGGCCTGCGCCCGCGCAGCCTGGTACTCGAAGCGCTGAAGTGCCTGGCCCGAACGCTGGGCGTCGCGCACCTGTACGCGGTCAGCGATGCTTGCCGGCACCATCGGCATCCGTATTTTGGCAGCGACAAGGGCCAGGACCTGGCGGCCAACTATGACCTCATCTGGCAGGAACACGGCGCCAGCACCTCGAATCAGGCGGACTTCTTCACCCTCCCGCTGGCCCCGGCGCAGCGGGCAGAAACCGACATTCCAGCGAAGAAACGGGCGATGTACCGCCGCCGCCAGTCGATGCTCGACGATGTTTTCGCGCGGTTGCAGGCAGCATTGCCAAGCAGCGGTCACAACCTTGGACTACAAGGAAAACAGGGGGATGCATTTGTTGTGAGTGCATCGGCAGTAGACAGACCGCCCATAGTCGACAGCCTGAAGTGAAGGTTGGCAGGGGAGGTGGGTCATCAAGCGGGTTTGGATCTGGATACGTATGCGCATCGCTTACTTCATCAATCAGTACCCGAAGGTCAGCCACAGTTTCATCCGCCGCGAGATACTGGCGCTGGAGCGCCAGGGCGTAGAGGTGCAACGCATTGCTCTGCGGGGGTGGGACGCTGAGTTGCAGGACGCCGAGGACACGGCCGAGCGGGCCAAGACCCGTTATGTGTTGCAAGGCGGCATAAAAGGGTTGCTGACGCCTGCGTTGCAGGTGCTGCGCGCGCAACCGTGGCGTTTTTTCCAGGCCTTGAGGCTGGCGATGCGCCTTGGCTTGCGCGCTGACCGCGCGTGGCCCTACCACCTGGTCTACCTGGCCGAGGCCTGCCAGGTGTTGCACTGGCTGCAGGCCGGTGAGGCCAAACACGTGCATGCCCATTTTGGCACCAACTCTACCGAGGTGGTGATGCTGGCCAACCTGCTGGGCGGCCCGGCCTATAGCTTTACCGTGCACGGGCCGGAAGAGTTCGACAAGCCGCAGTTCTTGCACATGGGCGAGAAGGTGCGGCGCGCCGCCTTTGTTGCCGCGGTGAGTTCTTACGGGCGCAGCCAGCTGTTTCGCTGGGTGGCGCACGAGCATTGGGCCAAAGTGAAAGTGGTGCATTGCGGCCTGGAGCGAGCGTTCCATGAGGTGCTGCCGGTCAAAATTCCGGCGGTGTCACGGCTGGTGTGCGTCGGCCGGCTCTGTGAACAGAAGGGCCAGCTGTTGTTGCTTGAGGCGGCACGTCAGCTTGCGGCACAGTCGATCGCCTTCGAACTGGTCCTGGCAGGTGACGGTGAGATGCGCGAGCAGATCGACGCTTTGATTACCCGGCACGGCCTGCAGCAGCACGTACGCATCACCGGCTGGATCAGCAGCGCACAGGTACGCGAGGAAATCCTTGCCGCGCGCGCGCTGGTACTGCCCAGCTTCGCCGAAGGCTTGCCGGTGGTGATCATGGAGGCCATGGCCTTGCGCCGGCCAGTACTGACCACCTACGTGGCAGGCATCCCTGAGCTGGTGCGCCCGGGCGAGAACGGCTGGCTGTTCCCTGCTGGCGCGGTGGACGAACTGGCGCAGGCCATGGCCGAATGCCTTGCGCAACCCGCCGACGTGCTGCAGCGCATGGGCGAGGCGGCTCACCAGCGCGTGCTGCAACGGCACGATATCGACACCGAGGCGGCCAAACTGGCCGGCTACTTCAAGGCATCCGCATGATGAGTGTATTGAGTTGGTTACTGGGCCTGCTGGCGGTCATCGCCCTTGTGCCTGTGTCGGTGTTTTTCCTGCAGATGCTGCTGGCTTGCCTGCCGCCGCGCGCACGGCCCCTGGGCATCAGCGTGCGTCCGCGGGTGGCGGTGTTGGTACCGGCCCATGACGAGGCTGCGATCATTCGGGCAACGCTGGCGAGCATTACCCCGCAATTACTCGCAGGCGACCGCTTGCTGGTAGTGGCCGACAACTGCTCTGACGACACGGCGCGGCTGGCCCGCGAGGGCGGCGCCGAGGTGGTGGAGCGCTTTGATACGTTGCGACGTGGCAAAGGCTACGCCCTGGACTTCGGCGTACGCCACCTGGCCGGGCAGCCGCCCGAGGTGGTGATTGTGGTGGACGCCGACTGCCAGGTAGGCGAGGGGGCGATTGACTGCCTGGCGCGTCGTTATCACCAGGCCCAACGCCCGGTGCAAGCGCTGTACCTGATGCGCGCACCCGCCGGTAGCGGGCTGAAAGTACAGGTGGCCGAATTCGCCTGGCGGGTCAAGAACCTGGTGCGTCCGCGTGGTTGGGCCCGGCTGGGGCTGCCGTGCCAGCTGATGGGGGCAGGCATGGCATTCGGATGGCACGACCTGGCCTTGATCAACCTGGCCAATGGGCACTTGGTGGAGGATGTAAAGCTGGGGCTGGATCTGTGCCAGCAGGGCAAGCCGCCGGTGTTCTGCCCCGAGGCGCTGGTCACCAGCCAGTTTCCTGCCAGCCAGCAAGGCATGAACAGCCAGCGCACCCGCTGGGAGCATGGCCATCTGGGCTTGATGCTGGCCGATGCGCCCAAGCGTGCGCTGGCCGCCATCAGCCAGCGCAACGGCAGCCTGCTGGCCATGACCCTGGACCTGTTTGTGCCACCACTGGCGTTGCTGGTGCTGGCGTTGCTGGGGCTCAACCTGGTGACCTGGTTGGCGTACTTGCTGTCAGGCCATGCCACGCCTGCGTGGATCGCACTGGCTGCGCTGGTCATGCTCGGCCTTGCCGTTGTGCTGGCGTGGGCACGCTTCTGCCGTGAACTGATCCCGTTTTCCGTGCTGCTGTACGCGCCTTTTTACGCCGCAAGGAAGATCCCCCTGTACCTGGGGTTCCTGATCAAGCGCCAGGTCGAATGGGTGCGCTCCAAACGGGATGATGACTGATGGCCCAGTGGCAATGGCAGAAACGCTGGCAGGGGATTATCGACACGCTTGAAGTGGTGCCTGACAGCGCCGCGGCTCAGCACCTGCTCGACAGGCTTGCCGCCCCCGAATCTGCAACCGTGCTGGGCTTTGTCAATGCACATGCCATGAACCTGGTGGTGCGCGACGGTGCGTATTGTCAGGCGTTGTCGGCGGCCGATGTGCTGTTGCGCGACGGTTCTGGCATGGCGATCCTTTATCGCCGGTTGGGGCTGGAGCCTGGGCTCAACATGAATGGCACCGACTTCATTCCCAGTCTCATGGCGGCATACAGTGGGCGGCGGGTAGCATTCTGGGGCACGCAGCAACCGTACCTGAACCAAGCTGTGCAACACAGCGAAGCGTTGTTTGGCGTAGTGCCGGTCTCGGTCCACGATGGCTTCGCCAGCATCGACACCTACCTGCAACTGGCCAGGGAACAGCAGCCGGAACTGATCGTGCTGGGCATGGGCATGCCCAAGCAGGAAGCAGTAGCGGCCAGGCTGGCAGCCGTCGGTGGGCCATGCCTGATCGTGTGCGGCGGGGCGATTCTGGATTTCCTCGGTGGCAAGGTCAGCCGGGCACCGCACTGGCTGCGGCATTTGGGTGGCGAGTGGGCCTACCGGCTGCTACGCGAGCCGAGGCGCTTGTTCATGCGCTATGTAGTGGGCAATCCGTTGTTCCTGCTGCGCACCCTGCTGTGCCGCAAGGCAGCCGATTCGGCCAGGGGCACCGTATGAATCGGCCAAAATCCGCGCCGGTGGCAGGTGGCTGCTACAGTGAGATCAGTGGCTTGGGGGCTGCGCGATCCGGCTTCACTGGCGTTGAACACGCTGTATTCAAGACTTGATGTTGGATGGACGGCACTTGCTACGCTCAAATAGATGAGGTCTGAAATGGTTTTCGAACCCAGAAGCAGTCGTTCCTTACTTCAAAGAAGAAGCAGCGTAAGTAACGCCATTCAGGCGGGGCTCGATGGTATTGCCGTAACCGGTATTGCCTGGTATCTCATCTATGACCAGTTTGGTTACATTACCTCTGATTATGTGATCATGTTGCTGTTGCTGATCGGCGCACTGGCCGTCATCTACGACCATTATGCAATCTACCGCACTAACGTCGGTCTTTCGATCAAGGCCTTCCGCCTGTTCAAGGCCTGGTCGGCAACGTTCTGTTTTCTTGTGGTCATGGCCTTTTTGACCAAACAGAGTGAAACGTATTCACGGCTGTTGGTCGTGCAGTTGTTCATCATTGGTTATATTGCCCAGTTGTTCTTGCACTTTGCGGTTCGTGAATTGCAAAAGCGCTTTACCGCGCATGCGCGTCTGGACAATGCACTGATTATCGGCAACGGCGACCTGGCCAATTTTCTGTATCAAAAAATCAGCAACAACCCCTGGTTTGGCGAGCGGGTGCTGGGGTGTGTGGTGACTGACAAAGCGGGTGAGCAGGGCCAGGAAAGTGCTGAGGGCAAGCAACGCCTGCCCGTGCTTGGGCACATTGCAGACCTGGATGAAATCGTTGCCCAGCATGGCATTCGCACCGTGTACCTGGTGACCCCATTGGGGGGATCAGAGGTTATCAACGATGTGTACTTCAAGTTGCTCGACAAATGCATCGCTGTGAACTGGGTGCCGGATATCTTCTCGTTGCGCCTGATCAACCACAGCGTGCGGGAAATTGCTGGTATTCCCGTGCTGACCCTTTCTGAAACGCCGCTAACGGGTATGAGCCTGTTCCTGAAGAATATCGAAGACCGGGTATTGGCGGCATTGATACTGTTGTGTGCATCGCCTGTATTGCTGGGCGTTGCACTGGCCATCAAACTTACCAGTCGCGGGCCCGTGTTCTTCCGTCAGGAACGCACGGGTTGGACGGGCGAGTCGTTCCGTATCTGGAAGTTCAGAAGCATGCATGTTCACCAACCGGACAATGGCGTGGTCAAACAGGCGCAGAAGAATGACCCCCGGTTGACCAAAATTGGCGCTTTCATCCGCCGCACCAGCCTCGATGAACTGCCACAGTTGTTCAACGTATTGACGGGCGAAATGTCGCTGGTGGGGCCAAGGCCACATGCGTTGCAACATGACACGTTATATTCACAAGACATCGTCGATTACTTTGCCCGGCACAACATCAAGCCGGGCATGACCGGCCTGGCCCAAGTGCGCGGTTTCAGGGGGGAGACCAAGGACATCGAGCAGATGATCCAGCGGGTGGACTCGGACATCGAGTACATCAACAACTGGTCGCTGTGGCTGGACTTTGTGATTCTGGTGCGCACCCTTAATGCCTTTACTGGCAAGCAGGCATACTAATCATCGAAGGCGCGCAAAGACCCCTGTAGGAGCGGCCTTGTGCCGCGATGGGGCGCGAAGCGGCCCCAGATTCTTGCGTCCACGCAGCAATTGCCAGGGCCGCTTTCGCGCCCCATCGCGGCACAAGGCCGCTCCTACACCAGTGGATGCAACTCCCTGAACCCCCGTGCTTCCTCCACCAGCCAGTCATGCACCGCCCGTGCGCCCGGCTGATTCAACCCGCCTGGCGGGTAATGCACCATGTAGCGTTTGTGGTTGGCGATTGGCACGCCAAACGGCACGATCAGCGCGCCGCGCTCCAGTTCGTCATTTAGCAGTGTGCGCCGGGCGATGGCTACACCAATACCGGCAATTGCCGCCTCGATGGTCAGGTGGTTGCGGTTGAAGGTATGTCCGCGCCGTACATCCAGGCCGGGGGCGCCAATCCCCTCCAGGTAGAACTCCCACTCCGCATACTCCGAACTGCCACGCCAGGCGGTGATGTCATGCAACAGCGGGTAGTGCGCCAGGTCCGCCGGCCCATGCAGTGGCGGGCGGCCGCGCAGCAGGGCGGGGGAGCACACCGGGAAAATCTGTTCGTCCAGCAGCGGTGTCGAGAGCATGCCAGGGTAGCTGCCGTCGTTCAGGTCGATAGCCAGGTCGAAGTCGCCCGGGGTCAATGCCTGGGCGCTGTCTTCGGCCACCAGGCGCAGCTCGATGTCCGGGTAACGCTGCTGAAAGCGCGGCAGGCGTGGGGTGAGCCATTTGGCCAGGAACGACGGGATCGAACGCACGCGTAAGGTGCCGCGAATCTCACCAGCGTCCAGGCGCAGCAGTTCAGCCTCGATACTGCCGTAGGCCTCGGTCACCGTCTGGGCCAGGCGTTGCCCTTCGGCGCTCAGCTCCACGCCACGCGCCCGGCGCAGAAACAGCCGGTAACCCAGGCGTTCTTCCAGCTGGCGCATTTGCTGGCTGACCGCGCCTGGGGTGATGTGCAGCTCTTCGGCACAGCGGGTAAAGGACAGGTGCCGGGCTGCACAGGCGAATACATGCAGCCATACAAACACTTGGCCATTCAGTTGTCGTCGCATTGTTTAGCACCACTAAAGGCTTGCTTAGAAAGATTCGTTGGTCATCCGTGAGCCAGCGCGTCAGTATCGCGCAAAATCGCACTACCGCTCAATTTCATCAGATAACCGTACTGTGGATTCAAATCAGGGTACGGTCAGGCATTAGCATGGCTATCAGTGTTTTCGACCTTTTCAAAATCGGCATCGGCCCGTCCAGCTCCCACACCGTCGGCCCCATGCGGGCAGCGGCAACGTTTGCCCAGGCCTTGCGTGAGCAGGGGCTGCTGGCTCGGGTAACGCGCGTCAAAGTGCGGCTGTATGGCTCGCTGTCGGCCACCGGGGTTGGCCACGCTACCGATCGCGCCTGCCTGCTTGGCCTGATGGGCCAGTGGCCGGACCGCATCGACCCGGCCACCATCGAGTCACGCATTGGCCAAGTGTTGCAGGAGCATTGCCTGATGCTGGATGGCAGCCACCCGCTGGCCTTCGAGTATGGCCGTGACATGTTGCTGCTCGACGAAAACCTGCCGTACCACCCCAATGCCATGAGCCTGGAAGCGATGGACGGGGAGAGCAGCCTGCTGCTGCAGACCTACTATTCGGTTGGCGGCGGCTTTATCGTCGAGCAGGCCGAAATTGATGCCCCCGCCGCCAAAGCCAATGATGTTGTGCTGCCTTATGAGTTCGACAGTGCTGCCCAGTTGCTGGCCTTGTGCAAAGCACACAGCTTGAGCGTGGCGCAACTGATGATGGCCAACGAACAGGCTTGGCGCCCGGAAGCGGAAATACGTGAAGGCCTGCTGCGCATCTGGGCGGCCATGCGTGAGTGCGTGGACAACGGGCTGCGCAACGAAGGCATCCTGCCTGGCGGGCTGCACGTCAAGCGCCGCGCCGCGCGGCTGCACCGCAGCTTGCAGGAACTGGGCAAGCCCAACGTGATTGGTTCGACGCTCAGCGCCATGGAATGGGTCAACCTGTTCGCCCTGGCGGTGAATGAAGAGAATGCCGCCGGCGGTCGCATGGTCACTGCGCCCACCAACGGCGCGGCCGGTATCATCCCGGCGGTGTTGCACTATTATATGAAGTTCAACCCGCTCGCCTGCGATGCCGATGTGGTGGACTTCCTGCTGGCTGCAGCGGCGGTCGGCATCCTGTGCAAGAAAAACGCGTCGATTTCCGGTGCAGAGGTCGGCTGCCAGGGTGAGGTGGGCTCGGCGTGTTCGATGGCGGCTGCCGGCCTTGCACAGGTGTTGGGTGCTACGCCGCCGCAGTTGGAGAACGCAGCCGAGATTGCTCTGGAACACAACTTGGGGCTGACGTGCGACCCGGTTGGCGGCCTGGTGCAGGTGCCGTGCATCGAGCGCAATGCGATTGCCGCGGTGAAGGCGATCAACGCGGTGCAGATGGCTTTGCGTGGTGATGGCGAGCACTTCATTTCGCTCGACCGGGTGATCCGCACCATGCGTGATACCGGGGCGGACATGCATGCCAACTACAAGGAAACCTCGCGCGGCGGCCTGGCAGTCGCCTTTGTTGAGTGCTGATTTGCAACGCGGTCCCTTGTAGGAGCGGCCTTGCCGGTCCGGCGCCCTGGCAAGGCCGCGCCTATCAGGGTTGAGTCAGCGGGCTTTCTGCTTGGCTTCGATGAAGCTTGCGCGCATGTCCTTGGCCCAGCCGTCCAGTACCGGCTTGACGTCATTCAGGGTCAGCTTCTGGGTATCGTTCTCCAGTTCCTGGCCCGCTCCTTTGCGTACCACCTGGGCCAGCACTTTCTGGCTGGCACCGTCCAGGAACGCCGCCTCCACGCCGATATCCACGTCCTGGTCACGTCCGCCCATGGCGGTGTTCACACCCGCCGAAATCAGCGCGATGGGGATCACTTCGTAGGGCCTGAGGCCTTCATTGCTGGTGGACACCGCCGTGATCGCCGGGCGCACCACGATCACCCCCGGGCCGGGGCCCTGGGCCAAGGGCAGCACGCTGCCGATTTCCCGGCGCAGGGCGTCATTGAAGTAGCGGCTGATTTCCTGCAGCGTCTGCTGCGAGATAACCGCTGTCGGCTGCGGCTTGGGGTAGAACTGGCTGGGCTCGATGAATACCTGGTTGTACTGGTTGATATTGACCTTGGGGTCGATCCAGCGCATCACCGAGGCACCCGACGGGCTCTTGGCTTCTTGCAACCGGCTGTAGTCCTTGAGGAAGCCGGAATAATCCTTGGGGTCCACGCGATTGCTGGAACAGGCAGCCACGGCAAGCAGTGCGGCGCACAACAGGGTAATGCGAGGCAGTGATTTCATGATAAAGGCGTATCCATGAGAGGTCGGCCTGAACAACGCTAGCAGCTACGCCGCAGTTGGCCAGTGGGCGAGTTCAATCCCCGGTGGAAAGGGGGAACGTGGGGGCAAATGCACCACCTGGCTTGCGGCGAGCTCAACCGAGCGCTTCGCGCAGCCGGTACCACAGCATGCCCAGTGCCAACAGCGGCGAGCGCAGAGCCTTGCCGCCAGGGAACGTCAGGTGGGGCACAGCGCTGAATACATCCAGGCCTTGGCTGTGGCCCAGGGCGATGCTTTCGGCCAGCAATTTCGCCGTCCAGTGCGTCACGTTCAGCCCATGCCCGGAATAGCCCTGGGCGTAGTAGACGTTCGGGTGCTGGCTCAGGCGCCCGACCTGGGGGAAGCGGTTGGCGGTGATGCCGATCATGCCGCCCCACTGGTAGTGGATGCGCACGTTGGCCAGCTGCGGGAACACCTTCAGAACCTTGGGCCGCATGTAGGCGGCAATATCCTTGGGGTCGCGGCCGGAGTAGTGGCAGGCACCGCCGAACAGCAGGCGGCGGTCTGCCGTGAGGCGGTAGTAGTCCAGGCCGACCTTCTGGTCGCACAGCGCCATGTTCTGCGGGATCAGGGCAGTCGCCAGTGCTTCGGGCAAGGGCTCGGTGGCCACCACGTAACTGCCGGCCGGTAGCACCTTGCCGCTCAGCCGCGGCTCCAGCTCATCGAGGTGGGCGTTGCAGCCCAGGACCAGGCTGCTTGCCCGCACCTTGCCCCGGGCCGTGTGCAAGGTCACGCGGGAGCCGTGCTCGATACGCAGCACGGGGCTTTGTTCGAAGATGCGCACGCCCAGGCTATGGGCGGCACGGGCTTCGCCCTGGACCAGGTCGAGTGGGTGCAGGTGGCCCGAGCCCATGTCGACCAGGCCGCCGGCGTACTGGTCGCTGGCGACGATTTCATGCAACTGTCCAGGGGCTACAAGGCGGGTTTCAGGGCGATAGCCAAGCGCTGCCAGGTCATCCTGCTCGTCCTTGAAGGCGGCGAACTGGTCGGGTGTGTTGGCCAGTTCGCAGAAACCCCAGCGCAGGTCGCAGGCAATGCCGTACTGGGCGATGCGGCTGGCCACCAGCGCCACCGAATCGATGCCGGCCTGCTTAAGGTAGCGCACGCCGTCCTGGCCGACATGCCGGCTGAAACCGCTGACGTCATGGCCGATGCCGCGGATCAGCTGGCCGCCATTGCGCCCGCTGGCGCCCCAGCCGATGCGCCGGCCCTCCAGCAGCACCACCGACAAGCCACGTTCAGCCAGCTCCAAGGCGGTGTTGACGCCGGTCAGCCCGCCGCCGACCACGCACACATCGGCCGTCAGTTCATCGTCCAGGCTGGGGTAGGGCGCCGCGTTGCGTGCCGTGGCAGCGTAGTACGAAGCAGTGTGTTGGGAATCGAAAGACATGGGCGTTCTCGGCTCAGCGGTTGGACTTGATCTTGCTCCAGGAGCGGGTCATGACGCGCATGATCTTCGGGCTCGGGGTGCTGGAGATGTACAGCTTGTCCAGCACGTCCTGGGGCGGGTAGATTTCGGGGTTGTGCACCAGCGATGCATCCATGTAGGCCTTGGCGTCCGGGTTGGCGTTGGCATAGCCGACCGTGGCACTGACCTTGGCGATCACTTTCGGGTCGAGCAGGTAATTGATGAAGGCCAGCGCCTGCTCGGGGTTGCCGGCGTCCTTGGGGATGGCCAGCAGGTCGAACCACAGGTTGCTGCCTTCCTTGGGAATGCTGTAGGCGACTTTTACGCCGTTCTTGGCCTCCACGGCGCGGTTGGCGGCCTGGAACACGTCACCGGAGTAGCCGAAGGCCACGCAGACATCGCCATTGGCCAGGTCGGAAACGTATTTGGATGAATGGAAGTAGGTGATGTAGGGGCGCAGTTCGAGCAGGCGTGCCTCAGCCTTGGCGTAGTCAGCCGGTTTTTCGCTGCGCGGGTCCAGGCCCAGGTAGTTGAGCATTGCCGGGAACAGTTCGTCGGGCGAGTCCATGAAGGCCACGCCGCACTGCTTGAGCTTTTTCAGGTTTTCGGGCTCGAACAGCACCGCCCACGAGTCGATAGGGTCGACGCCCAGTGCAGCCTTGACCTTGTCGACGTTGTAGCCGATGCCGTTGGTGCCCCACAGGTAAGGCACTGCGTACTGGTTGCCGGGGTCGTTCTGTTCAAGCTGCTTGAGTAGCTTGGGGTCCAGGTGTTGCCAGTTGGGCAGCTTGCTGCGGTCCAGTGGCAAAAAGGCACCGGCCTGGGCCTGGCGGGCGAGGAAGTGGTTGGACGGCACCACTACGTCATAGCCGGTGCGCCCGGCCAGTAGCTTGCCTTCCAGGGTTTCGTTGGAGTCGAACACGTCATAGACCACCTTGATCCCGCTGCTGGCCTGGAAGTCGGCCAGGGTGGTGTCACCGATGTAGTCGGTCCAGTTGTACACACTGACCGAGGGGGTGGCCTGGGTGGTGGTGGCGAACAGCAGGGTGAGCGCAGCGGGGATCAGGGCTTGCAGATGACGCATGGGGACACCTCGTTGGTCTTGTTCTTTGAGTGCGGTGTACGGGGGCGCAGAGCGCCCCGGGGTGGGTCAGACGCTCATCATCAGGAACTCACGCTCCCAGGAGCTGATGACCCGCTTGTAGTTCTCGTGCTCGGCACGCTTGACGGCCACATAGCCCTGGACGAACTGCTTGCCCAGGTACTGCTGCACAGTCTCGCAATCTTCCATGTGCTGCAGGGCGTCTTCGATGGTGATCGGCAGGCGCAGGTTGCGCCGTTCGTAGGCACGGCCCTGCACTGGCGCGCTGGGATCAAGCTGCTCGACCATGCCCAGGTAGCCGCACAGCAGGCTGGCAGCGATGGCCAGGTAGGGGTTGGCATCGGCGCCCGGCAGGCGATTCTCCACCCGCATTGCCTCTGGGCTGGAGGTGGGCACGCGCAGCCCGGCGGTACGGTTTTCTTCACCCCACTCGACGTTCACCGGGGCCGAGGTGTCCGGCAGGAAGCGGCGGAACGAGTTGACGTTGGGTGCGAACATCGGCAGCAGCTTGGGGATGTACTTCTGCAAACCGCCGATGTGGTGCAAAAACAGCGGGCTCATGCTGCCGTCTTCATTGGCAAATATGGGCTTGCCGGTGGCGATGTCGACCACGCTCTGGTGCAAGTGCATGGCACTGCCTGGCTCGTCGGTGATCGGTTTGGCCATGAAGGTTGCGGCCACGTTGTGCTTGAGCGCAGCTTCGCGCATGGTGCGCTTGAACACAGTGATCTGGTCGGCCAGGTCCAGCGCATCGCCGTGGCGGAAGTTGATTTCCATCTGCGCCGGGCCGTCTTCGTGGATCAGCGTGTCCAGGTCCAGGCCCTGGATCTCGCACCAGTCGTAGACGTCCTCGAACAGTGGGTCGAATTCGTTGGCGGCATCGATGGAGAACGACTGGCGGCCGCTTTCGGCACGGCCGGAGCGCCCCAGCGGTACCTGCAATGGCAAGTCCGGGTCTTCACAGCGCTTGGTCAGGTAGAACTCCATCTCGGGCGCGACGATGGGCTGCCAGCCCTTGTCGGCGTAGAGCTTGAGCACCTTCTTGAGGACGTTGCGCGGGGAAAGCTCGATGGGGTTGCCTTGCTTGTCGAAAGTGTCGTGGATCACGATCGCGGTTGGCTCGATCGCCCACGGGATCTGGTACACGGCGCTGGGGTCGGGGCGGCAGACCATGTCGATGTCGGCGGCGTCGAGGAGGTTGTAGTAGATGTCATCGTCAACGTAGTCGCCGGTGACGGTCTGCAGCAAGACGCTCTCGGGCAGGCGCATGCCACGCTCGTGGAGAAACTTGGCGGTGGGCGCGATCTTGCCGCGGGCGATGCCGGTCAGGTCGCTGATCACGCATTCGACTTCGGTGATGCGGTGTTCTTTCAGCCAGGTGTACAGCTGATCGAAGGGGGCGTTCATACAGACCTCTTGGTTGGGTTTTAGTGTGGGAGCAACGCGGCTTGCAAGGTGTTGCACTTCCCAGGTGACGCACTGGAGACTATCTTGGTCGCAGCCCCCGGGGCCGATCTATCCATTTTCTTCGGCAAGTAATGCACCAAAAGAGTGCAAATAGGATCACGCGTGACAACGCCAACTGCGCTGCAAGTCCAGGCCTTTCATACCACCGACGTCGCTGAGCAAGTACGCGCTACCCCCGGCTGGCAGCAGCAATACCGGCAGATGTCGCCGGGGCATTTCAGCGGTGAGCTGCGCTGGCTGGGTATGGAGGGCGTGGAGGTGTACGAGGAGCGTCTGAACACCCGCGTAGAACAGTTTTTCCGTGCACCGCGTGGTTCACTGGCTTTTTGCTTCGACCGCAGCGAAAACAGCCTGTACTTGCTGAACGAACAAAGCCGCAATATCTGGATAACCCCGGAGAACTACCAGGAAGTGGCAGTGGTGTTCGACCAGGCCTTCCTGGCCCGCCATGGGCTGGACCCGCAACGCCTCGAAGGGTTGTTCATGGTGCCACTGGGCAGTGGGCAGAACGCGTTGTTTGGCAGTTGGCTGAGTGCCACGCTGACACGCCTGGGGCAGGCCGATTGCCCGTTGCAGGGGCAGGCCCTGGCGGAGCAATTGTTGGAGGATTGCCTGTTCATCCTCGATAACGCCAGCCAGCGCCTGCAAGGCGTAGCATTGGGGCGGCGCGACGAAGAACGGGCGATTATGCGCCGGGTCAGCGAGTGGGCGGCTGATTGCCCCGAGGAGACGTTGAACCTGGTGGAGCTGGCGGATGTTGCAGGGGTATCGCTGCGCCAGTTGCAGCAGGCGTTCAAGGCATTTACCGGCATGCCGCCTGCGCAATGGCTGCGCTTGCGACGGCTGAACGGCGCCCGGCGCGATTTGTTACGCGATGGCAGGGCGACCGTGGCCGAGGTCGCGATGCGCTGGTCATTCTGGCATTTGGGAAGGTTTTCAGAGAGTTACCGTCAATTGTTCAAGGAGTTTCCGAGTGAGACCTTGAAGCGGGGCAGGGGTGAGGTAGCGAAATAGCTGCTGGCCTCTTCGCGGGTTGGCCCGCTCCCACCGGGACCTGAGGCGATCCTGTGGGAGCGGGCGCGCCCGCGAAGAGGCCGGCCCAGCCAACACTGAACTCAGCATCTCACGCCGAAAGTTGCTATCGTGCCGCCCTGATCCAACCCGAGGTGCCGATGTTCTACCTGCCTTTGCCCAGCGACCAGGCCGACTGCGTCGCTAGCGAGCCCGCCACCCATTTCTTCAGCACCGCCAGCGTCCTCGACGCCGCTGCCGTGTTGTTCGTGCAAAACCTGCCTCGCCAGCCCGCCACCGCTTCGGCCGATGCGCAAGAGCGCCGTTTCGCCGAAATCGTGCGCATCGCCAACGAAGTCGAAAGCGCTGCACCCGGCCGCTTTCAAAGCCAGGTAGCGCAACACTTTGACCGCGAAGCCTTTGCCATGGGCCTGGGCATGCTGGGCGAAAACGGCATCGCCCTCTTGTCAGGCGAGGTGAAGTACACCGTAGACGAACTGCTGGATACCGAAGGCCAGTGGAATTTCCAGTTCGCCGACATCTACCGCCGGCGGGCCACACCGCTGCATCCGGTGTACCTGCCGTCGCTGGCCAGCGACCTGATGCTCAGCGACCAGCAGCACCGGCTGCTGCGCGAGTTTCTCAGTGGTAGTGACGAGTCGGTGGCGGTGCAGGGCTTCGCCGGCACTGGCAAGACCTTCCTGATTCACCAGTTCGCCCGCCTGCTTGAGCCACAGCGCACGTTGCTGCTGGCAATGACCGAAGGCCAGTTGCGCGCCCTGCAGGCGCGGGTAAAGGACGCTGCCGCCTACACGGCGCTGACCTTCGGCCAGTTGGCTGACGAACTCCTCAACCGCGACCTCACCAGCAACGGCTGGCGTCTGCGCGACCCGTATCGCACCAAACTGTCATGGCGCCCGCAGGACGCGCAGGTGGTACGCTGGCTGGCCATCCCTGACATCGGCCCGCTTGCCGCGCGCGACGTGGTTGGCTTGTGCATCCGCGCCGTGCGCACGTTCTGCCACAGTGCCGACACCCAGCTTCAGCTGCACCATTTGCCCTGGGCCGGGCCGGGCACTTCACCGCTGGACCAGGAGGTGCTGCTGGAAAAAGCCCGCTTGTACTGGCAAGAGCTGATTCGCCCGTCCGCGCGGGACGTGCAGTTGCCTGTGCGCGACTACCACCGGGTCAAGCTGCTGTCGTTGACCGGTCAGGTGATCGATAGCCGCTACACCCACGTGATCGTCGACGAGGCCCACGAGCTGTCGGCACCGATGCTTGACGTGCTTGATCGCAGCCCGCAGTCGATCATTGCCCTGGGCGACGAATTGCAGAACCTCAACGGCCTCAGCCCGCACCATGGCAGCTTTATCCGCCAGCGCTGCATCGACCATTCGCTGCGTGCCGGGCCGGCCATGGACAATGTGCTCAACCCGCTGATCCAGGCGCACCCGGCGGCGATCCAGGCGGCCTTCAGTGGCAGCGCCGAGCATTACACCCGGGTCAGTTTCTTCGATACGGTGACGGTGCCGGAACAGCCTACGGCGCTGATCGTCGATGACGAATGGGGGCTGTTTGGCTGGTTCCAGCGCCTGACGCATCAGGGCGTGCCGTTTGTATTGCTGAAAAGCGCACGCAAGGACTTCGAACTGTTCGTCGAGGACTGCATGGAGCTGTGCCGCCACGGCACCCGGCCGCGTCACCCGATGTTGTTCCGCTATGCCAGCTGGCAGGCCCTGGAACAGGACAAGGGCGATGACAAGGCGTTCAATGCCGTGGCCAACATGCTGCGCAAAGGCTATACACCGGAGCACTTTGCCAAGGCCAAGAGCCGTTACCGCTGGGACAAGGCGCCCAAGCTGTTCCTGGGGCGGGTACGCGATGTGAAAAACATGGAGTTCGCCCGGGTGATGGTGTCGCCGGAGCTGATGGTGCCGCCGCAGGTGGCGGGTAACCGCAATGAGCGGGCGCGGATGCTGGCGGGGCTGTATACCGCCTGTTCGCGGGCGCGGCATGAACTGATCGTGCCGGGGGGGATGCTGGACTGGGTCAAGGACCAGGTTCGGGATTGAAGCCTTCGGGGCCGCTCTGCGGCCCATCCGGCAAAATTGCCATGGGGGATATCCGCACCGGTGAGCAGACCATCCTCGATTACCTGATCAAGCCGCTGAACCGGGCCAGGGATGCACAGGTTTCAAGCCATGTGTAGGAGCAGCCTTGTGCTGCGAAGAGGCCATAGCTGGCGAAGATGATCTTCTGCCTTGCCGGCCTCTTCGCAGCACAAGGCTGCTCCTACAAGGAAATGGCCAGCCTGACCGATTGGGCCATTGCCGGCAAAATTGCCATGGGGGATATCCGCACCGGTGAGCAGACCATCCTCGATTACCTGATCAAGCCGCTGAACCGGGCCAGGGATGCACAGGTTTCAAGCCATGTGTAGGAGCAGCCTTGTGCTGCGAAGAGGCCATAGCTGGCGAAGATGATCTTCTGCCTTGCCGGCCTCTTCGCAGCACAAGGCTGCTTCTACAAGGAAATGGCCAGCCTGACCGATTGGGCCATTGCCGGCAAAATTGCCATGGGGGATATCCGCACCGGTGAGCAGACCATCCTCGATTACCTGATCAAGCCGCTGAACCGGGCCAAGGAGGCACGGGTTTCAAGCCATGTGTAGGAGCAGCCTTGTGCTGCGAAGAGGCCATAGCTGGCGAAGATGATCTTCTGCCTTGCCGGCCTCTTCGCAGCACAAGGCTGCTCCTACAAGGAAATGGCCAGCCTGACCGATTGGGCCATTGCCGGCAAAATTGCCATGGGGAATAGCCGCACCGGTGAGCAGACCATCCTCGATTACCTGATCAAGCCGCTGAACCGGGCCAAGGAGGCACGGGTTTCAAGCCATGTGTAGGAGCAGCCTTGTGCTGCGAAGAGGGCATAGCTGGCGAAGATGATCTTCTGCCTTGCCGGCCTCTTCGCAGCACAAGGCTGCTCCTACAGGATTACGCGATCTCCTGTAGTCGCGGCCCTGCCGGGGCGCCGGACCGGTCGGAAAGGGCTGCAAAGCAGCCCCAGGGTCGTGAATCAGTTACGGTCCAGCCACACCGTCTGGGCATTGGTGAACTCACGCACACCAAAGTGCGACAGCTCACGCCCGAACCCGCTCTTCTTCACCCCACCAAACGCCACGCGGGGGTCGGAAGCGCAGTAGCCGTTGATGAACACGCCACCGGTATCCAGTGCCGCAGTCATGCGCTCGGCCAGCGCGTAGTCGGCGGTGTAGATGGTCGCGGCCAGGCCAAACTCGCTGTCATTGGCCAGTTCCACCGCATGATCGGCATCACGTGCAGTGATGATCGCGGCCACCGGCCCGAACAGCTCCTGCTTGAATGCGGTCATGTGCGGGGTGACGTTGGCGAACACGGTCGGCGCGTAGAAGTTGGCCACGCCTTCGACCTTGTTGCCGCCCAGCAGCAGGGTGGCGCCTTCGGCGAGGGTCGCCTGAACCTGGCCGTCCAGCTCGTCGCGCAAGTCGTAACGGGCCATCGGGCCGATATAGGTGCCATCTTCCAGTGGGTTGCCGACTTTCAGTTCGCGCGTGGCTTCAACGAACTTGCGCGTGAATGCCTCGACAATGCTGTCTTCCACGATCAGGCGTTTGGCCGCTGCGCAGACCTGGCCCGTGTTCTGGTAACGGCCGATGACCGCAGCCTTGACGGCGGCATCCAGGTCGGCGTCGGCCAGCACGATGAACGGGTCGGAGCCACCGAGCTCCAGTACACACTTCTTCAGCGCGGCACCGGCCTGGGCACCAATCGCCATGCCGGCACGCACGCTGCCGGTCAGGGTCACGGCGGCGATACGCGGGTCGTTGATGGCGCGGGTGACGCCGTCCGGGGTCACGTTCAGCACTTCGAACACGCCTTGCGGCAGGCCGGCATCCTTGAACAGCTCGCCTAGCAAGTACGCGCTGCCCATCACGTTTGGCGCATGCTTGAGCACGTAGGTATTACCTGCCAGGATCGCCGGCACGGCGCCGCGCAGTACCTGCCAGACAGGGAAGTTCCACGGCATCACGGCCAGGATCGGACCCAGTGGGCGGTATTCGATTCGGGCTTTTTCAACCTGGGTCGGTTCCGGCGCAAGCATGGCCGGGCCGTGTTCAGCGTACCAGCGGCACAGGCCGACGCACTTGCTGACTTCGCCACGGGCCTGGGCAATCGGCTTGCCGATTTCGCGGCTGATCATCTGGGCAAAGGCTTCGGCCTTGGCTTCGAGGGTGCTGGCCAGCGCCAACAGGTACTCGCTGCGCTGACCCAGCGACACTTGGCGCCACTGGCGGTAGCCAACCTTGGCACGTTGCAGCGCCGCTTCCAGTGCGGCGTCGGTGTCGAACGGGTAGGCGCCGATCTGCTCGCCGCTGTACGGGTCGAGGGAGATGGCGTGGGTCAGGCTGCTGATCGCACTCATGGCGGACACTCTCGTTGTTGTTAATCAGTGACGCCAGACTAGTGGGCTATGGCTTTAATGAAAACTGAATAATAATGAGCGAAACATTCACGTTTGGAGAAAGGCTGTGGACCTGGTGCAACTGGAGATTTTCAAGGCCGTGGCAGAGCAGGGCAGCATCAGTGCCGCCGCGCTGCACATCCATCGGGTGCCCTCCAACCTGACCACGCGCATCAAGCAGCTGGAAGAAGACTTGGGCGTGGAGCTGTTCATTCGCGAGAAGAGCCGCCTGCGCCTGTCACCTGCGGGCTGGAATTTTCTCGAATACACCCGGCGCATCCTTGATCTGGTGCACGAGGCGCGGCTGACCGTTGCCGGTGAAGACCCCCAGGGCACCTTCGCCCTCGGTTCGCTGGAAAGCACCGCAGCGGTGCGCATTCCGGCGTTACTGGCGGCGTACAACCAGCGCTACCCCAAGGTCGACTTGGACCTGTCCACCGGCCCTTCGGGGACCATGCTCGAAGGCGTGCTGTCTGGCCGCCTGGTGGCGGCCTTTGTCGACGGCCCGGTGCTGCACCCGACACTGGAAGGCATGCCGGTGTTCGAGGAAGAGATGATGGTGATTGCACCGCTCAACCACGCCCCCGTTACCCGCGCTCAGGATGTGAACGGTGAAAGCATCTACGCCTTTCGCGCCAACTGTTCGTATCGCCATCACTTCGAGAACTGGTTCGTCAAGGACCAGGCAGTGCCCGGCAAGATCCATGAAATGGAGTCTTATCACGGCATGTTGGCCTGCGTCAGCGCTGGCGCTGGCCTGGCCATGATGCCACGCAGCATGCTCGACAATATGCCTGGGTGCAGCACGGTCAGCGCCTGGCCAATGTCGGAAGATTTCCGCTACCTGAAAACCTGGCTCGTCTGGCGCCGGGGCACGGTATCGCGAAGCCTCAGCATGTTCGTGAAACTACTTGAAGAAGGTCGCTCAACACCTTGATAGCTATACAAATTCATAGCCGCTTGATGGTTTAGTGCCGAATGTCACGAGCACGACCGTGCATCAGCCAGAACACCGTCGCCCTGGGGGGATCAGATAATAGGTAAGCCATCCTTTGAAGGAGGGTTGCCCCATGCGTAACCACCACTATGCCCTCGGCGCGGCGTTGCTGGTCACCCTGGCCATGCCATGGACCCTGGCTGCCGCTGCCGACCTCAATGCCCCCATCGACATGCAGGCCGTGCAGTTGCAACCGCAGGAACAGAACGGCGTGCGCTACTTGCAAGGCGGCATTGGCCAGGACGAAGCCAATGCGCTGCGCAAGACCACCGGCTATGACCTGCACGTAGAGCTTTCGACTGGCCCGGAAGGCAAGTTCCAGAGCGGTGCCACTGTCGATATCCAGAATGCCCAGGGCCAGCCCGTACTCAGCGTCACGGATGCTGGGCCGCTGCTGTATGTACAGTTGCCTCCCGGCAAGTACAAAGTCACTGGCAACGCCCAGGGTGAGACGGTGCAGCAATGGGTCACCGTGAACGGCAAGGCCGCCACGAACGTGAACCTGAACTGGCGTTGATGGAAAAACGGGCGGGAGTACAGATGTACTCCCGCCTGGACGGAGCGCATCCGCATGAGCCTGGAGCTTCAGCTGAAGATGTTGGACGAGCGGGGCTATGTGTTGCTCCCCGGTGTGCTCGACCCCCTGAGAATCGCCTTGTTGCGCTGCGCCATCGATGACCTGCAGCCGATTCACTGGGACTACCAGGGGCAGCTGGAACACTACAAATGCGTGTTCAATCGCAACCCGTTGTGGTTGCCCTTTCTCGACCTGCCACCCCTGATAACACTGGCAGAAGCGGCGCTGGGTGCTGATTGCCATGTGATCGGGCAAACCGCGTGGCGCAGCCACCCGGGTTACCCGGGCATGGCACTGCACCTGGATCATCTGCCCATGCAGTTGCCCGATTGGCTAAGCGCCAAGGGCGATTTCACCCAGCCCGCCCAGATACTGACTGCTCAGCTGTACCTCAGCGACATCGACCACAGCATCGGACCGACCTGGATCGTGCCCGGGAGCCATCGAGCAGCGCGGCCACCACAGGCTGACGAGACCCACTGGCAGGGCCAGGCAGCGCAGGCAGTTTTGTGCAAGGCGGGCGACGCGCTGGTGTTTCGCAGCGATGTCTGGCACAGCGGCGGAGCCAATTGCAGTCAGGCCCGCGAGCGCGACATGCTGCAAGTGCACTATGGCCGGCGCATGGTCGCTCAGAAGTTTTCACCCTACCTGAACTGGCGCTTCAACCCGCAGGTGCTGGAGCAGGCTACGCCCCGGCAAAGGCGCCTGCTGGGTGACCATGACGAGGCGGAATACGACTGAAACGCTGCGCTCGGCAAGGCACAGCTTGACTCGCTGACTTCGCCAATAGTGGCAATTCACTTTCAACTTTCTGATTATCTGGACAATAATCAGAAACTATTACTTCGTGTGACCGGCCTGGATGCGCCGGTCACCCAATAAAGATCGAGGGGCAAAAGCCCCCGCTTGCCGTGTAGACCATCAGGAGAGTCGTTGATGAAAACCCGTCTCGCAGCTTCGCTGGCCGCTGCAGTGCTGGCCTTTGCAGGGGCCAACCTGGCCCAGGCCGCGCAGGTGTCAGGCGCCGTAGGCGCCACTAGCCAAGGTGACATGACCTACCGTATCGGCCTGTCGTTCGACTGGGACAAGAAATGGCTGGAAAGCAGTACCGGCTATGTCACTGGTTACTGGGATGCAGCCTACACCTACTGGGAAGGTGGTGACGCCAGTGGTGCGCACTCGCTGTCATTCAGCCCGGTGTTCACCTATGAATTCAGTGGTTTCACCTACACGCCGTACATCGAGGCCGGTATTGGCCTGGCGGCGTTTTCCAAGACCGACGTGGGTGACCAGCGCATGGGGTCGGCGGTCAACTTCGAAGACCGTATCGGTTTCGGCCTGAAGCTGCCTGGGGAGCAGAAAGTCGGGATTCGCGCGATGCATTATTCCAATGCGGGGATCAAGCAGCCTAACGACGGCATCGAGTCCTACTCGCTGTTCTACAGCAAAGGTTTCTGAAGCAGGGGGCCGCTGTGCGGCCCCAGCCTTTCAGAACGTATAGGAAACCCCGGCCTGCACCGTCCGAGGTGCTCCCGGGTAGGCGTAGGTGTTGAATGCACCTTCGTCATATTCCTTGTTGAACAGGTTTTTCACGTCCAGGTTCAGGCGTACGTGCTCATTGAGCTGGTAGAAGCCTAGCAGGTCAACCACGGTGTACTGGTCCATGTTGTAGGTGACCGCCTCGGTCTGGCCATTACGGTCATCCACGTATTTCACGCCGACCCCCAGGCCCAGGCCTTTGGCGAAGCCATCCTGGAATTCATAGGTGTTGAGCAGGCTGAAGCTGTTACGTGGAATGTTTGCCAGGCGGGTGCCGCTGGGCAAGCGGTTGTCCTTGGTCACTTCGGCATCGACATAAGCGTAGCCGCCGATTACCCGCCACTCTGGCGTGATGTTGCCAGCAATGTTGATGTCCAGGCCGCGGCTGCGCACCTGGCCAGCGGCGACACTGTAGTTGGGGTCCACCGGGTCGCGCGTCAGTACGTTTTCCTTGACGATATGGTAGATCGCTGCGTCCACGCTCAGCTGGCGATCGAGCGCTTCCCATTTCACGCCCAGTTCGTAGCTTTTGCCCTTCTCAGGGTCAAAACCACCCCCCGTCGCACCTGCAGGCGCACCGCTGTTGGGCTTGAATGAACGTGCAGTGTTGGCATACACCGCCACGGTGTCGGTCAGGTCGTACAGCAGGCCGAAACGTGGAGTTACGCCGTTTTCGCCCTTGCTGAAGTCACCCGCTGCGCTGAGCTTGTTGACATAGTCATGCTCGAAGCGCTCGAAACGCACGCCGGCCAGGGCCTTCAGACGCTGGGTCAGGGCCACCTGGTCCTGGACGAAGAATGCCCAGGTCTTGAGGTTTTCCTTGTCGTGGGTAGTGGTACGGGTCAGGGCAGGGCGCGCCTGGCCCAGCACTGGGTCGAAGATATCAATCGGGTAGGCGGTGGCGCCTGCTGCGGAGCGCTGGATAATCGAGTTGTAGTCGTAGTCTTCGTACTCGACACCGGTCAACAGCGTGTGGGCGAAACCGCCGGTGTCGAAGTGGCCGGTCAGGTTGAGCTGGTAATCACGGTCGGTCCACTCCAGCTTGCGGTAGTTGAAGTTGCGCCCCAGGGTACGGCCGTCGGGCTGCAAGCCATTGGCCTCCACGGCATTACCTTTGAGCGAGCCGTCCAGCCACTGCATGCCGCCGCCCAGGGACCAGTTGTCGTCAAGCAGGTGCTCGAAGCGTAACTGGGCCATGTTGTTGTCGTTGTGCAGCAGGTTGTCGCTGCCTTTTTCCCAGATGTTGGTGTCGCGTGAGGCTGTGTCGAGCTGGCCGGGCAGCCGAGTCAGGCCGCGGTCCAGCGGGTGGTTGTTACGCATGAAGTCGCCTTCGAAGATGATCCTCGTGGCGTCATTGACCTGCCAGCTGATGACCGGTGCCACATCATATCGCTCGCTTTGCACGTCATCGCGGAAGCTGTCGCCACCTTCGCCCAGCAGGTTCAGGCGGTAAGCTAGCGAGCCGTCCTGGTTCAGAGGCCCGGTGGCATCCAGGGTTGCCCGGTGCATGCCTTGGTCATCGAACTGACTGCCCAGGGTGACCTTGGATTCCGGCAGTGGCTGTTTGCTGACCACGTTGAACGTGCCGCCGGGGTCGCCGCGGCCATACAGGCTGGTGGCCGGGCCACGGATCACTTCCAGGCGCTCGACGGTATTGGCGTCGGGGGCGTTGGGGTAGCCGCGGTTGATCGGGAAGCCATTGCGGTAGAACTCGCCGGTAGTGAAACCCCGCACAGTGAAGGTGGTCAGGCCCTGGCCGCCGAAGTTGTTGGCGCGGCCGACACCGCCAGCGTAGTCCAGCCCGTCCTGCAGGCGCGTGGCGCCGGTGTCCTGCAGTACATCCTTGGGCACCACGCTGACCGATTGCGGCGTTTCGTGCAGCGCCGTGTCGGTACGGGTGGCACTGGCCGAGCGGCTGGCCTTGTAGCCTTGAACCGGGCCATCGGCGCGTTCGCTGTCGGCGGTGTCGGTGATGCTGAGGGCCTGGAGTTCGATCCGGGCGGGTTCGCTGAGCGGTTCAGGCTCGGCCAAGGCCAGTGGGGAGACAGCATGGAGCACACAAAGTGAAACGAATGTGCGACGCATCGACGGTACGATCCTGAAGTAGGGCGCTGAAGGAAGGGTGGACAAGCGCCGCGAAACTACTACGAATCATTATCAGATGCATTATTTTTAAGTGGCACTGGTGTGCCAGATACCCACGGGTGGACGCCGTGCCGGCCTCCTCGCGGCTCAAACCCCGCAGAGGCCGGCGCAGGCTTACTGGCACTCAGCCAACGGCCTTGATCGCCAGCACATTGCACAGCGGGTGCTCTAGCACATGCGCCGTGGTGCCGCCCAGGTAGGTCTGCATGGCGTCATGCCGGTGGCTGCCCATCACGATCACATCCGCCCGGCTGTGGCCGACAAACTGGGCAATGGCCCTGATCGCTGCGCCTTCCAGGAAGTGCCGGCGCTCCAGCGGGACCTGGTGATGGTCACCCAGGCGATTGAACGCCGCACGCTGCGCAGTCCGGACGCTGCCATCGAAGCCGGGCATGGTCACGGTGCCGGCGCCGAAGTCGGCGATATGGGTCTTGGCCGCGTCGCACACATGCAGCAGGTGCAGCTCGCCGTTGCACTGCAGGGCCAAGGCACGGGCGCAGTTGATTACCTGCTCATCCAGGTGTTCGCCAGCACCGTGGCTGTTGAGGTCCACGGCGGCGGCAATCTGCCGGGGCAGGGGCAGGCGGATGTCGCTGACCAGGTGCACGGCAATCGGGCTGTCCTTGAGCAGCTGCCAATCAAGTGGCGTGACCAGCAGGCGTTTGAGCACCGGTTCGTGCTGCACGTCCTTGACCAGCAGGTCACAGCCTTGCTGTTCGACCCGTTCCAGCACGCTGCCCAGTGGGTCGCGGGTCAATAGTAATTCGGTGGACACGTCCAGGCCCGCATTGCCCAACTGTTCGGCCTCATCGGCCAGCCACTGGCGGTTGTCACTGAGCAGCCGCTCACGTTCGCGGCCATCGCCCATCAAGCCAAAGGTGTCGACATCGTCGACGAACACATTGATATCCAGCAGTGCACCGCTGGACTCCGCCAGCGCCGCCGCGCGTTGCAGCGCGGGGGTATGGCGCATCTGCGGGCCGAGCATGACAAACAAGCGCTTGAACTGGCTCATCTCACACCTCCACGTGTGGCAGCCCCCGGTTAGCTGGTTCTGTTGAGTCTAGACCCGTGTGCACCCGATAAAACCAATCAGGTTTTTTTTACCTGGCGCCTGCCCGAGTGCGGCTTGCGCCGCGTGTCGGGTATGATGCGCGCCCCATCATTGTCACGAGGCCTGTCCCATGTCCCTGAGTGCTGAACAGATCGACGAATTTCGCGCCTTCGCCGAGCAGTTGGCCGATGCTGCCGCAGTGGCGATCAAGCCATACTTTCGCGCCAGCCTGGATGTGGAGGACAAGGGCGGGCGCCTGTACGACCCGGTGACGGTGGCTGACAAGGCGGCCGAGGACGCCATGCGCGAGCTGATCCAGGCCCGCTACCCTGACCACGGTATTCTTGGTGAAGAGGCAGGCGTGGCTGTCGGCAGCAGCCCGTTAACCTGGGTGCTCGACCCGATCGACGGTACCCGTGCCTTCATCACCGGCCTGCCGTTGTGGGGCACGTTGATTGCCCTGAACGATGGCACGCGCCCAGTGGTTGGCGTGATGAATCAGCCATTCACCGGCGAACGCTTTGTCGGTACCCCTGACGGTGCCTGGCGCAGCGGTACACCACTGAAAACCCGTGCCTGTGCCGACCTGGCTTCAGCCACGCTGATGTGCACCACGCCGGACATGTTTGACACCGCTGGACGTAAAGCCGCGTTCGAGGCGGCTGCCGGTAAGGCGCGCTTGATGCGCTATGGTGGCGATTGCTATGCCTACTGCATGCTGGCGTCGGGCTTTGTCGACGTGATCATCGAGGCCAGCCTGCAGCCGTATGACGTACAGGCGCTGATGCCGATTATCGAAGGGGCCGGCGGGGTGATTACGGCCTGGGATGGCAGCTCTGCCCAAAATGGCGGGTGCGTGGTGGCATGCGGGGACCCAGTGCTGCATGCGCAGGTAGTGGAGCTGTTGCGACACGCCATGTGAGCCACAAATCCCCGATCACTGCACTTTTTACGATTTCCGGGCTCTATGCTTGGCCAGGCTGCACTAACCCCCGGTGCGGCCGCCGAATATCGACCCGGTGCCGATGGTTGCAAGCTACCCGAATTTCCTCCCGCGCTTGCTTTTGGCTGGCGCGCTCACATGCCTGTGCGCCTGCACCCAGGAGCAGGGCCGCGATATTGTCAGCCAGTTCGGCAACGGCAAACCCAGCGAGCTGTTCCAGACCAGCGTCGACCGCTTGGCCACGCTGTCGATGCGCGACAATTTGCAAAGCCTGTACCTGCTGATGAACAAGCTGTACCTGCGCAACCCCAGCCAGTGGAAGATGTCGGGCTATGTGGACGCCGCCACGGCCGAGCGCCAGATACGCATGGCCATCGAACAGCGCCTGCCACTGCCGCAACTGGGCAACCGCCGCGACCTGGCTGCGTTGAGCTACGCCCTGAGCCCGGAGTTTCGCGGTGATCGGGTGGGTGCCTTCATCTACGCCATCGGCAGCATGCTGATCACTGCACATGGCGGGCGCACCGAGTTCTTCATGACCGATACCATCGATCCGCTGTTCGTCAACAACGCAGCGCGCAATATCGAGAAGGCGACATGGATGCTCAGCCAGCGGCAGGATGCCAATGGGGTGTTGCTGCTGTTCTCCAATGAGATTTCGGAGGAGGGCAGTAACCTCAGCTTTGCCGTAGAGTTCGGCAAGATCGTGGCGCGGCTGGACTTGCTGGCCGAGTTGCTGGATGAGCGTTATCGGCGGATTGGCTTGAATTACGCGCAAAGCCTGTTGCTGATGAATTTTCTACCGGTGCAGTGAATCGTGGCCGTTGCGCAGGCCCTTGCAGGAGCGGCCTTGTGCCGCGAAAGGGGCGCGTAGCGGCCCCGGGATTTCAGCCACCCAAGGCCAGGTTCAGAGAAGCGCCTGTATCGCCTGCCGGTAACGCTGCCCGGCCAGGCTCATGCTGTTGTTATGGGTCGCCCCCGGCACCAGCAGCAATGTCTTGGGCTGCCGGGCTGCGTCGAACAGCTGCTGGCTGAAGCGCGGCGGTACGAACCGGTCATCCATCCCATGCACCAGCAGCACCGGCAGGCCGATGTCGCTGATCTTGTCCAGCGAGTCGAACTTCTGCGACATCAACCAGCGCACCGGCAGGGAGGTATTGGCCACCGCTGCCGCGACATCGCCCAGGGAGGTGAAGGTCGACTCAAGGATCAACCCGCGAGCCGGCGCCCCGACGCCGTTTTGCTGCGCTTCACGGGCCAGTTCACTGGCCAGTTCCACGGCCACCGCGCCGCCCAGCGAATGACCGAATATCAGGCGTTTTGCGGCATCCGGCTGCAGCTGGGCGAAGCGCTCCCACGCAATGCGGGCATCTTCGTACACCGTGGCCTCGGATGGCAGGTCGCCCCGGCTCTGGCCAAAGCCCCGGTAATCCACGGCCAGCACCGAGTAGCCCATGGCGTGCAACTGCTCGATGCGGAACAATTGCCCGGTCAGGTTCCAGCGCACACCGTGCAGGTAGAGCACTGCCGGGGCATTGGCGCGCTTGGCTGGCCACCACCAGGCGTGCAGGCTCTGGTTATCGCTGAAGCTGCGCGGGCGTAGGTCGAGTTCCTGCACGCCGCTGGGCAAACCGCGGAACCAGCTGGCTTGGCCAGGCTCGATGCGGAACACCAGCTCGCGCTCCTTGTGCTGCAGCATGGCGCAGCTGGAGGGTAGGCCAATGACCAGCAAGGTGGCGCAGAGCCAGGTGAGCCAGCGGCGGCGCAGGTGGGTGAGGAAGAGGGTAGTCATGTGCGCTTTCTAGCAGAAGCACTGCGCCGGGTGTTGAAAAAGTGATCGAACGGCAGGGTGGTTTGGTTGCAAGCTGTTACTGAAAGCGGTGGAAGATTACTGGCATTGCGCGGGCTTACCCGCGAAGCAGCCGGTACCGGTCACACTGTTCGATAAACGAACGACAGCTGCACCTGACGTGTCCGCTATCCGCCCATCCAATCCCATCGCCGCATTGCCCAACCCCCGCCTTTTTGCTGTAGTGTGCCCATCCACCGGTTGTCGCCTGCCCCCGGCTATCCGCCACCGGCCCGATAGAATGACCGTGACGACCGCAACCACCGCCCACAAGGCCGTAGGAAGCGGCGACCAGAACAATAACGATACCGAGTGCCTTGCCTATGGAAAGCCGCCTGCTGAGCGAGCGCAGTAGCGTGTTTCACCACGCCGACCCTTATGCTGTGTCCGATTATGTGAACCAGCATGTAGGCCAGCATTGCATCGGACTGTCCCGCACCACTCACCCCCAAGCCAGCCTCAGCCACCGCAAGTTCGCCGAGCTCGACCTGTGCCGCATCAGCTACGGGGGCAGCGTTCGCGTGACTTCGCCAGCGCTGGAAAGCATTTATCACCTGCAAGTGTTGCTCAACGGCAACTGCCTGTGGCGTGGGCACAAGCACGAGCAGCACCTGGTGCCGGGCGAGCTGCTGCTGATCAACCCCGATGACCCTGTAGACCTGACCTACTCGGAAGACTGCGAGAAGTTCATCCTCAAGGTGCCAACCCGGCTGCTGGATTCGATCTGCGACGAACAGCGCTGGCACCGGCCCGATGGGGGCGTGCGGTTCTTGCGCAATCATTACCGGCTGGATGAACTGGACGGGTTCGTGAACCTGCTGGCCATGGTTTGCCATGAAGCGGAAGTGAGCGAGTCGCTGCCCAGGGTGCAGGGGCACTACAGCCAGATTGTCGCCAGCAAGTTGCTCACCCTGATGAGCACCAATATTCGCCGCGAAAGCCTGAGCGCACCACAGGCCGGCCTTGAGCGCATTCTTGATTACATCGAACGCAACCTGAAGCTGGAGCTGTCCGCAGAAGTGCTGGCAGAGCAGGCCTGCATGAGTTTGCGTTCGCTGTATGCGCTGTTCGACCATCACCTGGGCACCACACCCAAGCATTACGTGCGCCAGCGCAAACTGGAACGGGTGCATGCGTGCCTGAACGACCCGACTTGCGGTGTGCGCAGTGTGACCGAGCTTGCCCTGGATTACGGCTTCCTTCATTTAGGCCGGTTTTCCGAGGTGTATCGGCAGCAATTCGGCGAGCTGCCTTCGCAGACGTTCAAGCGCCGGGGGTAGGTTGTGCTTGCAGGTTGCAAGAACATGCAAAGCTCGTTCAGCAACAACATGAAAACTGGATAGCACTCTGCACAATCCGGATAGTCCCCCGCCAGTCGTCTCCTTAACCTGACCAGGTCTAAACAATAACAATGGAGACCCTGGCCATGTCCCTGGGATTCGACTACCTCAATGCCATGCTCGAGGACGACCGTGAAAAGGGCATCTACCGCTGCAAGCGCGAGATGTTCACCGACCCACGGCTGTTCGACCTGGAAATGAAACACATCTTCGAGGGCAACTGGATCTACCTGGCTCACGAAAGCCAGATCCCCGAGAAGAACGACTTCCTCACCCTGACCATGGGGCGCCAGCCGATCTTCATCGCGCGCAACAAGGACGGTGAGCTCAATGCCTTCCTCAACGCCTGCAGCCACCGCGGTGCCATGCTGTGTCGGCACAAGCGCGGCAACCGCTCCAGCTATACCTGCCCGTTCCACGGCTGGACGTTCAACAACAGCGGCAAACTGCTGAAGGTGAAAGACCCGAGCAACGCCGGCTACCCCGACAGTTTCAATTGCGACGGTTCCCACGACCTGACCAAGGTGGCGCGCTTCGAGTCCTACCGGGGCTTTTTGTTCGGCAGCCTGAATGCCGATGTGAAACCGCTGGTGGAGCACCTGGGCGAGTCGGCCAAGATCATCGACATGATCGTTGACCAGTCGCCTGAAGGCCTGGAAGTACTGCGTGGTGCCAGCTCGTACATCTACGAAGGCAACTGGAAACTCACTGCCGAGAACGGCGCCGATGGCTACCACGTCAGCTCCGTGCACTGGAACTATGCCGCTACCCAGAACCAGCGCAAGCAGCGCGAGGCGGGCGACGAAATCAAGACCATGAGCGCCGGTGCCTGGGCCAAGCAGGGTGGCGGCTTCTACTCCTTCGACCATGGCCACCTGCTGCTGTGGACCCGCTGGGCCAACCCGGAAGACCGCCCGGCCTATGAGCGCCGCGACCAGCTGGCCGCCGACTTCGGCCAGGCGCGTGCCGACTGGATGATCGAGAACTCGCGCAACCTGTGCCTGTACCCGAACGTGTACCTGATGGACCAGTTCAGCTCGCAGATCCGCGTGGCCCGACCGATTTCGGTGAACAAGACGGAAATCACCATCTACTGCATCGCGCCCAAAGGCGAGAGCGCCGATGCCCGCGCCAAGCGCATCCGCCAGTACGAAGACTTCTTCAACGTCAGCGGCATGGCCACCCCGGACGACCTGGAAGAGTTCCGCTCGTGCCAGACCGGCTACGGCGGTGGTACCGGCTGGAACGACATGTCCCGTGGTGCAGCCCACTGGGTGGACGGCGCCGATGAAGCGGCCAGGGAAATCGACCTCAAGCCGCTGTTGTCGGGCATGCGCACCGAAGACGAAGGCCTGTTCGTGCTGCAGCACAAGTACTGGCAGGACACCATGATCCAGGCCCTGAAGGACGACCAGCCACTGATCCCCGTGGAGGCCGTGCAATGAGCCTTTATGAGACCGTGCGCGATTTCCTCTACCGCGAAGCGCGCTACCTGGACGACGCCCAGTGGGACCAGTGGCTGGAACTGTACGCCAGCGATGCCAGCTTCTGGATGCCGAGCTGGGACGATGACGACACCCTGACCGAAGACCCACAAAGCGAAATCTCGCTGATCTGGTACGGCAACCGTGGCGGCCTGGAAGACCGTGTGTTCCGCATCAAGACCGAGCGCTCCAGTGCGACCGTGCCCGACACCCGCACTTCGCACAACATCAGCAACATCGAGATCGTCGAGCAGGGCGAGGGCAGCTGCCAGGTGCGTTTCAACTGGCACACCCTGAGCTTCCGCTACAAGACCACGGACAGTTACTTCGGCACCAGCTACTACACCCTCGACCTGCGCGGCGAACAGCCGTTGATCAAGGCCAAGAAAGTGGTGCTGAAGAACGACTACGTGCGCCAGGTCATCGACATCTACCACATCTGATACAGGTTTTTGCGAGCACTGCCCGGTGCGTCCTGCGACGCGCTGTGGGCCGGCTCGCCCGCGAGGTGCAACATGAGCTTCCAGATCGCACTGAATTTCGAAGACGGGGTTACCCGTTTCATCGAGGCTGCCGGCCATGAAACCGTGGCTGACGCTGCCTACCGCCAGGGCATCAACATTCCGCTGGACTGCCGCGACGGCGCCTGCGGGACTTGCAAGTGCAAGGCCGAATCTGGCCGCTACGACCTGGGCGACAACTTTATCGAAGACGCCCTGAACGAAGACGAAATGGCCGAAGGCTATGTACTGACGTGCCAGATGCGCGCTGAAAGTGACTGCGTCATCCGCATTCCGGCCTCGTCGCAGGTGTGCAAGACCGAGCAGGCCAGCTTCGAGGCGGCCATCAGCGATGTGCGCCAACTGTCGGCCAGCACCATTGCCCTGTCGATCAAGGGTGAAGCGCTGAGCCGGCTGGCTTTCCTGCCGGGCCAGTACGTCAACCTGAAGGTGCCGGGCAGCGAGCAGAGCCGCGCCTATTCGTTCAGTTCATTGCAAAAGGACGGCGAAGTCAGCTTCCTGATCCGCAACGTACCGGGCGGGTTGATGAGCCACTTTCTGACCAACCTGGCCAAAGCCGGCGACAGCATGAGCCTGGCCGGGCCGCTGGGCAGCTTCTACCTGCGGCCGATCCAGCGCCCGCTGTTGCTGTTGGCCGGCGGTACCGGCCTGGCACCGTTCACCGCGATGCTGGAGAAAATCGCCGAGCAGGGCAGTGAGCACCCGCTGCACCTGATCTATGGCGTGACCAACGACTTCGACCTGGTCGAACTCGACCGCCTGCAAGCGCTGGCAGCACGCATCCCCAACTTCACCTACAGCGCCTGCGTGGCCAACCCGGACAGCCAGTACCCGCAAAAGGGCTACGTGACCCAGCACATCGAACCACGCCACCTCAACGACGGGGATGTGGATGTGTACCTGTGCGGGCCGCCGCCGATGGTCGAGGCGGTCAGCCAGTACGTGCGCGAGCAGGGCATTACCCCGGCCAACTTCTACTACGAGAAGTTCGCGGCGGCGGCCTGACAGATCGCCGGGGCCGCTGCGCGGCCCTTTCGCGACGCAAGGCCGCTCTCACAAGTACCGCGTCGACGCAAAGGGCATGGTGAACCTGTGGGAGCGGCCTTGTGTCGCGATGGAGGGCGCAGCCCTCCCGGCATTTTCAGACGGTGTAGGAGATCAACATGAACAACAGATTCCAAGGCAAGGTTGCCCTGGTCACCGGCGCCGCTCAAGGCATCGGCCGGGGCGTGTGCTGGCGGCTCAAGGCCGAAGGCGCGCAAGTGGTGGCGGTCGACCGTTCCGAACTGGTCCACGAGCTGGCTGGCGAAGGCATGCTCACCCTCACCGCCGACCTGGAACAACACGCTGATTGCGTGCGGGTCATGGCCAGTGCGGTGGACACCTTTGGCCGCCTCGACATCCTGGTCAACAACGTCGGCGGCACTATCTGGGCCAAGCCTTTCGAACACTACGAAGTCGAGCAGATCGAGGCCGAAGTGCGCCGTTCGCTGTTCCCCACCCTCTGGTGCTGCCACGCCGCGCTGCCCTACATGCTTGAACGCGGCAGCGGCGCCATCGTCAACGTTTCGTCCATCGCCACCCGTGGCGTCAACCGTGTGCCCTATGGCGCGGCCAAAGGCGGCGTCAATGCGCTTACCGCCTGCCTGGCCTTTGAAACTGCTGGCCGTGGCATCCGTGTCAACGCCACCGCGCCCGGCGGCACCGAAGCGCCGCCCCGGCGCGTACCACGCAACAGTGCTGAGCAGAGCGAGCAGGAAAAACACTGGTACCAGCAGATCGTCGACCAGACCCTCGACAGCAGCCTGATGCACCGCTACGGCAGCATCGACGAGCAAGTGGGCGCGATCCTGTTCCTGGCGTCGGACGAGGCCTCGTACATCACCGGCGTGACCCTGCCGGTAGGGGGCGGCGACCTCGGTTGAGCAGCAACTTTACGGCAACAGCTTTCCTCCACAACAAAAACAAGAGCGACAGATGCCATGCGAACCCTTGACGTACACCCGATCATCGATAACGCGCGTTTCACCCCGTTCCACTGGATGGTCATGGCCTGGTGCGGCCTGCTGCTGATCTTCGACGGCTACGACCTGTTCATCTACGGCGTGGTACTGCCGGTCATCATGAAAGAATGGGGCCTGACCCCGCTGCAGGCGGGTGCGCTGGGCAGTTACGCGCTGTTCGGCATGATGTTCGGCGCCCTGGCTTTCGGCAGTTTGGCCGATCGCATCGGGCGCAAGAAGGGCATTGCCATCTGTTTCGCCTTGTTCTCGGGGGCGACCATCCTCAATGGCTTCGCCACTAGCCCGAGCGAGTTTGGCATCTACCGCTTCATTGCCGGCCTGGGCTGTGGCGGCCTGATGCCCAACGCTGTGGCGCTGATGAACGAGTACGCGCCCAAGCGCCTGCGCAGTACGCTGGTGGCGATCATGTTCAGCGGTTATTCGGTGGGCGGCATGCTTTCGGCGGGCGTTGGCATCTTCATGCTGCCGCGCTTCGGTTGGGAGTCGATGTTCTTCGCAGCTGCAGTGCCACTGTTGCTGTTGCCGGTGATCCTCTACTACCTGCCGGAATCCATCGGCTTTCTGGTGCGCCAAGGCCGCAGCGATGAAGCGCGCAAGCTGCTCAAGCGGTTGGACCCGGACTGCGATGTGCAGGCCGATGACGTACTGCAGGCGGCTGACCGCAAAGGCAGCGGGGCCTCGGTACTGGAGTTGTTCCGCAACGGCCTGGCCGTTCGCACCCTGGCGTTGTGGCTGGCGTTCTTCTGCTGCCTGCTGATGGTTTACGCACTCAGTTCGTGGCTGCCGAAACTGATGGCCAATGCTGGCTACAGCCTTGGGTCCAGCCTGTCGTTCCTGCTGGCGTTGAACTTTGGCGGCATGGCCGGGGCGATCCTCGGCGGCTGGCTGGGCGACCGTTACAACCTGGTCAAGGTCAAGGTGGCGTTCTTCATTGCCGCCGCATTGTCGATCAGTTTGCTGGGCGTCAACAGCCCGATGCCGGTGTTGTACCTGCTGATCTTCATTGCCGGCGCCACCACCATTGGTACGCAGATCCTGCTGTATGCCGGCGCTGCGCAAATGTATGGGCTGTCGGTGCGGTCCACGGGGCTTGGCTGGGCCTCGGGTATCGGCCGCAACGGCGCCATCGTCGGCCCCTTGCTGGGCGGCGCACTGATGGGCATCAACCTGCCCCTGCAACTCAATTTCATCGCCTTCGCCGTCCCTGGCGCGATTGCCGCCCTGGCCATGGCCGTGCACCTGGCCAGCGGCCGTCGGCAAGCCCAGGCCATGACGGCGCAGGCGTAACCCGAAAATAACAAGATGAGGTAACCCCGCATGACCGTGAAAATTTCCCACACTGCCGAGGTCCAGCGGTTTTTCGAGGAGGCCGCGGGCTTTGCCAGCGATAAAGGCAGCCCTCGGCTGAAACGTATCGTGCACCGCGTGCTGCAAGACACCGCGCGGTTGATCGAGGACCTGGAAGTCAGCGAGGACGAGTTCTGGCATGCCGTCGACTACCTCAATCGCCTGGGCGGGCGCGGCGAGGCCGGGCTGCTGGTGGCGGGCCTGGGTATCGAGCACTTCCTCGACCTGTTGCAGGATGCCAAGGACCAGCAGGCAGGGCTTGCCGGCGGTACGCCACGCACCATCGAAGGCCCGCTGTATGTGGCGGGCGCGCCCATCGCCCACGGCGAAGTGCGCATGGACGACGGCAGTGAAGACGGCGTGGCCACGCTGATGCATCTGGAAGGCCAGGTTTTCGACCCGCAAGGGCAACCGCTGGCAGGGGCCACCGTCGACCTGTGGCATGCCAATACCCGTGGCACCTATTCGTTCTTCGACCAGAGCCAGTCCGATTACAACCTGCGCCGTCGCATCGTCACCGATAGCGAAGGGCGTTACCGCGCACGCTCCATCGTGCCGTCGGGTTACGGATGCGACCCACAGGGGCCGACCCAAGAGTGCCTGGACCTGCTGGGCCGCCATGGCCAGCGCCCGGCGCACGTGCACTTCTTCATCTCGGCACCGGGGCATCGGCACCTGACCACGCAGATCAACCTGTCGGGGGACAAGTACCTGTGGGATGACTTTGCCTATGCCACGCGCGATGGGCTGGTGGGGGAGGTGGTGTTCGTCGAAGGCCCGGCGGGGCGGCATGCGCAGCTGAAGTTCGACTTCCAGTTGCAGCAGGCCCAGGACAGTGCGGATGAGCAGCGCAGCAGCCGGCCGAGGGCTTTGCAGGAGGCCTGATACACCGAGTTGGCTTGTTCGCGGGCTTGCCCGCTCCCACAGGGGGTGCGGGCACCCGGGGCAGTGCACCGGGCCTGTGGGAGCGGGCAAGCCCGCGAACAAGCCAACACAGAACAAGAGCCTGCCACAAAGGCTGGCCGACGCCTTGCGAGATGCGCCATGAAAACCCTGATCAAGGACAGCTCACTGTCCGCCATCGTCGCTGGCTGCATTGCCACGATGATCTCCTACGCCGGCCCGCTGGTGATCATTTTCCACGCCGCCGAAGCTGCCGGGCTGTCCCACAAGCAGTTGTCATCCTGGGTCTGGGCCGTGTCCATGGGCAGTGCCGTGCTCGGTGCGCTGCTCAGCCTGCGCTACCGTGTGCCGGTAGTGATCGCCTGGTCGATCCCGGGCTCGGCGCTGCTGGTCACGGCCTTGCCGCAACTCGGCCTGGAAAAGGCCGTGGGAGCCTACCTGGTGGCCAACCTGGTCCTGCTGCTGATCGGCATCAGCGGGGCCTTCGACCGCATCATCGCGCGGCTGCCGGGGTCCATCGCCGCTGGCATGCAGGCCGGCATCCTGTTCAGTTTCGGTATCGAGGTGTTCCGCGCCTTGCCGGTGCAGCCGTTGCTGGTGTTGGCGATGTTCGTCACCTACGTGCTGATGCGCCGGGTACAGCCCCGTTATGCGGTGGCTGCGGTGCTGTGCGTGGGCACCCTGGTGACGGTGGCCAGCGGTGCGTTTCGCAGCGAGGCACTGGTGCTGGAACTGGCTTCACCGCAGTGGATCACGCCGCAGTTCAGCCTGCCGGCGGTGTTCAGCCTGGCGTTGCCGATGGTGCTGGTGGCGCTGACCGGGCAGTTCATGCCGGGCATGGCGGTGCTGCGCAATGCGGGTTACCCCACACCGGCCAGCCCGTTGATCAGCGCCAGTGCCCTGGCCGGTGCCGTGCTGGCGCCGTTCGGCTGCCACGGGCTGAACCTGGCGGCGGTTACCGCCAGCCTGTGCACAGGCCATGAGGCCCATGAAAACCCACGGCGTCGCTATGTGGCGGCGGTGGCGGGCAGCGCGCTGTACCTGCTGCTGGGCATCGCCGGTGCCACGTTGATGTCGCTGTTCGCAGCCTTTCCCGCTGCGCTGATCGCCGCCCTGGCCGGGCTGGCCCTGTATGGCGCCATCAGCGAAGCCCTGGCCCGCAGCCTGGCCGAGCCAGGCGAGCGCGATGCAGGCCTGTTCACTTTTCTGGTCACTGCTTCGGGGGTGGCCTTCCTTGGCCTGTCGGCGGCGTTCTGGGGGCTGCTGTTCGGCCTGCTGGCCCATGCGCTGCTCAGGTTGCGCCCACCACGTAACCGGGAGGTGCTGCGCCGTACCCCATGAGCTGTCGTGTTGCCAACGCTTTATCCATAAAAACAAGATCAAGAGAGCTTCGGAATGAATCACACCCCTTGCGTTGCCCTGGGCCTGATTTTGCTCAGCCAACCATTGCTGGCCGCCGAAGGCGGTTTCTTCGAGGATTCGAAGGCCACCCTGAGTGCCCGCAACTATTACTTCAGCCGCGATTTCTCCGATATTGTCGGGGCCAACCGGCAGTCCAAGGCAGAGGAGTGGGCCCAGGGCTTCATCCTCGACTTCAAGAGCGGCTACACCCCGGGTACCGTCGGCTTTGGCGTCGATGCCCTGGGCCTGTTGGGCATAAAGCTGGACAGCAGCCCCGACCGTGTCAACACCGGCCTGCTGCCGGTGCATGGCGACGGCCGTGCTGCCGGCGAATACAGCCGTCTGGCACCGACCTTCAAGGCCCGCCTGTCGAAGACCGAACTGCGCGTCGGTGAACTGCAACCCAACCTTCCGGTACTGACCTTCAGCGACATCCGCCTGCTGCCGCCGACCTACCAGGGCGCCAGCTTGAGCTCGTCGGACATTGACGGGCTGACCGTGCAGGCCGGGCATCTGAAAAGCACCCATCTGCGCAACGAAGGCGGTGACGGCAAGATGAACGCGATGCTCGGCCATGTGCCGATGCGTCAGGCCGAGAGCGATGCCTTCAACTATGTGGGCGGGGATTATGCGTTCAATGCCAACCAGAGCAGCGTCAGCCTGTGGTACGGGCAACTGGAAGATATCTACGAACAGGGTTTTGTCGGCCTCAAGCACAGCAAGCCTGTGGGCGACTGGGTGCTCAGCGCCAATCTGGGCTACTTCACCGCGCGTGAGGATGGCAATGCGTTGCTCGGCAACATCGACAACCAGGCGTTCTTCTCGATGTTCACCGCCCGGCACGGCGGGCACAGCTTGCATGTCGGCTACCAGGGCATCTATGGCGACAGCCCGTTCCCGCGGGTATTCGCCAACATTTCGCCGCTGGGTAACGAGGTGCCGACCTATGAGTTCGCGTACACCGACGAGCGTTCGTACCAGGTGCGCTACGACTACAACTTCGCCGCCCTGGGCGTGCCGGGCCTGACGGCGACCGTGCGCTACATCACCGGTAACAATGTCGATACCGGGCAGGGCTATGAAGGCCGTGATCGCGAGCGCGACCTGGACATCGGTTATGCAGTGCAGAGTGGGATGCTGAAGGGGCTAGGGATCCGGGTGCGCAATGCCATGGCACGGTCCAACTACCGCAGCGATATCGACGAGAACCGGCTGACCCTGGTGTACACCTGGCAGTTGTTCTGAATCACCTAGGGGCAACCGGAGGGGATTTGCGCATCAGCACCCGATAGAGGTAGCTTCCGGAAACCACCTTTTCAGGATGCTACCCTTGGACTCCATCACCCAGGCCGTACTCGGCGCAGCCCTGCAAGGCACCGTGCTTGGCCGTATCCAGGGCCGCCGCTCGCTGCTGTATGGCGCAGCCCTGGGCACGCTGCCCGACCTCGATGTGATCATCCGCTATGCCGACCCGGTGTCGCAGATGACCTACCATCGCGGCTTCTCGCACTCGCTGTTCGTGCTCACCGGGCTGGCCTTGCTGCTGGCCTGGCTGGTCAATAAATGCTGGCCCGGCAAAGGCTACACCTTGCCCAGGCTCTTCCTTGCCTTCTGGCTGGTACTCATCACCCACCCGTTGCTGGATGCCTTCACGGTGTATGGCACTCAACTGTTCTGGCCACTGCAACCCACTCCACAAAGCTGGGCCGCAGTGTTCATCATCGATCCGGTCTATACCTTGCCGCTGCTGGCGGCGGTCATCTACGCAATGATCAAGGGCGTTACCGGCAAGGCTACACGCCTGTTGACCCTGTCACTGGTGTTCAGCACCGCCTACCTGGGCTTCGGCCTTGCCGGGCGCATGGCAGCCGAGCAACGCTTCCAGACGGCACTGGACCAGCAAGGCATCGTCGTGAGCGAGGTGCGCGCCGTGCCGATCGCGTTCAACAGCCTGGTTTGGCGAGTAATGGCCAAAACCCAGGATGGCGATTACTACGAAGGCATCAGCAGCGGGCTCGACCGGCAAGCGCCGGAAATGCAACGCTTGCCGCGTAACCTGGAACTGGCAAAAGCGCTGGCAGGCGACCCTTTGCACCAGCGCTTGCGCTGGTTCACCGGCGACTGGCTGCGTTACGACCAGGTAGGCGATGCGCTGGTGGTCACGGACTTGCGCATGGGCATCCCAGGCAACTACACCTTCCGTTTCAACATGGCGCACCGCGACACCCAGGGCCACTGGATCGCCAATGTGCCTTCGGTGTGGCAGGGCGCCGGGCCTGGGTCAATGTTCAACGGCCATGACCTGGTGCTGATCTGGCGCCGTATCGTCGACCAGCAGCCGCCTTTGCCGCTGGCTGCCTGGACCGACCGGTACCTGGGGGCAGGTGCGGTCGAGCGAGGGCGCTGAGGCATGCGTTCGGCCGGGCTGGACCTGGTCAAATGGACAGCGATGCTGACCATGGTCAGCGACCACCTGCGCTTCATATGGCCTGAGGCCGATGGCTTGTTCGTGCTTGGCCGGCTGGCGTATCCGCTGTTTTGCCTGGCCATTGCGGTGAATGTGGAGCGTGACAGGGCAGAGGTGCTCCATACCCGCGCCAACCTGCGTTATCTGTCGCTGATGCTGTTGTTTGCGGTGGTCTCGGAGCCTGCCTATCGTTGGCTTGACAGTGGTTCGCCGACTTTCAGCGTGATGCCGACACTGGTGCTGGGGTTGCTGGTTGCCTGGGGTGTGCAGCACCCATTGCTGTTGGCGCGAGTCCTTGGCCTTGCAGGCCTGCTGGCGGGGTGGTTGTTCAGTGAGCGATTGATGTACGGGCTGCCCGGGGTGTTGCTACCGGGTGCCTGGCTGATGGCACGCAGGCAGGGCGGGCTAGCCTGGTTGCTGCCTTGCCTGATGGCCATTGGCGGCAACCTGACCAACAGCTGGCTGCGCGAGCATCTTCTGGCGCCAATTACCCTGCTGACGCTGGTTGCAGCTGCGCTGGCGGTTCCTGTCGGGTGGTTGTTGTTGCGTCATGATGCTTGGCGGGTACCTGCGGTAGGGCGGTGGGGTTACCTGTTCTATCCAGTGCATCTGCTCGTGATCAAAGGCTTGTCTTGAGGCTTGCCGTTCCTGGCGCTTGCAATTCACAGATCCAGACCCATCTAAACCGGCCGCACCACACTCAGGAACCGTCCATGGAACCCAACCGCTTCGGCGATATCGCCGCCTTCGTCAGCGCCGCCAAGGCCGGCAGCTTCACGGCCGCCGCTGCCAGCCTGGGCCTGACCCGGTCGGCGGTGGGCAAGAGCATTGCTCGCCTGGAGGCCCGCATGGCGGTGCGTTTGCTCAATCGCACCACGCGCAAGCTGAGCCTGACCGACGAAGGCCTGGTGGCATTTGAGCGCTGGCGGCAGATCCTGGACGACCTGGACGAGGTGGAAAGCGCCATGGCCCAGCGCCGCGGTAAGCCCACAGGCACCTTGCGCCTGACTGCGCCGCTGTCGCTCGGCCAGCGCCATGTGCTGCCGGTGCTGGACCAGTACCTCAAGCAGTGGCCGGAACTGCGCGCAGACATCCGCTTCACCGACCGCTTCGTCGACCTGGTCGAGGAGGGCGTGGACGTTGCGGTGCGTATTGGCGCACCCAAGGAAGACTCGCAGCTGTTGACCCGCACGGTGGCCTGGCAGCAGTTTGTAACTTGCGCTTCGCCCGCGTACCTCGAAGCGCGAGGTATTCCCTTGGTGCCTTCAGACCTTTATGGCCACGACAAGATCGCCTTCCTCGCGGGCGAAAAAGCCATGCCTTGGCGCTTTGACACTGAAGCAGGCCTGCACTTGTGCGAAGACCCTGGGCGGTTGAACATCGACAGCTCGGAGGCGATGCTCGACGGCGCCCGGGCCGGCTTCGGGCTGATTCACCTGCCCACCTACATCACCGGTGACGACCTGCGCGCCGGTACCTTAGTGGAAGTACTGCACGCCTACCGGCCACCGGCGGACCCGATTCGCATCGTGTACCCGAGCAAGCGCCACCTTTCCCCTCGGGTACGCGGTTTCATCGACCTGTTAGTGGCCAGTTGGGAATCGGGCGTGCCCTGGGAATACTGATTGGGGAATACCAGGCCCCTATGCCGGGCCTGTACCTGGGTTTATCGCTGGCAGCGCAGCAGGGAAACTGTCAACCACTGATAATTCCTCCGGAGACCCCATGACTGCACTGTCCGTACTGGATCTGGTCATGATCGGCGAAGGCAAGACTTTCGCCGACGCGATCGAAGAATCCCGCCAGCTGGCGCGCCATGTCGAGCAACAGCGTTACAGTCGTTACTGGATCGCCGAGCACCACGACATGCCCGGCATCGGCTCGGCCGCCACTTCGCTGGTGATCAATGAAATTGCCAATGCCACCCGGCACATCCGGGTCGGCGCTGGTGGCATCATGTTGCCCAACCATGCGCCGCTGGTGATATCCGAGCAGTTCGGCACCCTCGATACGTTGCACCCGGGCCGCATCGACCTGGGCCTGGGCCGCGCGCCAGGTACTTCCGGGCCGACCGTGCGTGCCTTGCGCGGTGCCGCGCCAGAGCGTGATTTCGGCCAGGATATCGCCGAGCTGCGCGATTACCTGGCCGACAACGGCCAACGCCGGGTGCGTGGCGTACCTGGCAGCCACGATGTGCCGGTGTGGATCCTCGGCTCCAGCTTGTTCGGCGCCGACCTGGCGGCGAAGCTGGGCCTGCCCTATGCCTTCGCCTCGCACTTTGCCCCGCGTTACCTGCTGCAGGCGATTGCCCATTACCGCGTCAATTTCCAACCGTCGGCGCAATTGGCCAAGCCTTACGTGATGGTGGGCATGAACCTGTTCGCTGCCACCAGTGATGCCGAGGCAGACTACCTGGCCAGCTCCCACCGCAAGTGGATGGTCGACCTGCACATGGGGCGCCTGGGTTTGTTGCCCAAGCCGCAGGAGGGCTATGTCGAGCATCTGCCTGGGCAGGAACGGGCGGTGCTTGAACAGGTTATGGCCTGCACCGTGGCGGGGGGGCCACAGCGGGTCCGAGAAGGGCTGCGCTCGCTGATCGAGCAGACCGGGGCAGATGAGTTGATGATCGACTGCCGTATTCATGACCCGTTGGCGCGGCAACGTTCATACGCTTTTGCTGCTCAGGCCATGGCTGATCTGGTGTAGTGCGCGAGTAATTTCAGGGACTTTTTTGCGTACTGATAAAAGTGTGAGTGGCCAGTTGGCTTCAGATCGCCCAAGATGGAGTATGAAGATGCCAGTCGATCGACTGGCGGCTCACCTATCCACGCAAACGCACCAGCCAGCATTCGAGGGTTTAGAGTATGTCCAACAGACAATCAGGAACGGTCAAGTGGTTCAACGATGAGAAGGGGTTCGGCTTCATCACTCCCGATGGCGGTGGCGACGACCTTTTCGTCCACTTCAAAGCCATTGAATCGGACGGTTTCAAGTCGCTGAAAGAGGGCCAGAAGGTGTCTTTCGTTGCCGAGAAGGGACAGAAGGGCATGCAGGCTGCGCAAGTGCGCGCCGAGTAAGATGCCTGAGTGACTGGTACGCTAAGGCGTGCCCGGCCACTGGAAAACGGAGCCTTTGGAGGGCTCCGTTTTTTGTCTTTCAGATCCAGGGGCAGGATGGCCGCCTGTACCCGGTGAATACCCTGATTATCGGTGAGCCCAACCCTCACCAGCGCCCATGGCCTGGTGCAGAAACGGATAATCTGTATAGCCTTCGGGCCCATTGGCGTAGTCGAACTGTGACCGATGTTCGTTCAGAGGCGCCTGCACCCGCAGCCGCTGTACCAGGTCCGGGTTGGCAATGTAGCTGCGCCCGAACGCTACGGCATCGATCAAACCGCGTCCAATCAAGTCTTCGCCTTTCTCGGCGGTGTAGGCACCCGCAGCAATGATAACCCCCGGATAGGCAGCGCGGATCGCCTGGCGGAACTCGTCACGCAGCGGCTTGCCACCGGCCCAGTCCGGCTCGGACAGGTGCAGGTAGGCGAGGTTGCGCTTGGCCAGTTCCCGGATCAGGTATAGCCCTGCGGCCTCTTGGTCTTCGCCATTGTCCACGCCATTGAACCCGCCCAGCGGGAACACGCGGATACCCACGCGCTCGGCACTCCAGTTGGCAATCGCCGCGTCCACTGCTTCAAGCACGATGCGCGCCCTGTTTTCGACGCTACCGCCGTAGCGGTCCTCGCGCTGGTTGGCGCTCGGGGTAAGGAACTGGTGCAGCAAATACCCGTGGGCAGCGTGCAGTTCGATGAAGTCGAAGCCGGCTTCGCGGGCGTTCACCGCTGCCTGGCCGAAGTCGGCGACGATGCCTGCAATTTCGTTCTCGTTCAGGGCGCGCGGTGCGGAGGTTTCTACACGTACCAGGTTGCCTTGCTCGTCACGCAGGGTGGTGCGGGCCTCGGCCGGTAGCGCCGAGGGTGCGACAGGCGCTTCGCCGCCGGGTTGCAACGAGGTGTGCGACACCCGGCCGGTGTGCCACACCTGCACGGCGCTGTGCCCCCCTTCGGCGTGAATGCCTTCGTTGATGTGCCTCCAGGCAGCGATCTGCTCGGCACTATGAATGCCGGGCGAGCCGGAATAGCCCTTGGCCTGGAAGGAGATCTGGGTGGCTTCGGTGATGATCAGCCCGGCGCTGGCACGCTGGCGGTAATACTCGGCCATCATGGTGGTTGGCACATCGCCCGGCTCGAGGCTACGCAGGCGAGTGAGGGGTGCCATGAACACACGGTTGGCCAAGGTGAGCGGGCCGACTTGCAGGGGTTGGAAGAGTTTCATTGCAGCTCCAAAGGTGAAAACCAATGGGCGCACGATACCGAGATGATTGGGGAAAGGGGGGACCGGAAGCCCGGCGCAGGGCTCCCCAATGGCGGTTGCCTGTACCGGCCTCTTCGCGGGTGCTGCATAGCCCTCAAGCTGTGTTTCACCATCACTCAGGCTACCGACTCACCTTGTAGGAGCAGCCTTGTGCTGCGAAGAGGCCGGTAAGACTAAAGATTATCTTCAGCTGCAATGGCCTCTTCGCAGCACAAGGCTGCTCCTACAGGGCTTGTGTTTGCCTTGAAACCCTCGCAGACCTTGTGGCGCGTAGAGGCCGGTACAGCAAATGATCAGCTACGGGCCAATCGCCCGCTCACATAGTGGGCCACATCATTGAACCCCGGCGTGGACGAATGCCCCGGCGTGACCAGCGAGTCGATGAACGCTTCATCCTCCGCCGTGATCTTCACCGCCAATGCACCACCATAGGTATCCCACTGTTCCTCGGTACGCGGCCCGACAATCGCCGAACTCACCGATTGGTTGTTCAGCACCCAGGCAATGGCAAACTCGACCATGCCTACGCCCTTGGCCCCTACATAGGCCTGGATCTGCCGGGCGATGGCCAGCGACTCCTGGCGCCATTCCACCTCCATGATGCGCTTGTCCTGGCGCCCGGCGCGGCTGCCGGCATCGGGCACAGCCCCCGGCGCATACTTGCCACTGAGTACGCCCCGGGCCAATGGGCTGAATGGCACCACGCCCAGCCCGTGTGCGGCGGCCGCAGCAAGCTGCTCTGGCTCGGCCTGGCGGTTGACGATGTTGTACAGCGGCTGGCTGACCACGGGCTTCGGCACACCCAGTCGCTCGGCAATGTGGCAGACCTCGGCAATGCGCCAGCCGCGGAAGTTGGACACACCCCAGTAGCGGATCTTGCCCTGGCGCAGCAGGTCGCCAATGGCCTGTACTGTCTCTTCCAGCGGCACCTTGCGGTCTTCGCGATGCAGGTAATAGATATCCAGGTAGTCCATGCCCATGCGCGTCAGCGTGGCCTCCAGCGCGTTGAAGATGTGCTTGCGTGAAAGCCCGCTGCGGTTTGGCAGGCCGTCGGCCGGGCCGAAACCGACCTTGCTGGCGACGATCCAGTCCTGGCGATGGCGCGCCACTGCTTCACCGACGATTTCTTCCGAACGCCCGGCGTTGTAGACGTCGGCGGTGTCGATGAAGTTGACGCCCTGGTCCCAGGCCTTGTCGATGATGCGCAAGGCGTCCTCGGTGCTGGTCTGCTCGCCGAACATCATGCTGCCCAGGGTAAGGGCGGAAACCTGCAGGCCACTGTGGCCGAGAGGGCGGTAGATCATGCGCGTTGGTCCTTTTGCAGTCGGCTGATCCACCTGTTTTACACACAACCGGGGCGCTTTGAAAGGCGGCTTTCAGCCAATCAGCTCGATCGCCTCCTGCAGGCTCAAGGGGCGCTTCAGGCGCTGCGACAGCGTCGCCATGGCATCGGAGTAACCCTTGGCGATTACAGCCTCGACCTGATCATCCACACACTGAAGGGCAATGAAATCGCCTTTTTCCGGCTCACCGACGAACTCGATGCGGTTCCATTCCCGCGCATGGCCGAGCACTTCATAGGTGCGGCCGTGCTGGTAGGTCCAGAAGAATGGCACGTCGGCGTAGCGGCGCTGCTCGCCGAGCATGTTGGCGGCGGCGATCACCCCGTGTTGCTGGGCCAGGCGCCAATGCTCGATGCGTACCGGTCGCCCTGAGAGCGGGAAAGTAGCGATATCACCTGCGGCCCACAGACCGTCAGCGGCGCGCAGTTCGGCATCCACCCGCACCGAGTTATCCTCGTTCAGCTGCAGGCCCTGAAGGAAGGCGGTGGCCGGTTTTACGCCGGTGCCAAGCAGTACCAGTGGCGTCTGCAGGCGTTCACCGTTGGCCAGCAGCACCGCTTCGACTTTGTCCTGGCCTTCGAACCGCTGGACTTGCGTGGGGCCATGAAAGGTGACCCCTTTGCGTTCATGTAATGCGCGGATGCTGCGCCCGATGCGATCACCTAGCTGCTTGGCAAGCGGGACCTCATGGCGAGTCACCATGTGCACCTGAACCCCGTACTTGCGCAGGGCCGAGGCCGCTTCCAGGCCGATGAAGCCGTCACCCACGATCACCGCCGGCTGGCCGGGTTCGGCAGCGTCGAGCAACTGTGCGGCATCCTCACGCGAGCGCAAGGTGAATACGCCGGGCAAGTCGACGCCGGGGATCTCGGGGCGCAGTGCTTTGCCGCCGCTGGCCAGCAGGCAGGCGTCGTAACCGATCTGTTGGCCATCGGCCAACATCAGTTGGCGTTTGTGGCTGTTCAAGGTGCGCACCTTACCGTGCTTGCGCTCCAACTGCCCCTTGCGCAGGGCATCGGCTTCGAGCAAGGCCGGCACTTCATCCGGCGTCATCTGCCCGGCAATCACGAATTTGCTCAGCGCGGTGCGGTCGTAGGCCGGTTGGCGTTCCTGGTCGATCCACACCAGCCGGCCAGCGAAGCCATGGGCCAGCAGGGTGGCAACCGCGGCGCTGCCAGCCGCACCGGCACCGACCACAACGAAGCAGCGAGCGTCGCTGTGCCTGGGTGGCTCGATGGCTGGCAGAGGCTGGTCGTCTACCCAGACTTCACCGTCCTTCACCCAAGCCTTGTAACGGCGCAGGTCAGCCAGGGCGGGTGGTTCGCAGACCACCCCGTCATCGACGGCGAATGCAGCCTTGTGCCAAGGGCAGATCAGCAAGCCGCCGCAGACCACCCCTTCGTCCAGTGGGGCTCCTGCGTGGGGGCAGTTGCCCTGATAGGCATGAACCTGATCGCCCTGGCGGACGAGGATGAGCTCTTCATTGCCGGCCTGGACGCGCAAGGGCCTGTATTCGTCGAGTTGGGCCAGAGGGGCCACGGCGTGCTGGGTCATGGGGTTCTCCCAAGGGCCTTTGGAACCATTTGACGCCTGGGGTAGGGAGGGGATGCGTTGAACCGACGATCGGTGGAGGAGGGAGACGTTGGGTGGCCTGGCGGGCCTCTTCGCGGGTGAACCCGCTCCCACAGGATCATCACAGGCCAGGATATTGCGGCTTCCCTGTGGTCCCCCACAGGATTACCACAGACCCGAAGGGCTGGGGCACGCCTGTGGGAGTGGGTTTACCCGCGAACAGGTTCAGCTGGCCCGTGCAGAACTCAGCGCACCCGCCCGCGTAACACGCAGGGCCACCAGGCTACCCAGCACGATCAGTGCCGCCAGCGAATACAGCGCGGCGTCGGTGGACCCAGTCTGATCCTTGATGAACCCCACCAGGTAAGGGCTGAGGAAGCCCGCCATCTGCCCCACGGAGTTGATGATCGCCAGGCCTGCAACCGCTGTGCCGGCGCTGAGCAGCGCGGTAGGCATCGGCCAGAACATCGGCAGGCCGGTAAGCGCGCCCATGGTGGCGATCGACAGGCCTAGAATGGCAATGGCCGGGTTGCCAGCGAAGTTCACCGCAATCAGCAGGCCAACGGCGCCCATCAGCATCGGCACCACAAGGTGCCAGCGGCGCTCGTTGCGCAGGTCCGCCGAGCGCCCGCAAAGGATCATGAACACTCCAGCCAGCAGGTACGGGATGGCGCTGAGCCAGCCGATCAGCAGCGGGTTGTCGAAGCCCATGCTCTTGATGATCGACGGCAGCCAGAAGTTGATCGCGTAAACGCCACTCTGGATGCAAAAGTAGACGAAGCCAAAGGTCCAGATCAGCGGGTTGGTCAGCACGGCAAGCACCCCATCGCCGGTGGTGGTCGGCTTGCTCGCAGCGTCGGCTTCAAGGTCGGAGGCGATCAGCTGGCGTTCGGCCGGGTTTAACCAGGCCGCCTTCTGGTAGCTATCGCTGAGCAGGAACACTGCCAGCACACCCAGGGCAACGGTGGGCAGCCCCTGGATCAGGAACATCCATTGCCAGCCGGCCAGGCCGTGTTGGCCGGCGGCGAAGTGCTGGAGGATCCAGCCGGAAAACGGCCCGCCGAGCAGGCCCGATACCGGGATCGCCGACATGAACAGGGCCATGATGCGCCCGCGGCGGGCGGCCGGGAACCAGCGCGAAAGGTACAGCACCACGCCCGGGAAGAAGCCTGCTTCGGCAGCGCCGGTGAGCAGACGCAGGGCGTAGAATTCGGTGGGGGTGGTGACGAACAGCAGGCAGGTGGACAGGCTGCCCCAGGCAATCATCATCAGCGCAATCCATCGCCGCGGGCCGAAGCGGTTGAGTGCCAGGTTGCTTGGCAGCCCGCAGAGCACGTAACCGATGAAGAAGATGCCGGCGCCAAGGCCGTACACCGTTTCGCTGAACTTCAGGGCGTCGAGCATTTGCAGCTTGGCAAAGCCGACGTTGACGCGGTCCAGGTAGTTGAACAGGTAGCAGATGAAAATGAACGGAATCAGCCGCAGGGTGATGCGCCGGTACAGCGCGTTGCGGGTGGTGTCCGTGCCTTGGTCAGGGGCGGGGCTGTGTGCCATGATCGGGTTCTCTGTTGTTATGGTTTTCGCCGCGTCGCCTGTTCCGGCGCTCGCCCTGACGAGTCTCGGGGACTGCGGCTAGCCTGTCTTTGTGCTTTTGCACAGTGCTTGGCCCAGGCTGCTGTGCCCGAGCCCAAAAGCCTAACACCTAAAGGACCACGCAATGTTCGAACTCGACCATGACCTGGCACAGGATATCGTTGACCGGGCCATGGCCATTCTGCCGTGCAACGTCAATGTCATGGACAGCCAGGGCTTGATCCTGGGCAGCGGCGAGCCGGAGCGCATCAACACCCGACACGAAGGGGCGCAACTGGTGTTGGCCAACGGCCGAATCGTCGAACTGGATACTGACGCGGCCAAGTGCCTGAAGGGTGTGCAGCCTGGGGTGAACCTGCCACTGATGCTCGATGGCCGGTTGATGGGTGTACTGGGCCTGACCGGTGACCCGCAGCAGGTGCGTACCTATGGCGAATTGGTACGCATGACTGCCGAGATGCTTTTGGCCCAGCGCCATTTACAGGCCGATCAGCAATGGCGACGGCAGCGTTGTGATGATCTGCTGGCGTTGTTGCTGGGTGGCAGCGGTGATTCACCCCGGCTGCTCGACGAAGCCCGGCAGTTGGGCCTCAAGCCCCAGCTGCCGCGGGTGCCATGCCTGTTCGAGCTGGCCTCGGGGCCACCCGCCGAGGCGTTGTCGGCGTGGTTGATGAGCCGCTACCCGGACAGTTGGTGTGTCAGCCCGGCCCGCCAGTCATTGCTGTGGTGCCGGCCGGCCGGCGTGGTTTTGGATGAGTCGCGCCTGCTGGAGCGCCTGCAACGCCACGGCTGGGACGTGGAGCGGCTGGCCCTGGGCAGTGCTGCGCAAAGCCTTGAGCAGTTGCGCCGGGGGTACCGCCGGGTACGTGACCTGCTGGCCTACGGCCGCGAGGTATTGCCCACCGAACGCTTGCTCAGCCTGCAGCGCTACCGGCTGCCGGCGCTGCTGTGGCGCCACCGCAACGATGACGCGCTGGATGAACTGCTGGAACCGCTGCAGCGCATTCGCGCCAGGGACAACAGCGGCCAGCTGCTCACCACCCTGCGTGCCTGGTGTGCCCATGACGGCCAGAGCCAGGCCTGCGCCGATGCCTTGGGCATCCACCGCAACAGCCTGCGCTACCGCCTGGAGCGGATTACCGAGCTGGGCGAGGTCGACCCGCTGCGTATGGAAGGGATGCTCAGCCTGTACCTGGGGCTGCAGCTTTTGCCTGCAGATTGACGCGATTCCCGTAGGAGCAGCCTTGTGCTGCGAAAGGGCCGGTCAGGGCGACAAATCCGCTCCGACCCTGCGGGCCTCTTCGCAGCACAAGGCTGCTCCTACAAGGCCGGAAGCCGTTACGAAGGCATCCGCCCAACAACCCGCCCAGCGTTTTGTGCATTTGACCGAGGCCCCCTTGGCGAACAGCTGTCAGCATGCCGCTCATCAGGACAGGAGAATCCCCATGAAGATCGTCATTGCCCCCGACTCGTTCAAGGACAGCCTCGACGCTGCCGGTGTTGCCCGTGCTATCGCCGCAGGCCTGCGCGAGGCGTGGCCGGACGCTGAACTGGTCGAGTGCCCGATGGCCGACGGCGGCGAAGGCACCATGGAGGCGATCCTGGCCGCCAGCCACGGCGAACTGCGCCGCCAGACCGTGCGCGGGCCACTGGGGCAAAGCGTGGAGGCCGGCTGGGGCTGGATGCCGCATAGCCGTACCGCGATCATTGAAATGGCCCAGGCCAGTGGCCTGCAACTGGTGCCAACCGGCCAGCGCGACGCTTGCCGCAGCAGCACCTGGGGCACGGGCGAACTTATCGCCGCAGCCTTGGCCGCCGGCGCGCAACGGGTGGTACTGGCCATTGGCGGCAGCGCCACGAACGATGCCGGCAGCGGCATGTTGCGTGCACTCGGCCTGCGCCTGCTGGACGCTGACGGTCAAGCGCTGGAAGAGGGCGGCCTGGCCCTGGCCAAGCTGGCCCGCATTGACGCCAGCGACCTCGACCCACGGCTCGCCGAAGTGCAATTCGAAGTGGCAGCCGATGTCGACAACCCGCTGTGCGGCACCCACGGTGCTTCGGCGATCTTTGGCCCGCAGAAGGGGGCCAGCCCGCAGCAGGTGCAGGCGCTGGACCAGGCGCTAGGCCATTTTGCCGACCATTGCGCCCAGCTGCTGGGTGAGGATGTACGCGATTACCCTGGTTGTGGCGCTGCCGGTGGCATGGGCTTCGCCGCCCGTGCGTTCATGGGCGCACAGTTCCGCCCGGGAGTGGAGGTGGTGGCCGAGCTGGCTGGCCTCGATGCCCTGGTGCAGGGGGCAGAGCTGGTGGTGACAGGCGAAGGCCGTTTCGATGCCCAGACATTGCGCGGCAAGACGCCGATGGGTGTGGCCCGGGTAGCCAAGCGTCATGGCGTGCCAGTGGTGGTGCTGGCCGGGACCTTGGGTGAGGGTTATCAGCAGTTGTATGCCCATGGGGTCGATGCTGCATTCGCGTTGGCCAGCGGGCCGATGAGCCTGGAGCAGGCTTGTGCCAATGCTGCGCAGCTGCTGCAGGCGCGGGCTTGTGACATTGGTCGGCTGTGGCACGCTGTAAAGCGGGCATGACCTGCGCTCCCACAGGACTACCTCATGATGGGCTGGCAATCGAACATGGCAATGAAATTGGCCAGTGCTGGAGAAGCGTTCAGGGCATTCCATTTCATGTACAGGCCTATCCCCGGCGCGGGGTGCTCGTCGATCGGCCGGATGGCGCAGAACTGCACGCGCTCTCGCGCAGTGGAACCGACGAACGAGGCCGGCACCAGGGCCACGCCAAAACCGCAGGCTACCAGGCCCAGCAGTGTATGGATCTGCGCCGCCTCCTGCACGACCTTGGGATAAAACCCCGCCGCCTCGCACAGCGCAAGCAGCTGCGCGTGATAGCCACCGCCCAAGGCTTGCTGGGTGAATACGAAATCCTCATCGGCAAACTCGCGCAGGTCGACTTCGCCCTGCTGCGCTTTCGGGTGGCTGGCGGGCAGGGCCATGACGATCTGCTCGTCAAGCAACAAACGTGCTTCAAGGGCGCCGGTCGGCAGCGGCAGCCTGCGCATGAAGCCGATGTCCGCCTCACCGGCCAGTAGAGCCTTGGCCTGCGAGGCGGATGGCATTTCGCGAATGGTCAACTGCACGTTCGGGTAAGTCTCGCGAAAACGCCGCAAGCTACTCAGTAGCGAGTCGTAATAGGCAATGGAAATGGCGGTGATGGTCAGCTTGCCGCTGACCCCTGAAGACACATTGCGGGCGTACTCGATCCCTTGTTCCAGCTCAGCCAGCGTGCGGTAGGCCGTGTCGAGAAACGCCGCACCTGCTGCGGTCAAGCGCACCCCGCGCTTGTTACGCAGCAGCAGGCCGAAGCCCAGTTTTTCTTCAAGGCGGTTGATCGCCTGACTCAGCGGCGGCTGCGCCATGTGCAGGCGCTCGGCGGCCTTGTGAAAGTGCAATTCTTCGGCCACAGCGATGAACTGCCTGAGCAAACGTGTTTCGATCATTCAATATTCCTACAGCGTGGCTACTCGGCGGTGATATCCATCAGATATCAAACGTGCATGCTTTTAATATTAAGTCATGGATTTGTTTGTTGATATCGTAAAAAGGAGAATTGAAGGTAGCCTGAAATGCCCGTTACAAACCCTTTTCACAACAAAGTTGCGGTCATCACCGGTGCCGCACAGGGCCTTGGCCTGGCTTATGCCATGGCGTTGGCCGAACGCGGCGCGCAAGTCGTCATCAGCGATCTGGGCACCGACCGATCAGGGCAAGGGCAGGACGCCTTGGCGCTCGAGCACGCACTGGCCGCCATGCGCGCCAAAGGCTTCGCTGTGGTAGGGCACGCCGGCCAACTGGAGAACGAAGGCACCTGCAAGCAACTGGTCGAGCTGGCCATCGAGCATTTTGGTGCGCTGGATATCCTCATCCACAATGCCGGCTGGGTCGATTACCAGCGTATCGAGGAGCATGAAGCCGCCTTTCTTGAGCGCGCGCTGGGCATCAACGTGCAGGCCCCCGTGTGGTTGGCCAAGCATGCCTGGCCCCACCTCAAGCGCTCCGCAGCGCCTCGGGTAGTGCTGACCACCTCGGACCGCGCCATGTACCAGCGCTATGCGCAGCCAGGCCTGGTGGCCTACGCCGCCGGCAAGATGGCCCAGGTCGGCATCATGAACGCCCTGAGCATGGAGGGCCAGGAGCATGGCATCCTGGTCAATGCCATCTCGCCGGTGGCCAAGACCCGCATGTGGGGCATCAGCCAACCGCCAGAAGAACTGAAACCCGAGTGGGTCACGCCCGGCGTGCTGTACCTGGCCAGTGCGCTGTGCCACGACACCGGCTACATCCTGCGCGCCAGTAACGGCCAGTTCACCGCCACACGCTTCAACGAAAACAGCGGTGTCAGCTACCCCCGGGACCTGGGCCGTGTACAGGCGGATGACCTGGCGCAGGTGGCCGAGCGCTGGAACCGCATCAAGGAATGCAACTACGTCCCGGTCAAAGTCGCCAACACCCGTGCGGACCTTGGTGAAAGCCTGGTCTGGGATGAGCGCAGCGGCGCGTTGTACTTCGTCGATATTTCTGGCGGGCGCATCAATTGCCTGGCAGCCGATGGCGAAATTCACAACCTTTACGCGTCAGCCGCGCGCATCGGCGCTCTGGCGCTGACCGACCGGGGTAACCTGATTTTCACCGAAGATGCCAGTGTGGCCATCTTCGATGTGCCTGCGCGCAAGGTGCGCCAGCACTCGGCATCGGTCCATCCGCGCTGGACCTACCGGTTCAACGACGGCGCCTGTGACCCGCAAGGCCGCTTCGTGACCGGGCTGATGGATGAAGTTTTCAGTGGCAATACCGGGGCGCTGTTCCGCTTCGACGGGCAGCTGAGCGATCACGTAATCCACGATGACATGGCCTTGCCCACCGGCCTCGCCTGGTCGCAGGACGGCCATACCCTGTACTTCGTCGATTCGGCGGCGCGCGCCATCTTCCGCGCCGAATACCTCGCCGAAGGCCGGCTGGGCGCGGTCACGCTGTTTGCCGAAACCCCCGCTGAACTGGGGCGGCCGGATGGCCTGGCGCTGGACCGCGAAGGCGGGCTGTGGGTGTGCCAGTACCATGGCAGCTGCCTGTTGCGCTACGACCGCCACGGCCACCTGACCGACCAAGTCTTGATGCCGGTGCCGTGCCCCACCAGCTGCTGCTTTGGCGGACCAGGCTTGAACACCTTGTACATCAGCACTGCGCGTTTCGACATGAGCCCCGAAGAACTGCACCATTACCCCGATGCAGGCGACCTGTATGCCATCCGACCGGAAATTGGCGGCGTCGCCCGGTACAGCTTCAAGGAATAAGCAGTTGTGCCTGGCTGGCCGGTAACACGGCCAATTCGCCAAAGCGCTGCGCCGAGTCGATGTAGCGCAGCGCCGACTTGGCGTCTTTCCAGCCCACATAGCTCATCAGCGACTTCAGTTCCCAACCATTGGCGGTTGCCCAAGTGGCAAAACCACGCCGTAGCGAGTGGCCGGTATATAACGCCGCCGGTACCCCGGCACGCTCCAGCATACGCCGCAGCAGGCCTACCAGGCTGTTGCTGTTGAGCGCGCTGTCACCGAGGTTGCCCCAGCGGTCGAGCTTGCGGAACACCGGCCCATGGGCAATGCCGGCGACCTCCAGCCATTGCAGGTAGGCCGTGACCGGGCACAAGGCCTTCAGAGCAGGGGTGCGGTGTTGCACGCCCAGGGCTTCACGGTCGCCCTTGCTGCGCGGCAGGAACAGCGTGATGCCGACACCTGCTTCGGCCTGGATATGCTCGATGCGCAGGCGCGCCAGTTCATCACCACGAAAACCACGCCAGAAACCCAGCAACAGCAGCGCACTGTCGCGCCGGGCCCGGCGCAGGGCGGCCAGGTCGTGATGTTCGCGTGCCTGCCGGGCTTCCTCTTCGAAACAGGCCACCGCAGTTTGCAAGTGCTGCAGCAGCAGCGGGGTAGCCTGCTTGGGTGGCGTGGGGTGCAGGGTGCGGATACCGCGCAGCACCTGGCGCACCAGTGGCGCCTTGGTCGGGTCGGGAAAGCCCTGGGCGACGTGCCATTGGCTAAGCGCGGCCAGGCGTTGGCGCAGGGTGCTGACGGCATGCTGGTCGGCGTGGTCGGCCAGGTAGCGGGCAATGCTCTCGGCGGTGGCCGGGAGAAAACCGCCCCAGTGGGTTTCGAAGTGCTCGATGGCAGCCTGGTAGCTGCGCCGGGTGTTGTCACGGGTGGCGGCGCGCAGGTAGCGCTCGATATCGGTCATGGTGCGGGTGTCGGTGGGTGATGGGCACACGATAAACCGAATCAACGGATATTGCATGCCAGCGCGGTCCCTGTGCGCGCGTCAGCTGGGGTCAGTGGCCAGGCGCAACACCTTGCCTTCAAGGAATTCCTGTATCCGCCAGCGGTGCCTGAAGGCGTGCGGTCTCTTCCTCGATGTAGCTCATCAGTGCGCTGACTTCGGCATCGCCCAGGCGCATGTTGGGCATGGCCAGGCGGTTGTACTGCTCGTACAGCAGCAGGGCCAACGGGTCTTTCTCTGCCAGCATCCGGTCGGGCTCTTTCAACCAGCGGGCCAGCCAGTTAGCGTCACGCTGTCGGGTCACACCCAGCAGGTCCGGGCCGATACCGGGCTGCCCTGGCTCAGTGTTGCCCAGGGTGTGACAGGATGAGCAGCGGGTGCGGAAGATCTGCTCACCACTGCTGGGCGAACGTATCTTGGGGGCCTGGGCATAGTCATTGCTCATGGCACTGGCCTGCTTCCAGTTGTGCAGGCTGTTGCCCAGCCGGTCAGCGAGGATGTATGGGCTTTCGAAGGGCGAGGCCTTCATCCAGCGGCCGGTGGCCTGGTTGCCGATGATCAGGCTCAGGTTGTGGTCTTTGGAGCGGCCGTTTTCCAGGCCTTCGATCCACAGCCCCAGGCTACGGCGCAATTGCTCGATGTCGTCGGGCTCGCCGGTGAGCAGCGTCCAGCCAGGGCCGATGCCAAACTTTTCGGCGTAGCGCTTGAGGGTGGCGGGGGTGTCGTTATAGGGGTCGATGCTGATGGAATAGAGGAAGATATCCTTGCCGACCCGGTCACCCAGAATCTTCTGCACCTGGCGCAAGCGCGCTGTTTCCACCGGGCAGGAGTCGGAGCAGCCGGTAAAGATGAAGTTGATGGCGACCACCTTGTCCTTGATCAGGTCGTCGAAGAAATGCACCTTTTCGCCGTCCTGGGTGAGCAGGGGGATATTGGGAAAGTAGTCGGCGCCCCATGGGGTTGCGGTTTTTTCGGCCACCGGTTGTTGCGGCTGCAGTGGCCAGAACGGGATGCTGGCGGCAAAGACCGCGAGTACCAGCAGGAAACGCCATGAGCCAGGCATGATAAGGTCCTCGATGGTGTGCAGCCCTTCGCGGGCACGCCCGCTCCCACAGGAACTTCACAGCGCTCGCAGCTGCGCGATTTCTGTGGGAGCGGTGCACTCACTGATATCTGACGGGTGCTGTCACCGTCTGCCCCAGCGCCGATTTCACCGTGACCGTGGCTGGCGTGGCCGGGCCGAAGCCGGTGGTGGTCACCGATACCCGCCAGCGGGCACCCGTGGTAGCGGCAGTCAGCGTGGCGTTCCCCAGGCTTACCGGGCCCCCGGTGGTTGCCGCAGTCACACTGATGCTGTTGCCGGTGGCCACCGTGGTCGTCCCCTGCACATCCCAGGTGAAGCGGTTGCCGCTGCGCACCTGCACCGTGGCACTGGTGACCTGGATCTGGTCGACCGCCGCCGCCGCCGCGCTCACAGCGATGCTGACCGTGGCCGGGGTCACCGACTCGGCCCCCTTGGCATCACGCGCCGTATAGTTGAAGCTGGCAGTGAATGGCGTGGCGACCGTGGCAGGTGGGGTGTAAGTCACCGTGGTGCCGTCCGTGCTGACGCTGCCCAGGCCGGAGTCCGGCTGGCTGAGGCCGGTCACGGTTAGCGGTACGTTGCCGTCCGGGTCGGTGTCGTTGGCGAGCACGTTCAGCGTAATTGCCTTGCCAGCAGTCGTTGCTGCACTGTCATTGGCTGCGACGGGAGGCTTGTTGGCCGGGTCGTCGTTGTCGTCATGGCCTTTGGTGCGGAAGGTTGGCAGGCCCACCGAAGCCATGTATTGCACGCCATCCCACCCTGGCAGCGGGGTCGGCATTACCTGGAACTGCCCCGGGTGCTCAATGTCCCAGCGCAGCAGCATCGACGAGTCCTCATGCTGGGTGTTGTGGCAGTGCTCCATGTAGGTACCGGCGAACTCGCGGAAGCGAATGGCCATTTCCACCTCTTCCGACGAATCGGTATCCGGTCCGATGCGGTACACGTCCTTGCGCGCCCATTTTTCCCATTCTGGTGGCGCTTTGCCGTCGCGGCTGAGAATCACGCCTTCCTCGAAGTGCACGTGCACGGGGTGGCTCCAGCCATCGCCACCGTTGACGATTTTCCACACTTCCAGGGTGCCGTCCCCGCTGAAACCACCGTCAGTAGACTGATTGGCCAATTGCGGTGCAGCCGTGATGCGTCGTGGGTCCATGCTGTAACCGAAGCCACCATCGGTCTTGATGGTCCACGGCTTGGTGTCGGTACCGTCGGAGCGGCCAAAGATGAATTCGCGGTGGCGGGCATCCTTGAGTTTGGCCAGGTCGGCGCCAGAGTTGCGGTCAATGGGCAGCGGCAGCATTTTCAGGCCTGCGGCCTTGCCTGGCTTGGCTGGCTCGTAGGCCACCGGGTCCATGCTCAGGTCCTGGCCGGTGTAGGGCTGCACCAGCAATTGCAGGAACTTGCCGACGGCGGGGTCGCCGTTGTCCCACTGCGGGCCTTTGCTGGTCTGCTTGATCACCGCCTTGTATTTCCCCGACAGCACGTCGGCGAGCGCAATGGTACCTTCCGGGCCCTTGCCGGTGCGGTGTTCCTCCAGGTTGACGAAGTACAGCTTGTCGCCGGCCTTGATGCCGTTCTTGGCAAAGTTGATGATGATGTCGTAGCGCTCGGCAATGCCTTGCAGCGGCAGGATGCCATTGTTGTCCTGCAGGTTGCCATCGCCGTTGAGGTCCAGGGTGCCGTCGAATGGCACGGCGTGTTCCATGATGTTGCCGTCGTTGGCGATCATGTGGAACGGCACCCGCGCATACGACAGGTTGGAGCCGGAGGGGCCTTTGAACTCACCGCTGGTCCCGGCAATTTCCCGCACCACGGCAAACTTGAAGTAGCGCGACACCGAACCGTTGAGGATACGGAAGCGGTAGCTGCGTGCACGCACCTTGAGCTTGGGCTGGTATTGCCAGTTGACCAGAATCTGGTCACCGAGGAAGCCATCGGTGTTGAACGGGTTGAACCACAGCTGGCCGTTGGCATCCCAGGCCTTGTCGGCAATCATCAGGTTGACGTCATAGTCACGGTTACCCCACGGCATGCCCGAGCCGCTGGGGAAACGCAGGTTTACGCCATCCTGCAGGGCCTCGTTACCGCGGTCCAGGGCGCTGTAGTAGTTCATCATCACGGCGTTGCCCTTGTAGACGTTCTGCGCCGTGAAATCCATCATGTGGTCGTGGAACCAGTGGGTGCTCATGGTTTCACGCCAGTCACCGCGGATCTTGATGCTGCCGTTCTGGCAGGTTTTAAGGCCCGGCGTGCCGTCGTTGACGAACAGGGTTTCACCCGGAGAGCAGGGGAAGGCCGCACGCGGATCCTGGGCACGGGTGTTGATGGTGTCGTAGCCGGCCAGCTGAACCGGCCACCGGTAGTCGTAGTACTGGCCGGGGAAGAAGTAGGCGTTGGCAAAACCATCGCTCTCGGCCGGGGAATGGCCATTGTGCTCGTGGGTCGAGAGGGTGTGCAGGCCAAAGCCGCCGTTGGCCGAGGGGTCGATCGGCAGGGCGTTGTAGTGGCGCATCAGGATCGGCTGACCGTAGCGCACCATCAACAGCTTGGCCGGGAAGGTGCCGTCGAATGTCCACAGTGATTTATGGTTCTGCAAGGGCATGTTCGGGTGGAAGCGCGTGTCGATGCCCTTGGTGGTACCCAGTGTGGTCGGGATGTCGGAGGTCTGGTAATACAAGCCGCCGGGTGCGAACTCGCCAACCGCATAGTTGTGCAGCTGTTTGCGGTCACGCAGGCCGAGGTTGATGCGCGCACCGGCCTGGGCGGTCTTGAACGCCGCCTGTGGGTAGAACTCGTTCCAGCGCTGGTGCGACCAGGCTTTTCCAGGTGGCCGGCCTTCGGCGGGCGAGCCGACCGGCTGGCGGTTGAGGAACATCTCGATCTGCGCCTTCCAGGGGTTGCGGTCCAGCACATTGGCGTACTGGGCCGGGAACGGGTACAGGCCGGGTTGCTTGAGAAACGCTTCAAGTGCCGTGCCACTTGGCCCGCTGCGCGCGACTACGTTGGGGTCCTGGGCAGGGGCCGCGCCCAGGGTGGGTACGGGGAAGGTCAGCTCTGGCGCCGGCGTGGTCGGGTCCAGCTTCTCTGGCCCGAATTCTTCGAACAGCAGCAATTGCTGGGTGAAGGGCTGCGCACCGAACAGCGGGCTGGGCTTGCCGTTGGTGGGGTACCTGTCCGAGGTTTGCAGGGCGGGCGGCAGCACGTTGTCGATGCGCACCGTATTGCGGTCGCCGTATCCGCCATTGATCAGTTCAAGCGAGCCCTGGTTAGCTTCTGGCAAGGTGTAAAGGTTGAGCAAGGCCGGGGTCGGGTCGGCAGGCTGGTCGGTGTAGGCCGATGGGTCGGTCGGCGACGGTTGGCTGTTGTCGTCCATGGGGGAGGCCATGGCCGTGATCAGTCCGAGGCTGACCATCAGCGCAGTGACGGAAGACAGCATCAATGCGTGCCTTGCAGGGTGGATCACGGCAGGTGTTTTCATTGCCTTGTGCCTCGCTCGCGGCTGTATAGCTTTAAGCCATCAATGGCGTTTTGCCCGTTAAAAGGCCATGAGCAACGGCTGTGCCAACAGTTATTTCAGTAATGCTTTGTTAAACAAATCCTTGTGGCGCCTGATGCCCGCTAAATGACAGGGCGTCAAAAATGGGCATAAGTCCCCACTAACGGGTACCCAGTGCCCAGTGATTGGGGGGATTGGGGGTGACACCCCCGGCGCGCTCGGGTATATCTGTGAGTCACCAAGGGGAGCCCGGCAAAGGGCTGAGAAACCGCTGAACGCTGCAGCGCGGTGACCCTTCGAACCTGATCCGGATCATGCCGGCGAAGGGATGGGGCTTGTAACCTGCCTTTTTGCCGGCCTCACTGCGAGGCCCGTCCATGTCAACTGCCAAGGTCTCGCTGTCACCTTCATCAAGGACAGCAACATGACCGAACGTTTCAGCCAGTCCCTGCGCCGCCAGAGCGAGCCGACCTGGTCGGCGGCCGTTGGCCACCGTTTCGTGACCCAATTGTGCGACGGCAGCCTGCCGGACCCGATCATGGTCGACTATCTGGTGCAGGACCATCGCTTTCTCGACAGCTTCCTGACCCTGCTGGGCGCGGCCATCGCCACCGCCGATACGTTCGAGGCGCGCCTGCGCTTTGGCCGCTTTGCCGGGATGATTTCAAGCGATGAGAACACCTACTTCCTGCGCGCCTTCGAGGCCCTGGAGGTAAGCCCGGCGCAACGCATTGAACCGGCTGATACCGCGCCAACCGCAGGTTTCAAGGCGATCATGCGCGAAGCGGCAGCCACCCGCTCATACGCCGCGGCCCTGGCGGTACTCAACGTTGCCGAAGGCCTGTACCTGGACTGGGCGCTGAAGGCACCAAAACCGATGCCGGACCACTTTGTCCATGCCGAGTGGATCACCCTGCACGACAACCCGGCATTCCAGAGCTTCGTTGCATTCCTGCAGGCCGAGCTGGACCGTGTCGGCCCGCAGCACGCCGCACTGGCCAGTGACTTCTACCAGCGCACCGTTGCGCTGGAGCTGGCCTTCTTCGATGCCGTTTACCCGGAGGGCAAATGAGCATGGATATCTTCGAGCGCCTCAAGGCCGCAGCCACGCCCCAGTGGCACAGCTACGTAGACCATGACTTCGTGCGGCAGATGGGTGAGGGCACGCTGAGTGAGGCAGCGTTCCGCACGTACCTGGTACAGGATTACCTGTTCCTCATCCAGTTCGCCCGTGCCTGGGCACTGGCGGCCTACAAGAGCCGTCGCCCGGCCGACATCCGCGCGGCACAGGCCGGGCTGGCAGCGATTCTGGATGAAACCGAACTGCACCTGCGCCTGTGCGCCCGCTGGGGGCTGACCCAGGCCGATATCGAGGCCGCGCCAGAGCATCAGGCCACGGTGGCCTACACCCGCTACGTGCTGGACTGCGGCGCTGCCGGCGACCTGCTGGAGCTGCATGTGGCACTGGCACCCTGCGTGATCGGCTATGCCGAGATCGGCCGGACCCTGGCCGACCGGATTGGCGATTTGAGCAACCACCCGTACCGCGAGTGGATTGGCGAGTATGCCGGGGCAGGCTACCAGGGGGTGGCGGCGGCAGCGCGCAAGCACCTGGATGAGCTGGCGGCGCGGAGCATGACCGAGCAGCGGTTTGCCGAGTTGGTGGGGATCTTTGGCCAGGCGTCCAGCCTGGAGGCGGATTTCTGGCAGATGGGCCTGGACGGGGCGATGTAGACCGCTGGGGCTGCTTTGCGCCCCATCGCCGGCAAGCCGGGCTCCCACAGGTACAGCACAATGCTTGAAGCTTGCACGGTACCTGTGGGAGCCCGGCTTGCCGGCGATGGGCTGCACAGCAGCCCCAAGGTGTCTGACTGCCTGGGTGAATCCTACCCAGCTCAGGCCCGCTTTGGTGCATGAATGCCTCAAAATAAGTCGTTCAGCACACTTTCACAGCGCATAAAAGTGACTTTACTGTTCACAGTGCACACTGATGCCTGGGCTGCTTGCCCGATTTGATTCCGGGTGTCGGCGCTCGAAAAAGCGGCCCGCATATTGCTCTTCCAGCTCCCAACTACCACCCGGAGCCCCGTGCAATGAGCTCACCCAGCGAATTCCCCCTCAGCGAAGCCCCGCAATCCGCCCGCAAGGGCCTGCTGCCGATTGCGATGGTGCTGTTCAGCTTTACCTTTTTCACAGGCACCATGTTCGCCGGCGGCAAGCTGGGCATGGCCTTCAATTTTGTCGACATGTTGTGGGTGGCCACCCTTGGCAACAGCTTGCTGGCCTTGTATGCCGCTGCGTTGGCATTCATCGCCGCGCGCAGCGGACTGAACACCGTGTTGATGGGGCGCTTCTGTTTTGGCGAAGCGGGCAGTCGGCTTTCGGACTTTCTGCTGGGTTTCGCTGAACTGGGCTGGTACGCCTGGGGCACGGCCACCGTGGCCATCGTGCTGGTCAAGCTGCTGGGGCTGGCAGAAGGTTTCAGCGTGCCGTTGATGGTGTTGTTTGGCCTGGGCTTCAGCGTCACTGCCATCATCGGCTTCAAGGGCCTGGACGTACTGTCGCGAGTCTCGGTGCCGTTGATGTTCGTGCTGCTGTTGGCCTCGATGTACATTGCCACCCGCGATGTCGGCGGCTTTGCCGGCCTGGCTGCAGTAGTACCGCACGAAACCATGACCTTTTCGGCAGCTGTGACCATGGTCTTCGGCACCTTTGCCAGTGGGGCCACCCAAGCCACCAACTGGACACGACTGTCGCGCAGCGGCCGGGTGGCGGTAATCGCCAGCGTGGTGGCATTCCTTCTGGGCAACGGCCTGATGGTGGTGGCCGGTGCCTGGTGCGCGATGGTTTACCAACAGGCCGATATCGTCGAGGTGATGATGCTGCAAGGCTTGTCGTTCGCGGCGGTGGTGATGCTGTGCCTTAACCTGTGGACCATCCAGGGGCCGACCATCTACAACGTGTCGGCAGCTGCCTGCCATTTGCTGCGCAGCGAGCGCAGGCGCACGGCAACGCTGATGGCGGCCGGGGTTGGCATTGTGCTGGCCATAGGTGGCATGTACGAAATGCTGATCCCGTTTCTGGTGCTGCTGGGCTCGATCATTCCACCGGTGGGTGGGGTGATCATGGCTGACTTCTGGTATCGCCACCGCGGCCAATACCCGGGACTGGCCACGGTGCGCCTGCCACGCTACAACTTTATCGGGCTGTTTGCCTATGCCGTGGGTGCGGTACTGGCGTACGCCTCGCCGTGGGTTGCGCCGCTGGTGGGTATCGGTGCCTCGGCCCTGTGCTATATCGCCCTGCTCGAACTGGGCGCACGCCGCCGTGCACCAGGCCAGGCGGGTGTCGAACCGTGAGCCTGGCGCTGGACGAGATCCTGCACTTGCCGGGCCTGCACGAAATGTGTGTGCTGGCCGGGGCGCGCAACCTGCAACGGCGGGTGCGCTGGCCGTATGTGGCGGAAAACGAAGGCATCGCCGAATGGGTAATGGGGGGTGAGCTGGTGTTCGTCACCGGCATCAACCACCCGCGCGGCGAGGCCAACCTGCTGAGCCTGGTGGAAGATGGCGACGCAGTGGGCATCGCCGGCATGGTGATCCTCACCGGCGGCAGCTTCATCCAGCGCGTGCCTGTGTCTGTCATCGCGCGAGCCGAACAACTTGGCCTGCCGCTGATCGAGCAGCCCTATGCGCTGAAGATGGTGGTGGTGACCCACCTGATCGGCACGGCGCTGGTGCAGATGAGCCAGGTACGCCGCTCGCGTCACGATATCCTTGGCCAGCTACTCACGGGTGACTACCCGAGCCTGGCCATTGCCCGGCAGCGGGCAACGCACCTGCAACTGGCACTCGACGAGCCGCGGCGGCTGCTGGCTTTGCGCCTGGCGGGCGTGGAAGGTTTGTTCGAGCGCCACGGGCTGACCCGCGGCGAGCGTAGCTGGCAAGCTACCCGTCAGGCCTTGGAAGACCAGCTTGAAGCCTGGTGCCGCCTAAGAGGCAGCGTGATGGCGCAACTGCCGGGCGATCTGTTCGTGGTACTGCTGGCAGAGACGCACGACTTGTCCGAGTCGTTGGCTGCGCTTTACCGGCAGTTGCAGGCAGCGACGGGTGAGCTGAGTGTGCACATGGGCTTGTCGAGCCTCGCCGACGACTGTGCGCACTATCGCCAGGCCCTCAACGAAGCACGCCAGGCCCTGGAAGTAGCGCAGCACCTGCGCCCGGCCAACGGCTTTTGCAATTTCAGCGAACTGGGCGTACTGCGCCTGTTGCAAGGCATCGTCGACCGCTCGCTGATCGACGACTTCGTCAGCCGTACGCTCGGCCCGTTGATCGCCCCTGGGCGCAAGCAGGCCAATGCCCTGGTTCACACCCTGGATGCCTTGCTCATGGAAAACGGCAACGGGTTCAAGGCCGCACAGCGCCTGGGGCTGCACCGCAACACCATCAATCAGCGCATCCAGCGCATCGAACAACTGAGCGGGCAGTCCATCGACGACCCGCTTTTTCGCATGAATGCTTCGGTCGCCATGCTGGTATGGCGCATGAGCGAAGCCCACGGCAAGGAGTAACAGCATGAACATCATCAACGCACGCCTGCGCGGCAAGCCTGGCCTGTTCCGCATCGAACTGCACGGCGAGCGCATTGCCGCCATCACGCCCCAGGACCGGGTGCAAGCGCCCGGCGCTGGCGATGAACTGGACGCTGGGCAAAATCTGGTGGTGGCGCCTTTTGTCGAGCCGCATATCCACCTTGACGCCACGCTGACTGCCGGCGAGCCCAGGTGGAACATGAGCGGCACCCTGTTCGAAGGCATCGAGTGCTGGGCCGAACGCAAGGAAATCACCACCCACGAGGACATCAAGACCCGTGCAAAAAAAACCATCGGCATGCTGGTGGACCACGGGATCCAGCATGTGCGCACCCACGTCGATGTGACCGACCCGAAACTCACCGCACTCAAGGCCATGGTCGAGGTGCGTGACGACGTACGCGAGCTGGTCGACTTGCAGATTGTCGCCTTCCCGCAGGAGGGGATCGAGTCTTACGCCAACGGCCGGGCGCTGATGACCGAAGCGGTGGCGATTGGCGCCGATGTGGTCGGTGGCATTCCGCATTTCGAGAACACCCGCGACCAAGGCGTATCGTCGGTGAAGTTTCTGATGGACCTGGCTGAACGTACCGGTTGCCTGGTGGATGTGCACTGCGACGAGACTGACGACCCGCAGTCACGCTTCCTTGAAGTGCTGGCCGAAGAGGCCCGGGTGCGTGGCATGGGCGCCCGGGTGACGGCGAGTCATACCGTGGCCATGGGCTCGTATGACAATGCCTACTGCTACAAGCTGTTCCGCCTGCTCAAGCTGTCGGGCATCAACTTCGTGTCGTGCCCGACCGAGAGCATTCACCTGCAGGGGCGCTTCGACAACTACCCCAAACGCCGCGGTGTCACCCGTGTTGCCGAGATCGACCGTGCCGGCATGAACGTGTGCTTTGGCCAAGACTCCATCGTCGACCCGTGGTACCCGCTGGGCAACGGCAACATCCTGCGCATTCTTGAGGCCGGCCTGCACATCTGCCACATGCTCGGCTACGAAGACCTTCAACGTTGCCTTGACCTGATCACCGATAACAGCGCCCGCACCTTGAACCTGGGCGAGCGCTACGGCATCGAGGTGGGGCGGCCGGCCAACCTGTTGCTGTTGTCGGCGCCTGACGATTACGAAATGGTGCGCACCCAGGGGCATGCACTGGTATCGGTACGCAATGGCAAGGTGCTGATGCAGCGTACGCCGGCGCAGGTGCAGCGTCTGTTCTGACTTCGCTATGGGTTCAGGTGCTCAGTGCAGCCAGGGCGCAGCTCGCAACTTGAGCATCCTGCACAGCCACGCCGGTCAGGTCTGCCAGGGTGATCTGGCCGTCGTGCTCGCGCCCATTGGCGCGGCCGGCCAACAGCGCACCCAACTCGATCAGCTGGTTCGGGTGTAGCTGACCGCTCTCGAGCGCGTGAGCCACTTCGCCGTATTGGCTGCACTGGGCGACCGAGTCGACGATGATGCTGTCTGCCCTGGCCACCAGTGCCGGGTCCAGCTCCTGCTTGCCGGGTGCATCGGCGCCGACGGCAGTGATATGCGTACCCGGTTGGACCCACTCGCTATGCAGCAGCGCCTGGCGGGACGGGGTGGTGCAGACAATCAGGTTTGCCGCGCCTGCGACCTCTGCCGCATCCCGTGTGTTGCGAACCTCAAAGCCCAGTTCACGGGCAAAGGCTGCATAGGCCGCAAGCCCGTTTGCATGCCGGCCCCAGACAATGACCTGGCGGCAATGGGTAACGGCGCGCAGCTGTTCAAGCTGCATCTGCGCCTGCATGCCAGTGCCGAGAATGCCAATGGCCTTGACCTCGGCCGGTGCCAGCAGCCGGGCAGCAATACGCCCGGCCAGCGCGGTGCGCATGGCGGTCAGCCAGCCCTGGTCCTGCAGCAGTGCCAGCGGCTGCCCGGTGAGCGCCGAGAGGACCAGCATCAGGCCATCGTTGCTCGACAGGCCCTTGGAAGGGTTGTCATAAAAACCGGTTGAAAGCTTGACGGTGAAGGTAGGGCTGCCTTCGATGTAGGCCGATTTCACGCAGCAGTCACCGTTCGCCGCTTGAAATGCGAAGGCCTGCACG
>Ga0213824_1000053_pt1 | contig 100957 bp, 86 predicted proteins | sample MC6MC0906MG_FD_179892 | JGI IMG/M metagenome (GOLD analysis project Ga0213824, IMG submission 179892) | Enriched soil aggregate microbial communities from Iowa State University, Ames, United States - MC6-MC0906-MG | ecosystem: Environmental > Terrestrial > Soil > Unclassified | place: USA: Iowa...
AGGCACTGATCGCCTACCTGCGCGAGTCGCACAACGTCACCGTGCTGCTGATCGAGCATGACATGAAGCTGGTGATGAGCATTTCCGACCACATCGTCGTCATCAACCAGGGCACGCCCCTGGCCAATGGCACGCCGGAGGAGATCCGCGACAACCCTGATGTGATCAAAGCCTACCTGGGGGAAGCGTAAATGCTGAAGTTCGAAAACGTTTCCACCTTCTACGGCAAGATCCAGGCGCTGCACAGCGTCAATGTCGAGATCAACCAGGGCGAGATCGTCACCCTGATTGGGGCCAACGGTGCTGGCAAGTCGACCTTGCTGATGACCCTGTGCGGCTCGCCGCAGGCGCACAGCGGCAGCATCAAGTACCTGGGTGAAGAACTGGTCGGCCAGCCTTCCTCGCACATCATGCGCAAGAGCATCGCGGTGGTCCCGGAAGGGCGCCGCGTGTTCGCCCGCCTGACCGTGGAGGAAAACCTCGCCATGGGTGGTTTCTTCACCGACAAGGGCGATTACCAGGAGCAGTTGGACAAGGTTCTGCAACTGTTCCCGCGCCTGAAGGAACGCTACATCCAGCGCGGCGGCACCATGTCAGGCGGCGAACAGCAGATGCTGGCCATCGGCCGGGCGCTAATGAGCAAACCCAAGCTGCTGCTGCTCGATGAGCCGTCGCTGGGCTTGGCGCCGATCATCATCCAGCAGATCTTCGACATCATCGAACAGCTGCGCCGCGATGGCGTGACGGTGTTCCTGGTGGAGCAGAACGCCAACCAGGCGCTGAAAGTCGCCGACCGGGCTTACGTGCTGGAAAACGGCCGGGTGGTGATGCAGGGCACCGGTGAAGCACTGCTGACCGATCCGAAAGTGCGTGACGCCTACTTGGGCGGGTGATTGGGAAAGGGCCTTCGGGCCCTTTTTTCTGCCTGTCACAAAGAGGCCGGCATGGGCAATCGAGGGCTTGTGATCCCCACCCAGCCTGAGTACCGTGGCCAGTTCTTTCGCACATTTCGGAGCCCGCCCCATGCGCCTCACCCCTTCCCTGCTGCTCACCGCCCTGCTGCCCCTGTTCGCCGGTTGCCAGCTCATGGCAGATAAGCCAAGCGACCCGAACATCGGCACCACGCGCATGCAGGGCGAACTGAGCGCGGCCGGCGGCCAATTGTTGTTCAAGCCGTGCAGCGAACCCCGTCGCTTCGTGATCAAGGACGTCGCCGCCACCGGCATCCTGCAGGAAGCCGCCAACCTGGCCGACGACGCCAACGACAAGCTGTTCGCCGACGTGCGCGGCCGCCTCACCGGTAGCAAACAGGCGAACAACGACGGTCAGCTGGATGTGAGCCGCCTGTACCGCCTGGAGCCGTCCACCCGTGCCTGCGAAGATCCCAACTTCAAACAACTGACGTTGCGCGCCGGTGGCCATGAGCCAGAGTGGGACATCAAGGCCAGCGGCAAGGGTATGGTGCTCAACCGTGTTGGCAAGGACCCGCTGCCGCTGCCCTTTCTTGAGGAGGAAGTACCCGGCGGCGGCCTGACCCTCACCAGCGAAGCCAACGGCCAGCACGTGGAGCTGTGGGTCGCCCCGCAACGTTGCATCGACGGCGCCAGCGGCGCCGTGCGCCACCTGCGCGCCGAGCTGCGCATCGATGGCCAGACCCTGCAGGGCTGCGGCTACTACGGCGGTGCACGCGACAACTGATCACCGGGCGCTTTTCTCCTGCCAGTCAGGGCAGCGAACAGCTTATACTTGGCGGTTTGAGTAAAGCCGCCGGCCGCCCAAGGCCGGGATACTGGACCCTGCCATGCTACGAATCACCGAACTGAAGCTGCCCCTGGACCATCCCGACGAAGCGCTGCGCGAGGCCATCGTCCAGCGCTTGGGCATCCGCGACGAACAACTGCTCAGTTTCAATCTGTTCAAGCGCAGCTACGATGCGCGCAAGAAGAACAGCGAGCTGCTGTTCATCTACACCATCGACCTCGAAGCCAGCAACGAAGCCGAGCTGTTCGACAAATTCGCTGACGATCACAACATCACCGTCGCGCCGGATGTTACCTACAAGTATGTCGGGCAAGCCCCGGCCGACCTGCAGGCGCGCCCGATCGTGGTCGGCTTCGGCCCTTGCGGCATTTTTGCCGGCCTGTTGCTGGCACAGATGGGCTTCAAGCCGATCATCCTCGAGCGCGGCAAGGAAGTCCGCCAGCGCACCAAGGATACCTGGGGCCTGTGGCGCAAGAGCGTGCTCAACCCCGAGTCCAACGTGCAGTTCGGCGAAGGCGGCGCCGGCACGTTCTCCGATGGCAAGCTGTACAGCCAGATCAAGGACCCTCTTCACCATGGCCGCAAGGTGCTGGAAGAGTTCGTCAAGGCCGGCGCGCCGGACGAAATCCTGTACATCAACAAGCCGCACATCGGTACCTTCCGCCTGACCGGCATGGTCGAGCAGATGCGCCAGGAGATCATCGCCCTGGGTGGCGAAGTGCGCTTCGAGCAGAAGGTCACCGACCTGTTGCTAGACGATGGCCAACTGAGTGGCGTGGTGCTGGAGAGCGGCGAGCAGGTGCAGTCGCGCCACGTGGTACTGGCGCTCGGTCACAGTGCCCGTGACACCTTCCGCATGCTGCACGCCAAGGGCGTGTTCATGGAAGCCAAGCCGTTTTCGGTCGGCTTCCGTATCGAGCACCCGCAAACCTTGATCGACAAGGCGCGCCTAGGCAAGTACGCCGGCCACCCGAAGCTCGGCGCCGCCGACTACAAGCTGGTGTATCACGCCAAAAACGGCCGCTCGGTGTACAGCTTCTGCATGTGCCCGGGCGGCACCGTGGTGGCCGCTACCAGCGAGCCTGGCCGCGTGGTGACCAACGGCATGAGCCAGTATTCGCGTAACGAGCGCAATGCCAACTCCGGCATCGTCGTCGGCATCGACCCTGAGCGCGACTACCCAGGCGGCCCACTGGCGGGCATCGAGCTGCAGGAGCGCCTGGAAGCGCACGCCTATGTGATGGGTGGCAGCAACTACCAGGCACCTGCGCAGCTGGTAGGTGATTTTGTGGCCGGTAAACCCTCTACCGCCTTGGGCAGCGTAGAGCCGTCGTACAAGCCGGGCGTCACCCTGGGTGACCTGGCGCCGAGCCTACCGGACTTCGCCATCGAGGCGATCCGCGAAGCGTTGCCAGCCTTCGATCGGCAGATCAAGGGCTACAACCTGCATGATGCAGTGCTGACCGGAATCGAGACGCGCACCTCTTCGCCGCTGCGCATCACCCGTGGCGCCGATTACCAGAGCCTGAACGTGAAGGGCCTGTTCCCTGCCGGCGAAGGCGCAGGCTATGCCGGTGGCATTCTTTCGGCGGGCGTGGATGGCATTCGCATCGCCGAAGCGGTCGCGCGGGATATGCTCGGGCTGTAAGCCGGCTCAGAAGTAACAAAACCCCGAACTGGCGAGGCCGGTTCGGGGTTTTGTTTTATTGCCCCGCGATCAGTGTGTGACGCGGCTGGTGCCATCGACGGTCATGATGCGCACGCGCTCACCTACGCGGAAGATTTCGTTCTCTTGCACAGCCTGCACATAGGCGCGCATGCTGCCATCGTCCTCACGCACGGTGATCTCGACACCCTGGGTGCGGGTGATCCCTTCCTCGGCAGCAGAGCCTGCCAGGCCGCCGGCCACGGCGCCGATCACGGCTGCCACGATGCTCCCACGGCCGCCACCAATGGCACTGCCGGCAACACCACCGACAATCGCGCCCGCACCACCGCCGATAGGCGTCTTGGTGCCTTCGATCTTGACCGGGCGCAGGGATTCGATAGTACCCATGCGCACGGTCTGCACGCGACGGGCTTCATCACGGGAGTAGCTGTCGCCGGTCAGGCTTGAAGCACAGCCGCCCAACAACAACGACACGGTGGTAAAGGTCGCCACCAGCAAAGCGGATTTACGCATGGGTAATGTCTCCATAGGTCAGGTGTCCATTAGACGCTGCACCTCGACGGCTGTCACGGTACCGGGCAATAAATAATAGTTACGTTCAGCGACGGTACAGTCTCCGAGCCAGGCTTGGAGACTTAGACAGAGGATAGTCAGGGATTACTGCATTGGCGTGCAGACAGCCGTCATGGGGCTGCGGGGCAGCCCCTGAAGTTCAGGGCGCCAGCCGTTCGCGTGCCCATTGCCCATCGACCAGCCGATAGTTGAGACGGTCATGCAGCCGGCTTGCCCGCCCCTGCCAGAACTCGATGCGTTCAGGCAGCAGGCGGTAACCGCCCCAATGGTCCGGGCAGTGCGGCTGGCTGTCGGAGAAGCGTGCCTCGGTGGCCTTGACCAGGCCTTCCAGCTCTTCGCGGCCGGCAATCACTCGGCTCTGCGGTGACGCCCAGGCGCCCAGGCGACTGCCCAGCGGGCGCACCTGGTAGTAGTCATCAGACTCCTTGGCCGTGACCTTTTCCACCCGCCCTTCGATCCGCACCTGGCGCTCCAGCGCCGGCCAGAAGAAGGTCATGGCAGCGTAAGGGTTCAGCTGAAGTTGCTGGCCCTTGGCGCTGTCGTAGTTGGTGAAGAAGGTGAAACCACGGTCGTCGAGCCCCTTGAGCAGCAACACACGGCAATGCGGGCGGCCCTCGCCATCGACCGTGGCGAGGGTCAAGGCGTTGGCCTCCACCGGTGGCTGCTCGGTCTTCACCGCATCGGCGAACCACTGGTGAAACAGGGCGAACGGCTCACCCGGTGCCTGGGCTTCAGCCAGGCCATCACGGGTGTAGTCGCGGCGCATATCGGCCAGGGATTGGGTCATGGCTGCGTTTCCTTGACGATCAGTTGGTCTTCGCAGGGCTGTTGGCGGCTACTTTCTTGTCTGCGGTAGCCTTTTTGGCGGCGGGCTTGGCCGGCGCGGCTTTCTTCTTGGCAGCGGTCTTGGCCGGTGCCTTGGCCTTGGCGGCTGGTTTTTTCGCAGCCGGTTTGGCGGCGGCCTTGGCCACTGGCTTGCTTTCGGCAGCCTTGGCGGCAGCGGCCTTGGCGTCCTGCACGGCGACCATTGACGCCGCGGACGGCGCCGGGGCAGCCTTCTGGTACTTGGCCATCAGCGCCAACATGGTGTTCTGCGGGGTCAGCAGCATTTCCACGCGACGGTTCAGGGAGCGGCCCTCGGCGCTGTCGTTGGCAGCACGCGGCATTTCCGAGCCCATGCCCTTGAGCGACAGGCGGTCACGCTGCAGGCCACTCAGGCGGAAGATCGCCGATACCGAGGCAGCGCGCTCCAGGCTGAGCTTCTGGTTGGCGGCGGCAGCACCGCTGGTGTCGGCATGGCCCAGTACCAGCACGGCAGTCTTGGTGTCGCCCTCGACCGCCTTGGCCACGCGGGTGATCGGGCCGAGCGTCATCGGCAGCAGCATGTTCGGGCGGTCCGGGTTGTAGGAGCTGTCAGCCGGAATGGTCACCACCAGCACGTTGTCACGGCGCTCGAGCTCCAGCTTGCTGTCCTTGATCGCTTCACGCAGCTTCGGCTCGTACTGGTCCAGCCAGGCCTGGGTGGCTTTTTCGTCGATTTTTGGCACCACCGGGCCCTTGGCCTGCTTGTCGTCACCGCCGAATGGCCACCACCAGCGACTGGCGCTTTCGGACTTGGCGTCGGCCTTGGCGACTTTTTCGGTAACGGCCTGCTTCACTTCCTGCTCGGCAACCTTCTCCGAACCAAACGGCCACCAGCTGCTGCTGCCGCCCTTCGCAGCGTCTTGAGAATGGCTGGCGCAACCGGTCACGGCGGTCAGGCACAGGGCCAGAGCTAAGGTTTTATGTGAAGACATCAGCGATACACCATGAAATTGAAAGAAATTTTGCCAACACACGTGAGGCGTTGGCATTGAGGATAGTCAAAGGGGTTGCGCAATACCCGCATTACCCGATCAAAGGCAAGTGCCAAGCACACGCACCAGCTGTTGGGCCCTTGGGTCCATGAGCACGTAGGGGCCGAGGGTATTGACCACGAAACCGAAGGCCACGTCGTGCTCAGGGTCGGCAAAACCGACCGAACCGCCCGCCCCGGGGTGGCCGAAGGCCCGTGCGCCGAGGCCAAAGGTGGCGTTGGCCACGCTGGGCTGGTCAAGCATGCAGCCCAGGCCGAAACGGGTTTGGGTCAACAGGGTGCGATCCTGGCCAAGGCTGTGCTCGCGCGTCAATTCGTCGAGCAGTTCGGATTCGAGCAGGCTGCCATCGAGCAGGCCGGCGTAGAACCCCGCCAGGCTGCGGGCATTGCCGTGGCCGTTGGCTGCCGGCTGCTGCATGCGACGCCACTCGGGCTTGTTGGTGCTGGTGAGGATCGCCGGCGGGTTGGTGAATGCACGGGTCGACAATGCCTGCGGTTCACGCAGGGTCACCTGAAGCAGGCGCTGGGCTGCAGCATCGCCGGTGTTGCCTTTGCCGCGGGCAATATGCGCCACGCGATCAAACTCTTCGTCAGCCAGGCCGACATGAAAGTCCAGCCCCAATGGCCGTGCAGTGCGCGCGACGATCGACTCGCCCGGGCCACGGCCATCGACGCGGCGGATCAGTTCGCCAATCAGCCAGCCATAGGTGATGGCGGCATAGCCATGCTCGGCGCCGGGTGTCCACCAGGGCGTCTCGGCGGCCAGGGCATCGACCATGGTTTGCCAGTCATACAGGGCTTCTGCGGGCAGCAGTTCGCGGATGGCAGGCAGCCCGGCACGGTGGCTGAGCAGCTGGCGCAGGGTGATGCTGTCTTTACCCGCCTGGGCAAACTCGGGCCAGTAGCGCGCCACCGGGGCATCCAGGGCCAACTTGCCCTCGCCCACCAGTTGCAGCGCGGTAACCGCAGTGAAGGTCTTGGTGCAGGAAAACAGGTTGGCGATAGTGTCACTGTGCCAGGCCTGCTGGCCGTCCTTGTCGGCACTGCCCGCCCACAGGTCGATCACGGTCTCGCCACCGACCTGGATGCACAGCGCCGCGCCACGCTCCTGGGGATCATCGAACAATGCCGCGAACGCTTCGCGCACCGCCTCGAACTTCAGCTCATAGTGACCCTGGATCTGCACCCGCTGTACTCCGTACGACCTTGTCGAAAAAGGCGTGCATTGTTTCAGTAGTTGGCGGTTTTGCCTACTGGGCAAGGCCGGATGGTCGTAGGGAAACAGTCCTGTTTCACGGTGCTTCTTTCCCTGTGGGGCCCGGTTTAGACAACACCTTCTGCATCGGGGCACTCAACTGACCAACGGCCTGCAGGTTGCTCTTGCGCACTGCGTCGACAAACCCCGGGTACGGCCTATCGGTGATCGCCACCAGGCCCAGGTGCCCGTTCTCGCCATCCAGCAGGCGCCCACTGGCCGGTTGGTCGAGGTACTGGAACCAATGCGCACCCACGATCATCGGTTGCGCCAGGGCGGCCTTGAGGAAGTTGCCGTAGGCAGGCCCGCGTTCTTCTTCACGCGCCACCTCCACAGGCCCTGACCAGAACGGCCCGCGGTCCCGCGAGCCAAACTGGAATTCGGACACCAGCACCGGTTTGTCCAACTCCGCCAGTCGGGCGAAGTCGTAACCGTCTTCGGGCTTGAGGGTATAGAAGTTGAAGCTCAGCACATCGCAGAACTCGGCGCAGGCCTTGACCGCTTCTGGGGTGCTCACGGCAAAGCGACCGCCCAGCAGCAGATGATTGGGCGCATGCCATTTCAGCGAATCGGCGATGGTCTTGAAGTAGGTTTCGGCGAACACTTGCTGGAAGTATTGGTAATCGCGCTCGATCTCCGGGTGCTCGGGGCTCGGCAACGGCGCCTCGAAGCCTGGGTCTTCCATCAACTCCCAGGCCTGCAGGTCGATACCCCAGGCCTTGGACAGCCCCTCCTGGTTACGGTACTTGTCGCGCAGTTGCTTGAGGAAGGCGCGCTTGGCCGGCACATCGGTGGTCAGGCGCAGGGTGCCGTAGGCCAGCCCGTAACGGGCCTTGGGGTCATTGCCGGGGGCCGCCCAGGCCAGCTCGTTGTCGGCGAAATAGCCGATCAGCCAGGGGTCGTCCCGGTGATCGCGCGCGGCGATGGCCACGGCGCGTTCGGTGGCCATGGCGAAACGGGGGTCGAACGGATCGGGCATACGCCCCCACCAGTCCATGCCGGTGCTGATGCTTGCATAGTCGCCGACGATCGACAGCGGTAGCGTGTACGGCATGCGTTTGGCTTGTGCCAGGTCAGGGTCGCTCCAGTTGCCGAGGGTGTTGAATCCCCAGGCCTGCAGACGGTCGAGTGTATGGGCCTGCCAACGGTCGGCATCCAGCACCTGCGGCGGGCAGCCAGGAGCAGGCTGGCCCTCCACGGTGGCCGGGCACGGCTTGCCGTAAGTGCGCTGGATGTTGGCCGCGTAGAAGTCGAACCAACGTCCTTTCTTGAAGCTTCGCCCTTGCGAGGAAGCATTACCGTCGTCGTTGTTGCCCTCGCCGTAGAAGGCAGTGTGCGCGTCCCCCTCCCCCGGCAGCGCACTGAACATGCCTTCGCGACCGGCGATGTAGGTGCGCCCCCCATCGGCAGCCACGGCATTGACGCCCAGGGAATAGAACGGGTGGCCCTCGGGTGTCACCAGATACCAACGGCCATCGCGCTTTTCTGTGCGGAAGAAGCCCTTGGCCTCGAACGCCGGGCCCGCCAGCAGGCCTCCATAGCTGTCCTGCTGCTGCTTCCCGCGCTCCGCGAGCCAAGCCTTGAGTTGTTGCTGTTCGCGGTTGTCGCCAGCCTTGAGCTGTTCATCGTTGACGATCTTTTCTGGCCAGCGGCCACGGCTGGACTGGCCGTAGCCGTCAATCAGCTGGTAATAGGCCGCCTTGTAGGCGAGGTCGTCGTCCTGGATACCGACCTTTTCGATCAGTACGTTCTGCGCCACCTTGGGGCTCGGAATGCTCAGGCTTACCGAAACCACCTGCTTGAGGTCGATCTCACCTGCGCTACTGGTCAACAGCACGCGCTGCCCTTCGTACACCCACGGCATCGGTGGGCCAGCACGCATGCCCTGGCTCAGCGGCGAGCTGGCCTTGAGCGGCACCATGACCGTCTGCGCAGGCCCTGCTGGCAAGTCGATGCGGCTGGTCAGGGTGCGTCCATCACTGCCTTGCACCGTGACATCGACGGTCAATGCCCAGTCCATGGCGCTTTGCAGGCGCAAGGTCAGGAACTGCCCGGCGGACCAGTCCCAGGCGCCAGTTTGCGGGCTCAGGCGCAGGGTCGGCCGCTCGACCGGGTTGAACACCACCCGCCTCAATACCTCGCCTTCGGTGGTCTGTTCGGCGTTGTACTGCGGCATGCCGGTGCCTTCGGTCGCGACATTGACGACCGAGGCGGGGCGCACGAAGCTGAACAGCGTCTGTTGCCCGGCAAGCAACGGCGTGCTGAGCAACAAGGTAAGAACAGCGGGCAAGGTGCGGCGGATCATAGGGCTCAGGCTCTCCTTCCAGGCCCTCATGAGCCCGCGACAGAGTGATGGACAACGGGCCGACGCGTCATGCTCCGGCCGTCAGGAAATCTCCCGCCGGAAGGGCGGCAGCGCATTGAGAATAGCCTTGCCGTAGCGCTGGGTGACCAGGCGCCGGTCAAGCAAGGTGATAACACCGCGGTCCTGCTCGGTCCGCAGCAGCCGACCGCAGGCCTGGATCAGCTTCAGCGAAGCATCGGGCACGGCAATTTCCATGAACGGGTTACCACCCCGGGCTTCGATCCACTCGGCCAGGGCCGCCTCGACCGGGTCGTCCGGCACCGAGAAGGGGATCTTGGCGATCACCACATGCTCACAATAGGCGCCCGGCAAGTCGACACCCTCGGCGAAACTGGCCAGGCCGAACAGCACGCTGTGCTGGCCATCGTCGACCCGCGCCTTGTGCTTGTTCAAGGTCTCCTGCTTGGACAGGTTGCCCTGGATCAGCACCAGCTTGCGCCAGTCACGGTCCAGGCCGTCGAACACTTCCTGCATTTGTTTGCGCGAGGAGAACAGCACCAGCGCACCGCGGGCGTCTTCGACGATGTTCGGCAATTCGCGGATGATCGCTGCGGTATGCGCGGCGGCATCGCGCGGGTCGGCCTTGAGGTCGGGCACCCGCAGCAGGCCAGCATCGCCGTGCACGAACGGGCTGGGCACCACGCAGGTGACCGCGTCGCGGGGCAACCCCGAGCGCATGCGGAAGCGGTCGAACTTGCCCAGTGCAGTGAGCGTCGCCGACGTCACCAGGGCGCCATGGGCCACGCTCCACAGGCTGCGGCGCAACATCTCGGCCGCCAGGATCGGGCTGGCATTGACCTCGATGTCGAACAGCGCGCCGCTTTCAGCGAGGGTCAGCCAGCGGGCCATGGGCGGGCTGTCTTGAGGGTCTTCGGCGGTGAAGGCGGTCCACAGCTCCCAGTTGCCCTGGGCACGGGTCACCAGGCTGCCGAACAAGGGGTACCACTCTTCGGCCTGATGGCTGGCAATACCGATATTGACCTCGCCGTCCATGCCTTCTTTAAGCAGGTCGGCCAGGCGGGTGAACAGGTCATTGAGGCGGGCGAAGCCTTTTTTCAACTCGATACCGACTTCGCGGATCTGCTCGGGTACCACGCCCCCTTCGAAGCGATAGCGCGGGCGCTCGCGGCCTTCGACGTCTTCACTGGGGCGGAAGTCGGCGACCTGCTCGCACAAGGTGAACATGAACTGCTGCTGGGTGCGGATTTCCCGTGCCAGCTCCGGCACCTGCTCGATCAGCTTGCCCAGGTCGCCCGGCAACGGGTGTTGGGCCAGCAGCTTGGTCAGGTTCTTGGCGGTCTGCTCCAGCCAGTCGGCCGTGGAGCGCAAACGCGAATAATGGGCGAAGTGGCCGATGGCCTTGTCCGGCAGGTGGTGGCCTTCGTCGAATACGTACAGGGTGTCGCGTGGGTCAGGCAAAACTGCACCGCCGCCCAGGGCCAGGTCGGCCAGCACCATGTCGTGGTTGGTGACGATCACATCGACCTTGCCCATGCCTTCGCGGGCCTTGTAGAACACGCACTGCTGGAAGTTCGGACAGTGCCGGCCCGTGCACTGGCTGTGGTCGGTGGTCAGGCGCGCCCAATCCTGGTCTTCCAGGGTGTCGGGCCAGCTGTCGCGGTCGCCGTCCCAACGGTTGCCGGCGAGCTTCTCGATCATGCTGTTGAACAGCTTCTGGCTGCGCTCGTCGACCTCGATATGGAAGCCCTCTTCCTCGAACAGCTGGGCAGTGGCCGATTGCGCATGCCCTTCCTGCAGCAGGACATCGAGCTTGGACAGGCACAGGTAGCGGCCGCGCCCCTTGGCCAGGGCGAAGCTGAAGTTCAGGCCGCTGTTGCGCATGAGGTCGGGCAGGTCCTTGAAGACAATCTGCTCCTGCAGGGCCACGGTAGCGGTGGCGATTACCAGGCGCTTGCCGGCGGCCTTCGCAGCCGGTATCGCGGCCAGGCTGTAGGCCACCGTCTTGCCGGTACCGGTACCTGCCTCCACCGCCACCACGGCAGGCTCGCCGGCACGGCGGCCTTCATCGTCGCAGGCGATGTCGCCAAGTACTTTGGCCACTTCGGCGATCATCAGGCGCTGGCCATAGCGCGGCTTGAGGCTCTTGGCTTCGAGAAAACGCGAGTAGGCGCCCTGGATGGTGGCTTTGAGTTCGTTGCTGATCATGGTCTGCAGGCGCCCTAAGGGCTGGATATATTTTCAGTGTTTCGCATGGGGCGGCTATCATACCCCGCTATTGCCCTTTGTGCCGCATGGAGATCCCGATGCTTGCCTTTGCCCTGCCCTACACTTTGCATGTCCTGGCTGCCCTGGTATGGGTTGGCGGCATGTTCTTCGCCTGGCTGGTGCTGCGCCCGGCAACGGTTGCAGCCCTTGAAGGGCCTGCCCGGCTGCGCCTGTGGGTGGAAGTTTTCCGACGCTTTTTCGTCTGGGTCTGGCTGGCGGTGGCCGTTTTGGCGATAAGTGGTATCGGCATGTTGCACATGCACTTCAATGGTTTCGAGACAGCGCCCAAGTATGTGCAGGTGATGATGGGCGGCGGGATTGCCATGTTCGCGCTCTTCATGCGTATTCAGGCGCTGTTGCTGCCAGAGCTCAAAAGCGCGGTACAGGCCGAGGACTGGCCGGCAGGGGCCGCGGTGCTGGGCCGGATCCGGCGCATGGTGGGGGTCAATCTGCTACTGGGACTGGCAGTGGTGGCGGTGGCCAGTTCGCGCCTACTCACCTGAGATTGCCTGCAGCGCGCCCATTGCCGTTGACCGGCAACAGGCGCGCAGCACACGTTACAAACGCTGCAGGATCAACTCACCCGCCGCACCTGCCAAGCCAGGTTGGCCTGGCTGCCCCGGCCGCCCACTGGCACCGGCATCGGTGCGATAGACCAGGCAACCCTTGCTCGCCCCACCCTTGCCGGCCTTGCCGGCAGCCCCTGGTTTGCCGGCCACGCCGCCATCAAGGCGTACGACGATGCGTTCCTGCGGGAAGTCCTGTGGCACGCTCAGGCGAATTCGCCCGCCCGGTGCGCCATCGTGCCCGTTCCCCCCATCATCGCCATTGGCACCGCGGCTGGCCTGGCCCCAGGTGCAACCGCCCGCCTGGCCGTTAGCACCATCGAGCCCTACGTAGCCGGGAGCACCCGCACCGCCCCGGGCATCGATCGCCAGGCGCCCGGCATCCACGGCATCCAGCTTGAGGTCCAGGCTACGACCGGAACGGGCCGGCCTTTGGTAGCTACCGGGAGCGCCGGGCGCGCTGATCTCGCTGCCCTCGCCCAGGCGCGCGCTGCGCGCCTCGATGCGCAACGCGTTATCGGATGGCGCAATGGCGATTCGCGCATCGCGCCCCAACTCCAGTTGATCGATCTTCAGATCGGTGAGCGTGGCCGGCAGCAGCAAGGTTGCCGAGTCGGCCACGCGCAAATGCTCCAGATGCACGCTGGCTGACTTGTTCGGCAGGCGCAGCATGGATTGGGGGGCAACTTCCAGGCTCTGCGCCTGGACAAACGGAGCGGCCATGGCCACCAGCAACATCAATTTACGCACGGCGAGGCGCCTCCTGCGGACGGGGGATGGACATGACGTGAAAAATACCGGTGAGCAGGATCTGCAGCCGATCGAACCAACGGTGGCTGCGCCCACGCAGGCTGGCGTTGAAAAAAAGCACCTCCAGAAAATGCAGGCTCAGCAGGACAATGCCGGTGGCATTGATCAACAGATTGAATGGCAGCGGCTGCGGCATCAGCCAATTGAACAGTGCCACACCCCAGAAAACGACCGTCAGGACCTTGCCCAGGCCCAGGATGAACTTCATACCCCGCCCCTATCTATTTATTGTTATGGCCACGTGGTTCGAGCAGGCGAACCCCGTACCCAACAGTACCTCGCATGCCCCGACGCACGCCAGCGCCGTTCAGTTAAGGTGCAGGTCCACCCGTCGATTGTGCGCGCGGCCTTCCTCGGTGTCGTTTTCAGCCACCGGTTCGCTTGCCCCACGGCCCTCGCTGGTCACCTTCTGCGGTGCCAGGCCCTGGCTGATCAGGTACTCGGCAACACTGGCGGCACGCCGTTCGGAGAGCGTCTGGTTGTAGCTGGCTGAGCCCACGCCGTCAGTATGGCCAACCACCTTGATCCGCGACACACCCAGCTCATTGAGCCTGGGCAGCAGGCTCTGCAGCCTTTGCTGGCTGGCTGCGGTCAGGTCTGCGGAGTTGAACGCGAACATCACCTGGCCCTGGTCGTCGAGGGAAATCACCTCAGGCTGGGGCTCGGGCGCAGGTTGGCTGGGCGGGTATTGCGGCAACGGGCAGCCCATGTGATCGACCGCCGTGCCGGTTGGGGTGTCGGGACATCGATCGCGGCGGTCGAAGACGCCGTCTTCATCCTCATCACCATCCTGGGCATAACAGACCAGGCCGCCTGCGATCACACCCAGGGCGCCCCCTCCGGCAGCCCAACTCGAGCTTTCGATAGCCCCCAGGCCACCGCCTGCCAGGCCGCCGAGCAGGCTGCAAATCGGCCAGGTCCTTTGATTGAGGGGCGCACTGCCGTCACTGTGGGTGGCGCAGCCTGCAAGCAGGCTGGTAACCACCAGCAGCGGCAGCGCCGCCTTTGACATAACACTCATGATGAATGCTCCTGTGTCGTTGGCCGCAACCGGCCTACAGGAGTAAAGACGCGCCCGCGCCACTTCTCAAGGCGCGGGCGCCAGCCGTCAGCGCTGGATCTTGATCTCGGTGCGACGGTTCATCGAGCGTCCATCGGCTGTGGCGTTGTCCGCCACTGGTTGGGTTTCGCCCGCACCGGCCACGGAAATGAAGCTGGCGCGTGGCACACCGCTTTCAACCAGGTAATCGGTCACCGAATGGGCTCGGCGCTCGGACAACTTCTGGTTATAGCTGTCGGAGCCAACGCTATCGGTATGGCCGCTGACGCTCAGGCGGGCGCTTGGCGCTTCCTGCTTCAGGCGCGTGGCGATGGTGTTCAGGCGTTCCTTGTCCGCTGCGGTCAGGCGCGCAGAGTCGAACTCGAAGTGCACGTCGCGGATGACGATGACTTCTTCCTTCTGTACGACCACTTCCTCCACCACCGGCGCCGGCTCAGGCGGGCAGCCGTTGGCATCGACCTGCACACCGCGCGGTGTACCCGGACACTTGTCGCGGCTATCCGGCACACCATCGCCGTCCTCGTCACCATCGCCGTGGGCCCAGCAATAGCCGGCCGCCAGGCCACCGCCGAGCAGCGCGCCCCAGCCAGCCCAGCTGGAACTTTCGATGGCGCCCAGAGCGGCACCGCCCACACCCCCGACGGCAGCACACTTCGGCCAGTCGGTTTTTTGCAAACCTGCACAACCAGTCAACACACCGGTGAGCAGTACCAGGGGTATCGCTGTGCGTACTATGCTCATTTCGTAGCTTCTCCTAGGGGGAATCGGCATAACGCCGATCAATGGCAGTAAAGACTGCGCCATTGATCCCTGCCAGCAATAAGCCACGACGTGTGCACGTGCCTCTTTGCCCCCGGCCGACAGCCCGTTAGTCTTGCAAGACCTGAACGAGGATTGGCAATGACCGACGGTTTTTCCCAACGTACACCGCAGCAGGCCCTAGCGGCTTTGCTAGAGCGCTTCACCCCGCAACGCCTGCTGTTGGTGGGTACCCGCTTCCCGGCCCTGGATGCTTTCGCCCAGGCCCATCCGCACGTCACCATCGAAGCGTGCGCACCGGGCGCGTTGCCGGCACAGGTTGCCGCCCAGCGCTTCGACCTGGCCTTGCTGGTGGACTGCCTGGAACACTTGCCCAAGCGCACGGGCCTGGAACTGCTGGGCGGCATTCGCAACCTCAACGCCAGCCGCGTCGCCGTGCTGGCCGACCTGCGCGCCTGTGGCTGGCAGGACACCGACTTCTTTGCCCTGGCCCTGTCGGCCAGCGAGAAATTCCGTCGCGATGAGCAGGTATTGAACTTGTTCACCTATGATCTACATGACTACAAGCAGGTCCCGGACTGGCTCAACGCACGGTTCTGGGCCAACCCTGAAAACTTCGGCAAGTACTGGTGGTGATGATGAGTGTCTCGGTTTGCCCCTGTGGCAGCGGCATCCTGCTGGATGCCTGCTGCGGGCACTACCACGGCGGAACCCCGGCGCCGGATGCGCAGGCGCTGATGCGTTCGCGCTACAGCGCCTACGTACTGGGCCTGATCGACTACCTGGTCGCAACCACCCTTCCAGCCCAGCAGTCCGGGCTGGACCGTGCCGCCATGGGCTCCTGGAGCGCGCAGAGCACCTGGCTGGGCCTGGAGGTGGAGAACGCCGAGGTGCTCGGCGGCCAGCCCGAGCATGCCTTCGTCACCTTCACCGCGCGCTGGCATGACCAGCAGGGCGACCATCAGCACCGCGAGCGTTCCGCCTTCGTGCAGCACGACCGGCGCTGGTACTTCATCGACCCGACCGTCGAGCTGAAGGCCGGCCGCAACGACCCCTGCCCCTGCGCCAGCGGGCAGAAGTTCAAGAAATGCTGCGCCAGTTACCTCGGTAGCTGAACATGATCGCCCTGGCCCGCCTGTCCCTGCTCAGCGCGCTGCTGGCGCTGCTGGGGGGCTGCGCGATCTGGGGTGACGACTGGCAGGAACCCGAAGTGCACCTGGTCCAGGTCGAAACGGTCAAGGCGCGCCTGCTGGAACAGGAGTTCGTGCTGCACCTGCGCATCGACAACCCCAATGACAGCCGGCTGTTCATTCGCAACGTCGGCTATTCGATCTGGCTCAACGACCTGCTGCTGGTGGAGGATGAAGCCAGTGTCTGGCGCAGTGTCGGCGGCCACGCCCGGCGCACCTTCAAGATCACCGCACGGACCAACCTGTGGAAACAGCTCAAGCCGTTGGCCAAGTTGCTCAAAAGCGAGCAAACGCTGCACTACCGCTTGCAGGGCGAGCTGGCGACCGGGTTGCTCATCCACCGGGACCTGCACTTATCGCGCAGTGGTGAGATAATCCCCGGCGATTTCATACCGGAGTAACGCTGCAATGACCCAACAACCCCATGTTCATGGCCCTGACTGCAACCACGATCACGATCATCACCACGATCACGACCACGGCCATGTGCACGGCCCGCACTGCAACCACGGCCACCAGGAGCCGGTTCGCAACGCCCTGAAAGACGTCGGCCGCAACGACCCTTGCCCGTGCGGCAGCGAGAAGAAATTCAAGAAGTGCCACGGCGCTTGATTAGGCTTGAGTTCTGCGGTGCCACGTAGACCGAGCGCCGCCCACGCGGCGCTCGATCTCCAGAGCAAGAAAGTCCTCAAGACAAGCACCCGGCGCTCGTTCTCCCAGGCGCCGAAAGCCTGCCGGCATGCTACCTTAGCGCCTTCCAAACCCGCCACGCCTTGCAGGAGCCCTTGTCATGGCCGCCCCCGTCCTTCCTCCCTTCCGTCCGCGGTTCGCCACCGCTGCCACGCTGCTCGGCATGCTCGGGCTCGCCGGTTGCCAGATGGGCGGCTATAAGGACAGCGTGCCACCGACCACCGGCGTACAGCCGCTCAAAGGGCTGGCGCAGAATGTCTCGATTCGCCGCAACGCCATGGGCGCGCCGCTGATCGAAAGCAGCAGCTTCCATGACGCCCTGTTCAGCCTGGGCTATGTCCACGCCGGTGACCGCATCGAGCAGATGCTCGCCATGCGTCTGCTCGCCCAGGGCCGCCTGGCGGAACTGGCCGGTAGCGACGCGCTGGACATCGACCGCCTGATGCGCGCCGCCAACCTCAAGCAGAATGCCACCCAGCTGTATGCTGACGCCTCGCCAAGGCTCAAGCGTTTCTTCGAGGTATACGCCCGCGGGGTCAACGCCTACCTGTTCCGCTACCGCGACAAGCTGCCCGCCAACCTCGCCAGCAGCGGCTACCGCCCGGAATACTGGAAGCCCGAGGACTCGGCACTGATCTTCAGCCTGTACGCCTTCAGCCAGTCGGTGAACCTGCAGGAAGAACTCAGCGCCCTGACCCTGGCGCAGCACGTCGGCAGCGACAAGCTGCCCTGGCTGCTGCCCGGCGCGCCGGATGAACCGCTGGCCGACGCCGAAGTGGAAAAACTCAAGGGCCTGAACCTGAACAGCCAGCTGCCAGGCCTCCCTGCCCTGGCAGCCGCCAGCCAGAAACTCGCCGACCTCGGCCTGCTCGGCAGCCCGGGCTCGGCCAACCTGGCGTTGGGCCCGCAACGCAGCCGTAGCGGCAAGAGCCTGCTGGCCAGCGACAGCCGCGCAGCCTGGGCCCTGAGCCCGGTGCAGATCCTCACCGGCAAGTACCAGGTCGCCGGCCTTTCACTGCCGGGCCTGCCCATCGTCCTGGCCGGCTACAACGGCAAAGTGGCCTGGAGCAGCAGCGCGGTGATGGCCGACAACCAGGACCTGTACCTCGAACAACTGCGCCACCAGGGCAGCCAGGTCAGCTACCTGGCCGACGGCAAATGGCTGCCCGCCCGCGCGCGCAGCGAAACCTTTTTCGTCCGTGGCCAACGCCCGCAGCGCGAAGTGATGTACGACACCCGCCACGGCACCCTGCTGGCCCAGCCGGGCAATGCCAGCCTGGGCTTGGCCCTGAACCTGCCGCAGCTCAAGGGCGACCGCAGCCTCGATGCGCTGTTCGACCTGACCCGGGCGAAAAACGTCGAACGCGCCTTCGACAGCACCCGCGAAATCGGTGCTGCCGCGCTGAACTTCGTGTTCGCAGAACCTGAACACATCGGCTGGCAGGTCAGCGGCCGCTATCCGAACCGCCGCGAAGGCCAGGGCCTGCTGCCGTCACCGGGCTGGGACGGCCGCTATGACTGGGATGGCTACGCCGACCCGATGCTGCACCCCTACGACCAGGACCCGCCTGCCGGCTGGATCGGCCACGCCAACCAGCGCAGCCTGCCACGCGGTTACGGCATGCAGTTGTCCAACACCTGGTACTACCCCGAACGCGCCGAACGCCTGGCCCAGCTGGCCGGCAACGGCCGCCATGACAGCCGCAGCCTGATTGCCTTGCAGAACGACCAGGTGACGCTGCTGGCCGACAAGCTCAAGCAGATGTTCGATGCGCCCGGCATGGCGCAACCGCTCAAGCAAGCCATCGACGCCCTGCCTGCCGGCCAGCGCGAAAAGGCCCGCGACGCCCTGGCCCGGCTGAGGGCATTCGATGGCCGACTGAGTCCGGTGTCGGCGGATGCGGCGCTGTATGAACTGTTCCTGCAGGAAGTGACGCGCCAGACCTTCCTCGACGACCTCGGCCCCGAGTCCAGCCCGGCCTGGCAAGCCTTTGTCAGCAACGCGCGCCTGTCCTACTCAGCTCAGGCTGACCACCTGCTCGGCCGTGAGGACAGCCCGTTCTGGGATGACCGCAACACACCGCAAAAAGAAGACAAACCGGCCATCCTCGCCCGCAGCCTGGTTGGCGCCGTGGATGCTGGCACGGCACAACTGGGTGCCGACCGCGGCGCCTGGCAATGGGGCAAGCTGCACCAGTATCGCTGGCCAGCCCCGGCCTACCATGGCCTGGGCGATGCACTCAGCCGTTCGCCGCTGGCAGCAGGTGGTGATTTCAGCACCCTGGCCCTGACGCCTTACGCCTGGGGCAGCGATTTCGACACCCGCCTGCCGGCCTCGGCACGCATGATCGTCGACTTCGGACAGGCCGAACCGTTGCAGCTGCTGACCAGCAACGGCCAGTCCGGCAACCCTGCCAGCGGTCACTACAGCGACGGGCTGGATGCCTGGTTCAAGGGGCGCTTCATGAGCCTGCCGTTGCAACCGCAGAACTTTGGCCGGGCCTATGGCAGCCAGCGGTTGACGTTGGTGCCGGGGAAATAAACAGGTGCCGGCCTTGCAGGGCCCCTCGATCGAGCACCGCCCACGCGGCGCTCGATCTTGAGAACACCCTTCCACTTGCGACTGGCACCACTGCACTCTACACGGTCCAATCCTAAGCGAACTTCCCCACCCTGGCAGCGCTCCTAACTGGTAACCGCAACCACCCGTGCCCACGCCATGGACCTCGTCATCGCCCGCCCCGAAGGCCTTTACTGCCCGCCCGGCGATTTCTACATCGACCCCTGGCGGCCAGTGGCGCGCGCCGTCATTACCCACGGCCATGGCGACCATGCGCGGCGGGGCAACGCGCATTATCTGACTGCCGCCCCCGGTGCCGGCATACTGCGCAGCCGCCTGGGCCAGGACATCGACCTGCAGACCCTGGCCTACGGCGAACGCATTCGCCATCACGGCGTCACCCTCAGCCTGCACCCAGCCGGGCATGTGCTGGGCTCGGCACAGGTGCGCCTGGAGCATGAGGGCGAAGTCTGGGTAGCTTCTGGCGACTACAAGGTCGAGCCAGACGGCACCTGCGCACCGTTCGAGCCGGTGCGCTGCCACACCTTCATCACCGAGTCGACCTTCGGCCTGCCCATCTACCGCTGGCCGAGCCAGGCCGAGGTGTTTGCCGGGGTGAACACCTGGTGGCGGGCCAATCACGATCAGGGCAAGGCCAGCGTGCTGTTCTGCTACGCCTTCGGCAAGGCGCAGCGCCTTCTGCACGGCCTGGACAGCAGCATCGGGCCAATCCTGGTGCATGGTGCAGTCGAGCCACTCAACCAGGTGTACCGCGAAGCCGGTGTACACCTGCCGCAAACGCTCTATGCCGGTGATATCCCGCGCAACGACCCACTCATGCGCCAGGCCATCGTTCTGGCGCCACCCTCTGCCGCCGGCAGCAGCTGGATGCGTCGCTTCGGCGATTACAGCGATGCCTTCGCCAGTGGCTGGATGCTGCTGCGCGGCACACGGCGGCGGCGCGGTGTGGACCGCGGCTTCGTGCTGTCCGACCACGCCGACTGGCCGGGCCTGCTGTGGGCCATCGAGCAGACCGGCGCCGAGCGGGTGATGGTCACCCATGGCTCGGTCAACGTGCTGGTGCGTTATCTCAATGAACGAGGTCTCGATGCCCGCGCGTTCGTCACCGAATACGGCGAAGAAGATGACGCCGCGGCGGCGGAGCCCGAGGCATGAAAGCCTTCGCCCAGCTTTATCTGCGCCTGGATGCCACGACGTCTAGCAACGCCAAGCTCGAAGCGCTGCGCGACTACTTTGCCGCTGCCCCTGCCGAAGATGCCGCCTGGGCGGTGTACTTCCTGTCCGGGGGCCGGCCACGTCAATTGGTGCCCACCCGCGTGCTGCGCGAACTGGCAATGGCGCTGGCCGGGCTGCCTGAGTGGCTGTTCGAGGAGAGCTACCAGGCGGTGGGCGACCTGGCAGAGGCCATCTCCCTGCTGCTGCCTGAAAACCAGCATGGCAGCGAGGACGGCCTGGCCCATTGGGTCGAAGCCCATCTGCTACCCCTTCGCGGGCTGCCCGCCGATGAAGTCCAGCAGCGCCTGCCGCCTCTCTGGGCTCAGCTGGACCGGCCCAGCCTGATGCTGTGCCTGAAGCTGATCACCGGCAGCTTTCGCGTCGGCGTGTCCAAGCTGCTGGTCACCCGGGCACTGGCACAGCTGGCCGGGCTGGATGCCAAGCGCGTGGCCCAACGCCTGGTTGGCTACACCGACATCAGCCATCGCCCTACGGCCAGCAGCTACCACACGCTGGTGGCTGCCGAATCGGCCGATGAGCACAGCCAGCGCGGCGGCCAGCCTTACCCGTTCTTCCTGGCGCATGCGCTGCAGGCCCCCACCGAGCAGTTCGACGACCTGCTCGGCCCGCCCAGTGCCTGGCAAGTCGAATGGAAGTGGGATGGCATTCGCGCCCAAGTGGTCAAGCGCGATGGCCAGGTGTGGGTATGGTCACGCGGCGAAGAACTGATTACCGACCGCTTTCCGGAACTGCACAGCCTGGCGCAAAGCCTGCCCGACGGTGTCGTGCTCGATGGCGAAATCCTGGTGTGGAAACCTGGCGCCAGCGGCGAGGCGCCAGCCGTGCAACCGTTCGCCCTGCTGCAGCAACGCATTGGCCGCAAGACCTTGGGCAAGAAGTTACTGGCCGATGCCCCTGTGGTACTTCAGGCCTACGACCTGCTGGAATGGCAGGGCGAGGACTGGCGTAACCGCCCACAGCATGAACGGCGCCAGCAGTTGCAGCGCCTGATCGACGACTACCCCTTGGCCCCGGTACTGCTCTCGCCGCGGCTCGAAGGGCAGGATTGGCAAGCGCTCGCCGTACTGCGCGAACAGTCGCGCAGCCTGGGCGTCGAAGGGCTGATGCTCAAGCAGCGCGACGCCTCGTACGGCGTGGGCCGGACCAAAGACATGGGGGTGTGGTGGAAATGGAAGATCGACCCGTTCAGCGTCGATGCCGTGCTGATCTATGCCCAGCGCGGCCACGGCCGGCGCGCCAGCCTCTATAGCGACTACACCTTCGCTGTCTGGAACGCACCACACGGCAGCCCCGAGCGCGCGCTGGTGCCTTTCGCCAAGGCCTATTCAGGCCTCAGCGATGAAGAGATGCGCAAGGTGGATGCCATCATCCGCAAGACCACGGTAGAAACGTTCGGCCCGGTGCGCAGCGTTACCCCGACACTGGTGTTCGAGTTGGGCTTCGAGGGCATTGCCCTGTCCAAGCGGCATAAGAGCGGGATTGCCGTGCGCTTTCCGCGCATGTTGCGCTGGCGCCTGGACAAACCGGTCGAAGAAGCCGATGACCTGGCGACCTTGCAGGCTCTGTTGGCCTGAACAAGACGACGGGTGAGGCATGGCAGGCAAAATTATGCTTAGCTTTGTGCCGACCCGTGTCGCAGACCGTTTTCGCTACGCAGCCAGGACCACCATGCACCATTCGACCCACGACCTGCTCTCCCCCGTACCCGGCATTACCCGGCAACTGCACAGCTTCCACTTTGGCCCGCGCGGTGGCGCCAAGGTGTACATCCAGGCCTCGCTGCATGCAGACGAGCTGCCAGGCATGCTGGTGGCCTGGCACCTCAAGCGCCGCCTGGGCGAGCTTGAGCAGCAAGGGCGCCTGCGCCGCGAGATCATCCTGGTGCCGGTCGCCAACCCGGTCGGCCTGGAGCAGGTGCTGCTGGATGCCCCGCTTGGCCGTTTCGAGTTGCAGAGCGGTGAGAATTTCAACCGCAACTTCGTCGACCTTTCCGACAGCATCGGCGACCAGATCGAAGGCCACCTGACCCAGGAGCCCGAACACAACACTGCGCTGATCCGCGAATACCTGCGTCGCGGCCTGGATGCCCATCCGGCAAAGACCCCGCTGCAGTCCCAGCGCCTGATCCTCCAGCGGCTAGCCTGTGATGCCGACCTGGTGCTTGATCTGCACTGCGACTTCGAGGCTGTCGAACACCTCTACACCACCCCGGAAGCCTGGCCGCAGGTCGAACCATTGGCCCGCTACCTGGGCGCCCAGGCGAGCCTGCTGGCCACCGACTCAGGCGGGCAATCATTCGACGAATGCTTCAGCCTGGTCTGGTGGCAGCTGCAGCAACGCTTCGGCAAGCGTTTCCCGATCCCGCTGGGCAGCGTGGCGGTGACCGTCGAGTTGCGTGGCCAGGCCGATGTCAGCCATGACCTGGCCAGCAAGGACTGCCAGGCAATCCTCGATTACCTGGCCCACGTTGGCGTCATCGCCGGCACAGCAGCGCCCATGCCCGCGCTGCCCCACCCTGCCACACCGCTCGCCGCGGTCGAGCCAGTATCGGCGCCTCTGGGTGGCTTGCTGGTGTACCACGCCCGCCCGGGCCAGTACCTGGAGGCCGGCCAACTGATCGCCGAAGTGATCGACCCGCTCAGCGACCGAGTCACCGCGGTGCGCAACAGCCAGCCCGGCCTGCTGTATGCCCGCAGCGTGCGGCGCATGGCCACGACCGGCATGGTCATCGCCCATGTGGCCGGTGAACAGGTGTGCCGCAGCGGTTACCTGCTGGCCAACTGACCCGGTAAAACCAATGCGCGTTGCGCAGGGTCTGTAGAAGCACAGCCTTCGAAGGACACCACGCCCGCATGCCTGCCCCCAAAGACCTTGCCAATGCCTGGTTTGCCGCACGCGGCTGGAAGCCCTTCGCCTTCCAGCGGCAAGTCTGGGCGGCCGTCGGGCGCGGCGAGTCCGGGTTGCTGCATGCCAGCACCGGCGCCGGCAAAACCTATGCGGTATGGCTCGCCGCGCTGCGCGCCTTCGCCGGGCCTGCCGCAGGGCGCCAGCCCGCGCCGCTGCAGGTGTTGTGGATCACCCCGATGCGCGCGTTGGCAGCTGACACCGCACGTGCGTTGCAAGCGCCGCTGGACGACCTTGGCCTTGACTGGAGCATCGGCGTGCGCAGCGGTGACACCGGCAGTGCCGAGCGTGCCCGCCAGGCCAGGCGCCTGCCCAGCACGCTGATCACCACCCCCGAAAGCCTGACCCTGTTGCTGACCCGCGCACACGCCTGCGAGGACTTTGCCCACCTGCGCCTGGTGGTGGTGGATGAATGGCACGAACTGCTCGGCAACAAGCGCGGCGTGCAACTGCAACTGGCGCTCGCGCGCCTGCGCCGCTGGCAGCCGCACCTGGTCACCTGGGGCCTTTCAGCTACCCTGGGTAACCTGCCGCATGCGCTCGACGTGTTACTACCTCAAGGCGGCCACTTGGTAAGGGGCCGCCAGGACAAGCGCCTGCTGGTCGATACCCTGCTGCCCGAAGCCATCGAACGGTTCCCCTGGGCGGGGCACATGGGCCTGAAGATGCTCGAGCCGGTGGCCCGGGAACTCGACGGCAGTGCCAGCAGCCTGGTGTTTACCAACACCCGTGCCCAGGCCGAACTGTGGTACCAGGCCTTGCTCGACGCTCGCCCGCACTGGGCCGGGCAGATTGCCCTGCATCACGCCTCGCTGGCCCGCGCGACCCGTGACTGGGTGGAACTCAGCCTCAAGCAGGGCGCGCTCAAGGCAGTCATCTGTACCTCCAGCCTGGACCTGGGTGTGGACTTCCTGCCAGTCGAGCGGGTGTTGCAGATCGGCTCTGCCAAGGGCATCGCGCGCCTCATGCAGCGTGCCGGGCGTTCCGGTCACGCGCCGGGGCGTCAGTCACGGGTGACCCTGGTGCCGACCCACAGCCTGGAATTGGTGGAGGCGGCGGCGGCTCGCAGCGCGCTGGCCGCTGGGCATATCGAGGCGCGCCGCTCACCACGCTTGTGCATGGATGTACTGGTCCAGCACGTGGTCTCCATGGCCTTGGGCGATGGTTTTCACCCCGCCGAGTTGCTCGACGAAGTGCGCAGCACCTGGGCGTTCCGCGAGCTGCGCGACAGCCAGTGGCAATGGGCGCTGGATTTCGTCTGCCATGGCGGCGGCTCGCTCAGTGCCTACCCCGACTACCAACGCGTCCAGGCCCACCCCGACGGCCTCTGGCGGGTGGTCAGCGAGCGCCTGGCACGGCGCCACCGCATGGGTATCGGCACCATCGTCAGCGACGCCAGCCTGCAGCTCAAGTACTGGAGCAAAGGCGGCGGTGGCAAGCACCTGGGCAGTGTTGAAGAAGCGTTCATCGCCCGTCTGCGCCCCGGCGACACCTTGGTATTCGCAGGGCGGATACTGGAGCTGGTACGGGTCGAAAACATGACCGCCTACGTGCGCCGCAGCAGCGCCCGCAAGGCCGCCATCGCCCGCTGGAATGGCGGGCGCATGCCGCTATCCAGCGAACTGGCCGATGCGCTGGTGGAAAAGCTCGACGCTGCAGCCCACGGGCATTTCGATGAGCCGGAGATGCGCGCGGTGCGCCCGTTGCTCAGCCTGCAGGAGCAATGGTCGGCGTTGCCCACCACGCACACACTGCTGGCTGAAACCCTGACCACGCGCCAGGGCTCGCACCTGTTCCTTTACCCGTTCGCCGGGCGCATGGCCAACCTTGGCCTGGCCAACCTGATTGCCTGGCGGGTCAGCCGCCATCAACCGCTGTCGGTGTCCATCGCGGTCAGCGACTACGGTTTCGAGTTGCTCAGCCCCAGCCCCGTGGACTGGGCAATGCACCTGCCCGCAGCGATTTCCACCGAGCACTTGCTGGACGATGTATTGGCCAGCCTCAACGCCAGTGAAATGGCCCTGCGCCGCTTTCGCGAAATCGCGCAGATTTCCGGGCTGGTGTTTGGCGGCTACCCCGCAGCGCAAAAAAGCACCCGGCAGATCCAGGCGTCCAGCGGGCTGTTCTTCGAAGTTTTTCGCAAGCACGACGCCGATAACCTGCTGCTGGGCCAGGCACGGGATGAGGTTTTACGGGAGGAACTGGAAATCGAACGGCTGCAGCGCCAATTGGCCAGAATGCAACAGCTGCGCCTTGATTTGCGTTACCTAGAGCGGCCGGGGCCACTGGCATTCACCCTGCTGATCGAAGGCATGCGCGAGACCCTGAGCACAGAGAAACTGGCCGACCGTATCGCCCGCATGGTCGCGGACCTCGAAAAAGCAGCGAGCAGAACAACATGAGCAGCCACCTGGCCATCGAGCATTGCGGGCAGACATTATGGTTGATGCCGGACCGCGCGCTGTACTGGCCGGCCCGCCGCGCACTGCTGGTAGCCGATGTGCACATCGGCAAGGCCGCGAGTTATCGCGCGCTTCACCAACCCGTACCACGGGGCACCACCGACACCACGCTGCAGCGCCTGGATGCGCTGCTGGCTGCCTGTGATTGCGAACAATTGATCATCCTGGGTGATTTTCTGCATGCCCGCACCGCCCGCGCGCCCGCCACGATGGCGCGACTGCAGGCCTGGAGGGCACGCCATGCAGGTTTACGCATCGTGCTGATACGCGGCAACCACGACCGCCACGCAGGTGATCCGCCCCCGCAAATGGGCATCGAAATCAAGGATGAACCGTGGATAGTGCTGCCATTCGCCTTGCAACACGAACCTGGCATCCACCCTGACTACCCGGTGCTGGCGGGGCACGTACACCCCACATTCATCTTGCGTGGCCGCGCTCGCCAACGGTTGAGGCTGCCCTGCTTCGCGATGGGCCCGCAGGTCAGCCTGCTACCGGCGTTCGGCGAATTTACCGGTGGGTGGAATGTCGAGCCCAGCGACGGCAGCCGCCTCTTCCTCGCTGGCGCCGATCAGGTCTGGGCTCTGCAGCATTGATCAGGCTACAGGGGCCGGTGGCGGTTCGTCAGGCAAAGTTGGCTCACCCGGTTCCATGGGTGGCGTGTCGCCAGGCTGGGCCGGCTGCGGGGTATCCGGGTCAGGCTGGCCGGGCACGCCGCCAGCGCGCATCGGCGCAGGGTGGGCCAGCAGGGACCACGCCAGCAGGCCGATCTGATTGGGCTGCAAAACAGCCAGCTTTGCACTGATTGCGGGATCGAGCTTCATGGGCAACTCCTGACTAGGGCCACCCCGCATCATGCGGAGTGGCGCTGTTCACTAGGTTGGAGTACCCGTGCGAGAAGGAATTCCCCGCGCTCGTCGGCTCAGGTGCGTGGCAGGGTGACGCCGCGCTGGCCCTGGTACTTGCCACCACGGTCCTTATAGGACACTTCACATTCTTCATCGGACTCGAGGAAGAGCATCTGTGCCACGCCTTCGTTGGCGTAGATCTTCGCCGGCAGCGTGGTGGTGTTGGAGAACTCCAACGTGACGTGGCCTTCCCACTCCGGTTCCAGCGGGGTGACGTTGACGATGATACCGCAGCGCGCATAGGTGCTCTTGCCCAGGCAGATGGTCAGCACATTGCGCGGGATACGGAAGTATTCGACGGTGCGGGCCAGGGCAAAGGAGTTGGGCGGGATGATGCAGACATCGCTCTTGACGTCGACGAAGCTGCCGGCATCGAAGTTCTTGGGGTCGACGGTGGCCGAGTTGATGTTGGTGAACACCTTGAATTCGTCGGCGCAACGCACGTCGTAACCATAGCTGGAGACGCCGAACGAGATCACCCGGCTGTCGTGATCGCCACGCACCTGGCGCTCGACGAACGGTTCGATCATGCCGTGTTCCTGCGCCATGCGGCGAATCCACTTGTCCGATTTGATGCTCATGGCGGGGGGTGTCCTGAGAGTTGCGAGGTGAATAAACGAAAGGCGCATATTACCGGTCCCGGCGCTCAGGTTAAAGTTCCATACCGCATCCCGCGCCAGACGGGGCTTGCGGCCGCCGTCGATCCGAATTTCATCAAAGGCCATCTTGGTGATTGGCAGGTTGTGGAAAGTGGGTTAAGGTGACGCCACTGTGCTGCACGTGACACCGAGAATCTCTAGTTTGATGCACGATCCTGATCGCACCATCGCTGAATTTTCTGCTCTCTTTGCACTCAGTTCTGGCCAGGGTTTTTCCTGACCGTTATTTACTTTGTCCAAGGAGACAGAAAAATGTCCAACCGTCAATCCGGTGTTGTTAAGTGGTTCAACGATGAGAAAGGCTACGGCTTCATCACCCCTCAGTCGGGCGACGACCTGTTCGTGCACTTCAAAGCCATCCAAGCTGACGGCTTCAAAACCCTGAAAGAAGGCCAGGCTGTTACTTTCGTCGCTACCCGCGGCCAGAAAGGCATGCAGGCTGAAGAAGTTCAAATCGCCTAAGTCGATTTAGCTTCCTAGCTTTCAAAAAAACCCGCCTCTGGCGGGTTTTTTTATGCCTGGCTAAAACCAAGCTGCCTCATTCGCGGGTAACCCCACGAATGAGACGAAGTAGTTCCAGCTCAATCCTCGCTGATGGTAATGCTAGGCATCGCCGGGGCTGCCGCCTCCTGCAGGACGATCCGCGCACCGACCTGGCGCGCCAACTCCTGATAGACCATGGCAATCTGGCTTTCCGGCTCGGCGATCGCGGTGGGCTTGCCGCTGTCGGCCTGCTCGCGGATCAGCATCGACAACGGCAGCGACGCCAACAGCTCGACACCGTACTGCGCCGCCAGCTTCTCGCCGCCGCCTTCGCCGAACAGGTGCTCGGCATGGCCGCAGTTCGAGCAGATGTGCACCGCCATGTTCTCGACCACGCCCAGCACTGGGATGTTGACCTTGCGAAACATCTCCACGCCTTTTTTGGCGTCCAGCAGGGCCAGGTCCTGCGGGGTGGTGACGATCACCGAACCTGCCACCGGCACTTTCTGCGCCAGGGTCAGCTGGATATCACCGGTGCCCGGCGGCATGTCGATGACCAGGTAATCGAGGTCGTCCCAGGCAGTTTGGGTAACCAGCTGCAGCAGCGCACCGGAAACCATCGGGCCACGCCAGACCATCGGCGTGTTGTCGTCGGTGAGGAACGCCATCGACATGACTTCAACACCGTGCGCCTTGATCGGCACAAACCACTTCTGCTCGCGAATTTGCGGGCGGGTACCTTCGGCAATGCCAAACATCACACCCTGGCTGGGGCCGTAGATATCGGCGTCGAGAATACCCACCCGAGCCCCTTCGCGGGCCAGGGCCAAGGCCAGGTTGGCGGCAGTGGTCGACTTGCCGACACCGCCCTTGCCCGAGGCCACGGCGACGATGTTCTTGACGTTGGCCATGGCCGGCACCTGCGCCTGGGCCTTGTGCGCGGCGACCACGCAGTCGATCGATACCTGCGCCGAGCTGACCCCGTCGAGGTTCTCGATCGCGGTCTGCAACACCTGGGCCCAGCCGTTCTTGAACAAACCGGCGGCGTAGCCCAATTGCAACTGCACAGCGACCTGCCCACCCTGAATGTCGATGGCGCGCACACAGCCGGCGCTGACCGGGTCCTGGTTCAGGTAAGGGTCGGTGTACTGGCGAAGCACGCTTTCGACGGCGGCACGGATGACGGCACTCATGGAGGCTCCCATTGGCAAACGGATAGTCAAACAGGCGCCTATCCTAACCCGTCAATCGTCAGCAGTTGCGCCCATGGGGTGAAATATATTCGCCAGCCCTTTATAGTGGCCGATCACCCTGATTTTTTACCCGAGCCAGATAAGTAGCCGAGCCACCATGTCCGAGCCACGCCAGATTCTCGTCACCAGCGCCCTGCCCTATGCCAATGGATCCATCCACCTTGGCCATATGCTTGAGTACATCCAGACGGACATGTGGGTTCGCTTCCAGAAAATGCGCGGCAACCAGTGCATCTATGTCTGCGCCGACGACGCCCACGGTTCGGCCATCATGCTGCGCGCCGAAAAGGAAGGCATCACCCCCGAGCAGCTGATCGCCAACGTACAGGCCGAGCACAGCAGCGACTTCGCTGACTTCCTGGTGGACTTCGACAACTTCCACTCTACCCACAGCGACGAAAACCGCGAACTGTCGGGCATGATCTACTCGCGCCTGCGCGACGCCGGGCACATTGCCACCCGTTCGGTCACCCAGTACTTCGACCCTGAGAAGGGCATGTTCCTGGCCGACCGTTTCATCAAGGGCACCTGCCCCAAGTGCGCGGCTGAAGACCAGTACGGCGACAACTGCGAAAAATGCGGTGCCACCTACGCCCCGACCGAACTGAAGAACCCGAAGTCGGCGATCTCCGGCGCCACTCCGGTGCTGCGCGACTCGCAGCACTTCTTCTTCAAGCTGCCGGACTTCCAGGCCATGCTGCAGCAGTGGACCCGCAGTGGCACCCTGCAGGACGCCGTGGCCAACAAGCTCGCCGAATGGCTGGACGCCGGCCTGCAGGAATGGGACATCTCGCGTGACGCGCCGTACTTCGGCTTCGAGATCCCGGGCGAACCAGGCAAGTACTTCTACGTGTGGCTGGATGCACCGATCGGCTACATGGCCAGTTTCAAGAACCTGTGTGCACGCCGCCCGGAGCTGGACTTCGATGCGTTCTGGAACGAAGGCTCCAAGGCCGAGTTGTACCACTTCATCGGCAAGGACATCGTCAACTTCCACGCCCTGTTCTGGCCAGCCATGCTCGAAGGCGCGGGTTTGCGCAAGCCGACCGCAGTCAACGTGCATGGTTACCTGACCGTCAACGGCGCCAAGATGTCCAAGTCGCGCGGCACCTTCATCAAGGCCCGCACCTACCTCGATCACCTGCAGCCGGAATACCTGCGCTACTACTACGCCGCCAAGCTCGGCCGCGGCGTCGATGACCTCGACCTGAACCTCGAGGACTTCGTGCAGAAGGTCAACTCCGACCTGGTGGGCAAAGTGGTCAACATCGCCAGCCGCTGCGCCGGCTTCATCCACAAAGGCAATGACGGTGTGATGGTTGCCGGCGACGCGGCACCGGAGCTGACCGAGGCCTTCCTGGCTGCCGCCCCGTCCATTGCCGAAGCCTATGAAGCCCGCGACTTCAGCCGCGCCATGCGCGAAATCATGGCCCTGGCCGACCGTGCCAACGCCTGGATCGCCGACAAGGCGCCCTGGTCGCTGGCCAAGCAGGAAGGCAAGCAGGACGAAGTGCAGGCGATCTGCGCCCAGGGTATCAACCTGTTCCGCCAGCTGGTGATCTTCCTCAAGCCGGTGCTGCCGGTGCTGGCTGCCGACGCCGAGGCGTTCCTCAATGTCGCGCCTCTGAGCTGGAGCGACCACACCTCGCGCCTGGAAAACCACACGCTCAACCCGTTCAAGGCACTGATGAGCCGCATCGAACCGGCCAAGGTCGAAGCCATGGTTGCCGCCAGCAAGGAAGACCTGCTGGCAGCCGCCGGCCAAGCCCCGGCACCGGCCGGCAACGGCGAGCTGGCCAAGGACCCACTGTCGGCGGAAATCGAATTCGACACCTTCGCTGCCGTCGACCTGCGTGTGGCGCTGATCGTCAAGGCCGAAGCGGTACCCGGTGCAGACAAGCTGCTGCAACTGACCCTGGACATCGGTGACGAGCAGCGCAACGTGTTCTCGGGCATCAAGTCGGCCTACCCCGACCCGTCCCAGTTGGAGGGCCGCCTGACCATGATGGTTGCCAACCTAAAGCCCCGCAAGATGCGCTTTGGCATCTCCGAAGGTATGGTCATGGCAGCGGGCCCTGGCGGCGAAGAGATCTACCTGCTCAGCCCGGACAGCGGCGCCAAACCAGGCCAGCGTATCAAGTAACCCCCAGCCCCGGCCTCAGCGCCGGGGCTTTTCATTCCCTGCCGCGTTGCCGGACAGCGCAGCCGATTCCCGGCTATCGTCATTGGCATGAATGACTACGTCCTCGTGCTGACCAGCGCCGCGCTGGTCAGCCACCTGTATTTACAGCAACAGCCCACGTCAAGGCTGCGCCTGCAGGTGTGCGGCCTGGCATGCGCGGTGGCGATCATGCTTGGCGTGGCCGGCGGGCAATTGCTCGAACGCCTGATCGTGGCGCCCTGGCAATTGCAGGATCTGCGCTTGTTCCTGCTGCTGCCCTGGCTGGCATTGCTTGCCTGGAGCATACCCCGGGTGCTGGCCAGGCTAAGGCGCGACTGGCCAACGGCGGGGCTCACTTGGCCGATACTGTTCAACGCCCTGCCGCTGGGCCTTACGCTGAACGTCATCGACGAACAGGCACAGTGGTTCACCACGCTCGGCTGGGCTCTGTTGGCAGGGCTGGGCTTCTGGCTGGCGCTGGCGCTGTTCGACGACCTGAAGCAGCGCAGCGAACACGCGGACCTGCCGAGGGCACTGCGTGGCCTGCCTATTACGCTGCTCGGCGCCTGTGTCATGACCATGGCATTCTCCGGCCTCAATGGGTTGTTCACGCAATGAGGCTGAGCCATGACAACGCCTGATCCACGGCTACGCAATACCATGGGCCTGGTCCTGTTGGCCTGTATCCCTGGCGTGCTGGCATCGTTCTGGCTGCAGGGCTGGGGCCTGCTGTTCAGCCTGATGCTATGCGTGATTGCCGCAGCCAGCTGTGAAGCTGCAGCCCTGGCGCTGCGTGGCCAACCTGTCACAGAAACGCTGAGCGACGCCAGCGCGCTGGTAACCGCCGTGCTGTTGGCCCTCGCCCTGCCAACCCAGGCGCCCTGGTGGTTGCCGATGCTTGCAACAGCCACCGCCATTGGCCTGGGCAAGCAAGCCTTCGGAGGGGTGGGCCGAAATGCGTTCAACCCGGCGATGGTCGGCTACGCATTCGCACTGTTGAGCTTCCCGCTGCAGATGAACCACTGGCCCGGCCACCCGCCAGGCTTCATCGACAGCCTGCAGCGGGTCTTTGGCGGCGGCGAAGCGATCGATGCATGGGCCGGTCCCACCGTGCTCGACGGCCTTCGCCACAACCGCAGCCTGACTGTCGACGAGCTGTTTGCCAGCCACCCGGGGTTCGGAAATTTCGGCGGCCATGGCAGCGAGTGGGTCAACCTGGCGTTCCTGCTGGGCGGGCTGTTCCTGTTGCAGCGCAAGGTCTACAGCTGGCATGCACCCGTGGGCTTGCTGGCTGCCCTGGTGCTGTTCAGCCTGCTGGCCTGGAATGGATCAGGCTCGGACTCCAATGGCTCGCCACTGCTGCACCTGTTCTCCGGCTCGACCATGCTGGCGGCCTTTTTCATTGCCACCGAACCGGTATCCGGCCCAAAAGCAGGCTTGGCCAAACTGCTGTTCGGCCTGGGTGCAGGGGCGTTGATCTACCTGATCCGAACCTGGGGGAGTTACCCGGACGGCACCGCATTCGCCATTCTGCTGATGAACCTTGCGGCCCCAACCCTTGACCGGTTTGCCTCACGACACCCGCAGGTCGCAGCATGAACGGTACGCTGCGCAGCTCGTTGCTGATCGTGATGGTGGGCAGCCTGGCATTGACGGCGACCTTGGCCTGGCGGCAGTGGACCCGCACTGCCATCGCCGACGCCGAGCAACAGCTGCAGGCACAACAGTTTCTTGCTGTGCTACCGGCCCAGAGCTATGACAACCTGCCCTTGAATAGCCCCCTCTCGCTGCCCGCTGATCAACCCCCGCACAGCCGGATAATAGCCGCTTACCGCGCGACCCGCGGCACGACCCCAACGGCCGTGTTGCTGGTGAGCCAGGTACAGGGCTACGCCGCGCCGATCCGCCTGACCATTGCCATCAGTGCGCAGGGCCGCCTGATCGGCACGCGCGTGATCGAACAACAGGAAAGCCCAGGCCTGGGGGCTCGCATCAGCGACCCGCAGGTGAACTGGCTGGCGCAGTTCGCCCATCACCGCCTGGATGATCGCTGGGCGCTCAAGCGCGATCAGGGCGACTTCGACCAACTGGCCGGTGCAACGGTCACGTCACGTGCGGTGATCGAGGCTCATCAGGACGCACTGGTCTACTTTGATCAGCATCGCACGCTGCTGCTCGGAGTCCCCGCTCATGAATAACCATGGCGTGCTGCTGGCAGGCCTGGCGCCTCTGCTCGGCGCCACCCGGACATTCTCCCAGGCCGCCGCCATCGGCATCTGCATCATTGTGTTGACAGTACTTCACCAGGCGCTGCTGTATCCTTTGCGGCCGAGATTGAGCGGGATGCTGTACGGGTTGGCCAGCCTGCTGCTGCTCGCGGCCTTGGCCAGTTGCCTGCAACTTGCCCTGCGCGCTTGGGCGTTGCCGCTTGCCTTGGCGCTCGGCTACTTCCCGGCGCTGATCAGCGTGCAGTGCCTTGCCACAGACTGGCTGTTACCGAACCAAGGCCGCTGGCGCCAGCTTTTCCTGCAACTTGCTGGCTGGCTCAGCCTGTGCCTGCTGCTCGGTGCCAGCCGCCAATGGCTGGCCGACGGGCTGGGCATGCACATGGCCAGCCTTGCCCCGGGTGCACTGCTAGTGCTCGGCGTGCTGCTGGCCTTGTACAATCGCCTGCGCCAGGGCCCCGCCCACACACGTCGTCAAGGAAAGCGTTGACCCCATGAATGCCGCCAAACGCCTGGAAATTTTTCGCAGGCTGCACGAAGACAATCCCGATCCCAAGACCGAGCTTGCCTATTCAACCCCATTTGAATTACTGGTCGCTGTGACCCTTTCTGCACAGTCCACGGACGTTGGCGTCAACAAGGCTACTGCGCGCCTGTTTCCGGTCGCCAATACCCCGCAAGCCATTTACGCACTGGGTGTCGAAGGGCTTAGCGAGTACATCAAGACGATCGGGTTGTACAACAGCAAGGCCAAGAATGTCATCGAGGCCTGCCGTTTGCTCATCGAACGCCACGACGGTGAAGTACCACAAACGCGTGAGGCGCTCGAAGCATTGCCGGGTGTGGGCCGCAAGACCGCCAACGTGGTCCTTAACACCGCCTTTCGCCAGCCGACCATGGCCGTGGACACGCACATCTTCAGGGTCAGCAATCGCACCGGCATCGCGCCCGGGAAGACGGTGCTCGACGTCGAGAAGAAACTGCTCAAGTTTGTACCCAAGGATTATCTGCTCGATGCACATCACTGGCTGATCCTGCATGGACGCTACGTGTGCCAGGCACGCAAGCCACGCTGCGGCAGTTGCCGTATCGAGGACTTGTGCGAGTACAAGCAGAAGACTTCGGACGATTGATCCGATAGTGAAGACCTACTCGCTTCGATTGAAAAAATCTTTTTTACCAAACTTCGCTTTCTCGTTATAAGGACGGCCAACGGCCCTTTGGCTTGGAGCGACTCATGAGTACCGATAAAGACGAACTGTCGATCGAAGATGACTTTGCAACCCCTGACGACGAGGCGGAGCCTCAGGTAGAAACCGCAAAGACCAACCTGAGCAAGCGTCGTACCATTGACAACCTTCTGGAAGAACGCCGCCTGCAACGGCAACTCGCCGATTTCGATTACGACCTGTAGCCCTGACAGAAAGCCTCCCGCGCGGAGGCTTTGCGCATCCAGGCGTCAGGTAAGGCCGTGGCGCTGGGCCAACTCGATCAGGTCGACCAGCGAATGGGCATTGAGCTTGAGCAGCAAGCGGGTCTTGTAGGTACTCACGGTCTTGTTGCTGAGGAACATGCTGTCGGCGATTTCCTTGTTGGACCTGCCGCGCGCCAACTGCTGCAAGACCATCATTTCCCGCGCCGAAAGGCGATCGACCATCTCCGTCTCACTGGCCCCACCTACCCGACCACGTGACTTGTGCAACGCCTGGTTGGGGAAATAGCTGTAGCCTGACAACACGGCCTTGATCGCACTGAGCAGTTCAGTCAGCTCCTGTTGCTTGCACACATAACCTGAAGCCCCCGCCTGCATGCAACGCATCGAAAAATGCCCCGGCGCCTGCGAGGTCAGTACCAGCACCCGACTGCCCGGGCTGGCCGACGCCATGCGGGTAATGACTTCCAACCCGTCGAGTTTGGGAATACCGATATCCAGCACCACGATGTCGGGGTGGTGCTCCCGGGTGAGCTGCAAGGCTGCCACGCCGTTGTCGGTTTCCGCGACCACATCGTAGCCATGCCGCTCCATCAGCATGCGCACTGCCAAGCGTATGACCGGATGGTCATCCACGATAAGGACTTTATTCATGCGATATCCATTCATTATTAAGCTTTGACGACGCAACACCATAACCGAGCAGCACGTTCAATGGCGTGTCATTTTCCCGCGTAACTACATGAATAGATGGGCCTTACATCGCTTTCAGAAGCTTCCTACAACAAATCATTTACAATATTCACATTTAGATGCTTGAAGTTGAGATCAGGATTAACTTCCCACTCCGGAACATCACAGAACTCATAAGGGGCTGGCGTTGGGATATTCATAGAAATCCCAGGAGGCGACCACAATGTCCAGCAACCCAGCAGTAGCCCCACTGACGACCATCGCCATCTTTGCCGGCATCATCGAATCTTCGGCACTGGCAATACTCCCTTTCCTCAATGAAACCCGTCACAGTCTCTACACTTGGTTCCTGGTGGGCTTTCCGTTTTTTCTGACAGCGCTGTTTTTCCTGACATTGAACTTCAACTACAAATCATTCTACAAACTCGAAGGGGAATCCCTTACATTCTGCGACCTGGACAAAGAGCAGTGCTAACGCCCGTCGATAACTGAATGACCGCAAAACACTGCCGAATGCATGCAGTGAGCGTGTGATGATGGCGAGCAAAAAAAACCCCGGCCGGAGCCGGGGTTGATACTGCGACCTTGCGGGTTTAAAGCAACCCACGGCCTTTGTTCGCAGCAATACGCATGCGCAGCGCATTAAGCTTGATGAAGCCAGCGGCATCGGCCTGGTTGTAGGCGCCGCCATCTTCCTCGAAGGTCGCGATGTTGGCATCGAACAGCGAATCGTCCGACTTGCGGCCCACAACAGTGACATTGCCTTTGTACAACTTGAGGCGCACAACGCCGTTCACGTTGACCTGCGAAGCGTCGATCATCTTCTGCAGCATCAGACGCTCCGGGCTCCACCAGTAGCCGGTGTAGATCAGGCTGGCGTACTTCGGCATCAGCTCATCTTTCAAGTGAGCGACTTCGCGGTCCAGGGTGATCGACTCGATGGCACGGTGAGCCTTGAGCATGATGGTGCCGCCCGGCGTCTCGTAGCAGCCACGCGACTTCATGCCGACGTAACGGTTCTCGACGATGTCCAGGCGGCCGATGCCGTTGGCACCGCCAATGCGGTTCAGGTCGGCGAGGACGGTGGCCGGGCTCTTCTCGACGCCATCGATGGCGACGATGTCACCATTGCGGTAGGTCAGTTCGATGTAAGTCGCCTGGTCCGGAGCGTTCTCCGGCGAGACGCTCCAGCGCCACATGTCTTCTTCGTGCTCGGTCCAGGTATCTTCCAGGACACCGCCTTCGTAGGAGATGTGCAGCAGGTTGGCGTCCATCGAGTACGGCGATTTTTTCTTGCCGTGACGCTCGATCGGGATGCCGTGCTTCTCGGCGTAGTCCATCAGCTTCTCGCGGGACAGCAGGTCCCACTCGCGCCATGGGGCGATGACCTTGACGCCTGGCTTGAGCGCGTAGGCACCCAGTTCGAAACGCACTTGGTCGTTGCCTTTGCCGGTGGCGCCATGGGAGATGGCGTCAGCGCCGGTTTCGTTGGCGATTTCGATCAGACGTTTGGCGATCAGCGGGCGGGCAATGGAAGTACCCAGCAGGTACTCGCCTTCGTAGACGGTGTTGGCGCGGAACATCGGGAAGACGAAATCACGCACGAATTCCTCGCGCAGGTCGTCGATGTAGATCTCTTTGACGCCCATTGCCTGGGCTTTGGCGCGAGCCGGCTCGACTTCTTCGCCCTGACCCAGGTCAGCGGTGAAGGTCACCACTTCGCAGTCGTAGGTATCTTGCAGCCACTTGAGAATCACCGAAGTATCAAGGCCGCCGGAATACGCCAGTACGACCTTTTTTACGTCCGCCATGCCATCACTCCACGGGGTTGTACGGAAAGGGATCGATTCTACCGGCGTTAAGGAAAAATTTACAGTGGGGCGACAGCTTCTGACGACAAAGCGACAAGAATTGTCGACAGCGCGACGCCCTCACGCATCACGACGATTTAGCGGCCGGGGCGGCGGGAGCAGTAGCCGCCGGCTCCGCAGCCGGCGCGGTAGAGGGAGACGATGGTTGAACGGGTTGAGCTGCTGGCTGCTCGATCGGCACAACACGATCCAGTTCGATATTCACGCGCCGGTTACGCGCACGGTTGGCGGCACTGTTGTTCTTCACCAACGGATAGCGCTCGCCATGGAAGCGCACGGTAATTTGATCTTCAGGCACACCATGGGCCTTGAAGTACTCTGCCACCGCCAGCGCACGGCGCCGCGAGGTATCACGGTTAGTCAGGCGATTACCACTGTTGTCGGAGTGGCCATTGAGCTCGATGTGATTGACCGTCGGATCAGCCTTCAGATATTCGAGGACTACATCCAGCCGCGCCCGCGCCGCCGCATCCAGGTCGATACCACCGCCCGGGAAACCGACCTGGGTCTGGCGAACCTGATCGTAATTCATCGCCAGCATCTTGCCGGCACAGGCCTGGTAGTCGTTGTACGCCTTGGTAAAGCTCACCGGCAACACGCGCACTTCCATCGGCCGCCCCGCTTCGCCGGCGTAGCTGCGCACCACCGTGCTGCGCCCCTCCAGCAGGCCATTGATCAGCCGGCTGGCCTGGCCTTGGGACGAGCTGAACAACACCCCGCTGCGCGCCAGGCGCACCGCACCCAGGCTGATATCGCCGCGCCCCGGTTGCCAAGGGGCGGCAGCGGCCAGCAACGTGGCGGAACCTGCGCCCAGCAGATTGCTGTTCGAACGCAGCTGGAAGACTGGCTGCTCTCCCGCCCGACGCACGAACTCGCCACTGCCAAAGCCGTCGATCGGCTGGATGAGGCGGCATTCGAACTGATCACCCTCGACGGTCCAGGCGATGTTCTCCATGCGGGTCTGGAAGGTCAATGCACCGGCCGGCAGGCTGGCGAACAGGGTCAACAGGGCTAGATAACGCTGGCGCACGGGCGGCTCCACTAATTCTGACGGCTTACAGGCAGGCTATCGGACGCATGCCGGAAAACTTGATAGCCGTGCTCGGCACGGGGTTTTCCGGTAGCATTGGGCCCTGAGTTCGACCCGCCTGGAATCCCCAATGTCCGATCGCCTGACCCTCCTGCGTCCCGACGACTGGCACATCCATCTGCGCGATGGTGCCGTCCTGCCCCACACCGTTGGCGATGTGGCGCGTACCTTCGCCCGTGCCATCATCATGCCCAACCTGGTTCCACCGGTACGCAATGCCGACGAAGCTACGGCCTACCGCGAGCGCATCCTTGCTGCACGCCCGGCCGGCAGCCGCTTCGAGCCGCTGATGGTGCTGTACCTCACCGACCGCACCAGCCCCGAGGACATCCGCGCGGCCAAGGCCAGCGGCATCGTCTACGCCGCCAAGCTGTACCCGGCCGGCGCGACCACCAACTCCGATTCCGGCGTCACCAGCATCGACAACATCTTCCCGGCCATCGAGGCGCTGGCAGAAGTCGGCATGCCGCTGCTGGTGCACGGTGAAGTGACCCGCAGCGAGATCGACGTGTTCGACCGCGAAAAGCGCTTCATCGACGAGCACATGCGCCGCCTGGTCGAGCGCTTCCCATCGTTGAAAGTGGTGTTCGAGCACATCACCACGGCCGATGCCGCGCAGTTCGTCACCGAGGCCTCGGCCAACGTCGGCGCAACCATCACTGCCCAGCACCTGCTGTACAACCGCAACCACATGCTGGTTGGCGGCATTCGCCCACACTTCTACTGCCTGCCCATCCTCAAGCGCAACACCCACCAGGTGGCGCTGCTGGACGCGGCTACCAGCGGCAACCCGAAGTTCTTCCTGGGCACCGATTCGGCCCCCCATGCCCGTCACGCCAAGGAAGCTGCCTGCGGTTGTGCCGGTTGCTACACCGCTTATGCGGCCATCGAGATGTACGCCGAAGCCTTCGAACAGCGCAATGCGCTGGACAAGCTGGAAGGTTTCGCCAGCCTGCACGGCCCGGCCTTCTACGGCCTGCCGGCAAACACCGACAGCATCACCCTGGTGCGCGAAGAGTGGACAGCCCCGGACAGCCTGCCGTTTGGCGAGCAGACCGTGATCCCGCTGCGCGCCGGTGAAAAACTGCGCTGGCGCCTGCTGGAGGACAACGCGTGAGCGAAGACCTCTACGAAGACGACCAGGAAGGCCAGGCCGGTAGCGGCTCGCGTCACCCAATGGCCGAGCGCTTCCGTGGCTACCTGCCAGTGGTGGTGGATGTCGAGACCGGCGGTTTCAACAGCGCCACCGACGCCCTGCTCGAGATCGCTGCCGTGACCATCGGCATGGACGAAAAAGGTTTTCTGTTCCCTGAACACACCTACTTCTACCGTGTCGAGCCATTCGAAGGCGCCAACATCGAGGCTGCCGCACTGGAGTTCACCGGCATCAAGCTGGACCACCCGCTGCGCATGGCGGTGAGCGAGGAAAGCGCGCTGACCGACATTTTCCGTGGCGTGCGCAAGGCACTGAAGGCCAATGGCTGCAAGCGGGCGATCCTGGTCGGCCACAACAGCAGCTTCGACCTGGGCTTCCTCAACGCCGCGGTGGCCCGCAACGATCTGAAGCGCAACCCGTTCCACCCGTTCTCCAGCTTCGACACCGCCACCCTGGCTGGCCTGGCGTACGGCCAGACCGTGCTGGCGCGTGCCTGCCAGAGTGCCGACATCGACTTCGATGGCCGTGAGGCGCATTCCGCGCGTTACGACACCGAGAAGACGGCCGAGCTGTTCTGCGGCATCGTCAACCGCTGGAAGGAAATGGGCGGCTGGCGGGACTTCAACGACTGAGTTGAGGCCCTCATCGCCGGCTAGCCGGTTCCCACAGGTACCCCGCAATGCTCGAGCCTGTGAAAGCCGGCTTGCCGGCGATGGGGCAAGAACAAGCACTGGAAGCCTCGACATCCAGGCATAAAAAAACCGGCCACGAAGGCCGGTTTTTTTATGCGCTTGGCAATTACAACTTGCCAGCGTTCTCGCTCAGGTAAGCAGCAACGCCTTCTGGCGAAGCGTTCATGCCCTTGTCGCCTTTTTTCCAGTTGGCCGGGCAGACTTCGCCGTGCTCTTCGTGGAACTGCAGGGCATCGACCAGGCGCAGCAGCTCATCCATGTTACGGCCCAGCGGCAGGTCGTTGACGATTTGCGAACGGACCACACCGTTGGTGTCGATCAGGAAGGCGCCACGGAAGGCTACGCCGCCTTCGGACTCGACGTCGTAGGCTTTGCAGATTTCGTGGGTGATGTCGGCCGCCAGGGTGTACTTGACCTGGCCGATGCCGCCGTTGTTGACCGGGGTGTTACGCCAGGCGTTGTGGGTGAAGTGCGAGTCGATCGACACGCCGATCACTTCGACGTTGCGCGCCTGGAAGTCCGGGATGCGGTTGTCCAGGGCGATCAGCTCGGACGGGCAGACGAAGGTGAAGTCCAGCGGGTAGAAGAACACCAGGCCGTACTTGCCCTTGATGGCCGAGGCCAGGTTGAAGCTGTCGACGATTTCGCCGTTGCCCAGCACAGCCGGAACGGTGAAGTCGGGGGCTTGTTTGCCAACGAGTACGCTCATTGTAATCTCCTGATGAGGGTGAAAAACCGTTTGCCGGGCCAAGCGGGCTTGCCCGACATCCAACAAAGGCCGCCCATCATACACGGCTTCTGATGACAGGCCGAATCCAACCACCGGTCGCTCAAGCACGCGGGCTCCGACGAAGTGTTTTGACAAGCATTCTCATTACCATTACTCTCCCCACATCGACTCAACCAGCGATGGTCCGACTTTATGTATGTGTGTCTTTGTGTCGGCGTGACCGACGGACAGATCCGCGATGCGATCTATGAAGGATGCTGCAGCTACAAGGAAGTTCGAGCCGCGACCAATGTCGCCAGCCAATGTGGCAAGTGTGCCTGCCTGGCCAAGGAGGTGGTGCGTGAGACGCTCACCAAGCTTCAGGTCAGCCAGCAAGCCGCCCTGCCCTATCCGGTAGAATTTACTGCCGCTTGATAACGCCGAATTTGAAGAACCGGACCTCGTGTCCGGTTTTTTTATGCCTAGAATTCAATAAGTTAGCTCACCAACGCGGTTCACAAACATTCTTATTCCTATTAATTTTCACTTATTATTCAAGAACTTAGGTTTGACAGCCCTAAGTATCAGGCTCAAACTTCTCTGTATTGGCACACTTCTACAGGGCAGGAACCCGCAATGAAAGGCGACGTAAGCGTCATCCAGCATCTCAACAAGATCCTCGGAAACGAGCTGGTCGCGATCAACCAGTACTTCCTGCACGCACGCATGTACGAAGATTGGGGCCTGAATAAGCTCGGCAAGCACGAGTACAAGGAATCCATCGACGAGATGAAGCACGCTGACAAACTGATCAAGCGTATTCTCTTCCTCGAAGGCATCCCTAACGTGCAGGACCTGGGCAAGCTGCTGATCGGCGAGCACACCAAAGAGATGCTCGAATGCGACCTGAAGCTTGAACAGAAGGGCCTGGTCGACCTGAAAGCGGCCATCGCCCACTGTGAAACCGTCGGCGACTTCGGCTCGCGTGAAATGCTCGAAGACATCCTCGAATCTGAGGAAGAGCACATCGACTGGCTGGAAACCCAATTGAGCCTGATCGACAAGATCAGCATCGAGAATTACCTGCAGTCGCAGATGGGCGAAGAGTAATTTCCCGCCCCATGAAAAAACCCGCATCGAGCGGGTTTTTTTATGCCTGCCTGTGGGTCAGGCCTGGGAAGCGCTGGCCTTGGCGGCGGCTTCCTTGATCAGGGCTTGCAGCTCACCCTTTTCGAACATTTCCAGCATGATGTCGCTGCCACCGACCAGCTCGCCTGCAACCCACAGTTGCGGGAAGGTAGGCCAGTTGGCGTACTTGGGCAGGTTGGCGCGGATTTCCGGGTTCTGCAGGATGTCGACGTAGGCGAACTTTTCGCCACAACCCATCACAGCTTGCGATGCCTTGGCCGAGAACCCGCACTGCGGGGCATTCGGCGAGCCTTTCATGTAAAGCAGAATGGTGTTGTTGGCAATCTGCTCTTTGATCGTTTCGATGATATCCATGTAGCACCTCGGCTGAACTTTGCGACGCGGTCGTCGCCACGGTGACGCATTGTATCGGAAACCCAAGCGCCGTGCTCGGCCTTGCCGCAGGTCACGCGGCGTCCACCTGCACGGGTACGCCATTGAGCGCTGCGTTGCCCGAAACGGCATCACGCAAGCGCTCATCGGTCAGGTCATTGGCACTGATGCCAGGTTGTGCCTGGGCGATCAGCAGCTGTACGCCCTGGCGGCCATGGCCGAAGCCATGGGGCAGGCTGACCACGCCGGGCATCATGTCTTCGCAGGCCTGCACCTCGACTTCGAGGCTACCGGTACGCGAACGGATCCGTACCCGCTGGCCATCCTGCAATTGTCGCTGGAGCAAATCCTGCGGATGCATCAGCAACTGATGGCGCGGCTTGCCTTTGACCAGCCGATGAAAGTTGTGCATCCAGGAATTGTTGCTGCGCACATGCCGTCGGCCGATCAACAGCAATTCGCCTGGCGCTGGCGGGGCTTGTTGCGCCAGTCGGTGCAGGTCATCCAGCACGGCCTGCGGGGCCACTTCGACGGCCTTGCTCGCCGTGGCCAAGCGCGCACCCAGGCTGGCGCGCAGCGGGCCGAGGTCAAGGCCATGGGGATGCTCATCAAGCGTGCCGAGCGAGAGCGTCCAGGCACTCTCTTCGCCATACCGGCCTTTACGTAGCGCCAGGTCGATCATCTGCGCAGGCGCAATGGTCGGCTTGAGTTCCAGCCCTGCACGCTGGGCGAAGGCTTGTGCCAGGCCGACGAAGATTTCCCAGTCATGCAAGGCGCCTTGCGGCTTGGCCAGGATGGCCCGGTTGAAGCGGGTGACATTGCGCACGGCCAGCAGGTTGAAGGTGCTGTCGTAATGGTCGTGTTCCAGTGCCGAGGTGGATGGCAGGATCAGGTCGGCGTGGCGAGTCGTCTCGTTGATGTACAGGTCGATGCTGAGCATGAACTCCAGCCCCTGCAACGCCGCGTCCAGTTGCCGGCCGTTGGGGGTGGACAGCACCGGGTTACCGGCAACGGTCACCAGGGCCCGGACCTGCCCTTCGCCGGGGGTCAGCATCTCTTCGGCCAAGGCTGCCACCGGCAGTTCCCCCCCGTACTCAGGCAAACCGGATACCCGGCTCTGCCAGGCATTGAAATGACCACCCGAGGTAGTAGCAACCAGGTCGACGGCGGGCTCGGTACACAACGCCCCACCCACACGATCAAGGTTGCCGGTGACCAGGTTGATCACTTGCACCAGCCAGTGGCACAGGGTACCGAAGGCCTGCGTCGACACGCCCATGCGGCCATAGCAGACAGCCTTGTCGGCTGCAGCGAAGTCACGCGCAAGCTGGCGAATGCAGGCCGCGTCGATCCCGCACAGTGCACTCATGGCTTCGGCGTTGAATGGCGCGATAGCCTCGCGAACCTGCTGCAGCCCATTGACCGGCAAGTGCGAGCCGCGCGCCAGGTCCTCGTCGAACAGGGTGTTGAGCAGGCCGCACAGCAAGGCGGCATCGCCACCGGGGCGAATGAACAGGTGCCGATCGGCCATGGCGGCCGTTTCGCTGCGCCGCGGGTCCACCACGACCAGTTGCCCGCCCCGTGCTTTCAGGGCCTTGAGGCGTTTTTCCACATCCGGCACGGTCATGATGCTGCCATTGGAAGCCAACGGGTTGCCACCCAGGATCAGCATGAAATCGGTGTGGTCGATGTCCGGGATCGGCAATAAAAGGCCATGGCCATACATCAGGTAGCTGGTCAGGTGCTGGGGAAGTTGGTCCACCGAGGTGGCGGAGTAGCGATTGCGCGTTTTCAGCAGGCCGAGGAAGTAGTTGCTGTGGGTCATCAAGCCGTAGTTGTGCACGCTCGGGTTGCCCTGATAAACGGCTACGGCGTTACGCCCATGCGCCTGCTGGATCGCCCACAGCTTGTCGGCGGCCAGGGCAAAGGCCTCATCCCAACTGATGGCCTGCCACTGCGTGCCGACCCTTCGATGCGGTTGGCGCAAGCGGTCCGGGTCTTCCTGGATATCCTGCAGCGCCACCGCCTTGGGGCAGATGTGGCCACGGCTGAACGGGTCCTGCGGGTCGCCCTTGATCGAGCTGATGCGCGCCCGCCCATCGTCTTCATGGCTGACTTCGATGTTCAGGCCACAGATCGCTTCACACAGGTGACAGGCACGGTGATGCAGGGTCTTGGTCATGGCCGCCTCTGCGTTGTTGTTGTCGAACAGCGACTATGCGCCCTGCCCGAGCCCCCTGCCAGCGCGCTTCGTGGCGTGAATCCCCCGACATCAGGCGTACGATTTGCGACAGCCATTTGCCAAATTGCCAGCAAGCCGTGTACAACCCCCTGTAGCAAATAAAAAACAGTGCAGGCTCAAGGGGTAATGACACCCCTTGCAACAGAGCCGCTGTTTCCCCTCTTGGTTTTAGGCGACATTTAATTATAGTATTGCGCCTTTCCCTATTTCGTCCGCCCCGTGCGGCTTACGCCGCGGGTCACTCCCGTTGTCAAAAAAAACCATACGGTAGACCTGCATACTGTTGCAGATAAGGTAGTCAATCATGAGCGCTAGGCACTTTCTCTCCCTGCTGGATTTCACCACCGACGAATTGCTCGGTGTGATCCGCCGAGGCATCGAGCTGAAGGACCTGCGCAAGCGCGGCGTGCTGTTCGAGCCCCTGAAAAACCGCGTACTGGGGATGATCTTCGAAAAATCCTCGACCCGTACCCGCGTGTCGTTCGAGGCCGGCATGATCCAGCTTGGTGGCCAGGCGATCTTCCTGTCACCGCGCGACACCCAACTGGGCCGCGGCGAGCCGATCAGCGACAGCGCCATCGTGCTGTCGAGCATGGTCGATGCGGTGATGATCCGCACCCACGCCCACAGCACCCTCACCGAATTCGCCGCCAACTCGCGCGTGCCGCTGATCAACGGCCTGTCCGACGAGTCGCACCCGTGCCAGCTGCTGGCCGACATGCAGACCTTCCACGAGCACCGTGGCGCCATCCAGGGCAAGACCGTGGCCTGGATCGGCGATGGTTTCAATATGTGCAACTCGTATATCGAAGCTGCCCGGCAGTTCGACTTCCAGCTGCGCATCGCCTGCCCGGAAGGCTACGACCCCGATCCACGCTTCATGGCACTGGGTGGCGACCGCGTGCAGATCATCCGTGACCCGCGTGAAGCCGTGCGCGGCGCACACCTGGTGACCACCGATGTCTGGACTTCGATGGGCCAAGAGGAGGAAACTGCACGGCGCCTGGCGCATTTCGCGCCTTACCAGGTCACCCGCGAACTGCTCGACCTGGCGGCACCCGACGCCCTGTTCATGCATTGCCTGCCCGCCCATCGCGGCGAGGAAATCAGCCATGACCTGCTCGACGACCCTCGTTCGGTCGCCTGGGACCAGGCTGAAAACCGCCTGCATGCACAGAAGGCCCTCCTCGAATTCCTTGTCGAACCGGCTTACCACCACGCATGAGTCAACCCCTACTGCTCAACCTGCGCGACCTCGCCTGCGGCTACGGCGACCAGCGCATCGTCCAGAACCTCAACCTGCACCTGAACGCAGGCGACATCGGTTGCCTGCTGGGTTCCTCGGGTTGCGGCAAGACCACCACACTGCGTGCCATCGCCGGCTTCGAGCCGGTGCACGAGGGTGAGATCCAGCTGGCCGGCGAGGTCATTTCCCGCGCCGGCTTCACCCTGTCACCGGAAAAACGCCGGATCGGCATGGTGTTCCAGGACTACGCCCTATTCCCGCACCTGACCGTGGCACAGAACATCGCCTTCGGCATTGCCAAGCACCCGAAACAGGCGCAGGTGGTCGAAGAGATGCTTGAACTGGTCAAGCTTGGCGGCCTGGGCGGGCGTTACCCGCACGAGCTGTCCGGCGGCCAGCAGCAGCGCGTAGCACTGGCGCGGGCACTGGCCCCCGAACCACAGCTGCTGCTGCTGGACGAGCCGTTCTCCAACCTGGATGTGGAATTGCGTCGGCGCCTCAGCCATGAGGTCCGCGATATCCTCAAGAGCCGTGGCACCAGCGCGATCCTGGTCACCCATGACCAGGAAGAAGCCTTCGCGGTCAGCGACCATGTGGGCGTGTTCAAGGAAGGCCGCCTGGAGCAGTGGGATACGCCCTACAACCTCTACCATGAGCCGCAAACGCCGTTCGTTGCCAGCTTCATCGGCCAGGGCTATTTCATCCGTGGCCAGATGAGCAGCCACGAGGCGGTCAACACCGAGCTCGGCGAGCTGCGCGGTAACCGAGCCTACATCATGGCGCCGGGTAGCTCGGTGGATGTGCTGCTGCGCCCTGACGATATCGTGCATGCCGCAGACAGCGCGCTGCGCGCGAATATCGTCGGCAAAAGCTTCCTTGGCGCATCGACCCTGTATCGCCTGCAGTTGCCAACCGGCAGCCAGCTCGAAGCGATCTTCCCGAGCCATATCGATCATCAGGTGGGCGAGGATGTGGGCATTGCGGTGAAGGCTGACCACCTGGTGCTGTTCCCGGTACCCGGCAGTGTCGCGGCGCAGTTGCCGCGCCAGGAGAATGGGGTTCGTCGCTTCAGCTCGGCGACCTGATGCAGCAACGTGGGGCTGCCGCGCAGCCCCAATGGCCTTAGCCCCGGCCGATTCCGGCAAATGAGCCTTGGGTATGTTGGGCCAGCACCGCCGCCGCCAACTCCACTTCCAAGCCTCGCCGCCCGGCGCTGACATGGATGGTTGCAAAATTCTGCGCCGAATCATCAATGAAGGTCCGCAGGCGTTTCTTCTGCCCCAATGGGCTGATCCCCCCCACCAGATACCCCGTGGCCCGCTGCGCCGCCGCAGGGTCGGCCATCTCGCACTTCTTTACACCGGCAGCCTGCGCCAGGGCTTTGAGGTCCAGCGTCCCCACCACGGGCACCACGGCCACCAGCAATTCCCCCTTCTCACTGCTGGCCAGCAAGGTCTTGAATACCTGCTGCGGGTCGAGCCCAAGCTTTTCCGCTGCCTCCAGCCCATACGACGCCGATTTGGGGTCATGCTCATAACTGTGCACGCGGTGCTCGGCACGGGCTTTTTTCAACAAGTCGAGGGCGGGGGTCATGCAGTGCTCCGGTCTGGTACAGATCGGCGGCTACTTTAGGACAATTCCCACATCCCAGCCAGTTCGCCTCCCTCGCGCCCGTCTAACTCGCGGATTCAAGCGTGCAAAGCCCGTCCAGATCGTGACTGACCGTTCACTTTCGACCTTTGACATAAGCGTTTCTTGTCTATATTTTTTCGTTTCTGAATAAACGGTGCACTTTTAAGGTGCATTCCTATAGATGTCCGGGGTCAATGGGGATAGACACCGGGCTTTGCTGTCGAGCGCCAAGCGCCTCACAACAAAAAAAACGAGGTCATACATGACGACTGCTCTACGCGAACCCGCATTGTCCAGCCAATGCCTGGCCGAATTCCTCGGCACGGCGCTGCTGATCTTCTTCGGCACCGGCTGTGTCGCCGCCCTCAAGGTCGCGGGCGCCAGCTTCGGCTTGTGGGAAATCAGCATCATCTGGGGCGTGGGCGTGAGCATGGCGATCTACCTCACCGCCGGCATTTCCGGCGCGCACCTGAACCCGGCCGTGAGCATCGCGCTGACCCTGTTCGCCGGTTTCGACAAGCGCAAACTGCCGTTCTACATGCTGGCCCAGGTTTGCGGTGCATTCTGCGGCGCGGCGTTGGTCTACACCCTGTACAGCAACCTGTTCTTCGATTTCGAACAAGCCCACGCCATGCTGCGCGGCAGCACCGAGAGCCTCGAACTGGCGTCGGTGTTCTCCACCTATCCGCACCCTGCTCTTTCCACTGGCCAGGCCTTCCTGGTCGAAGTGGTGATCACCGCGATCCTGATGGCCGTGATCATGGCCCTGACCGACGACAACAACGGCTTGCCGCGAGGCGCCATGGCACCGCTGCTGATCGGCCTGCTGATCGCCGTGATCGGCAGCGCCATGGGCCCGCTGACCGGCTTCGCGATGAACCCAGCCCGCGATTTCGGGCCAAAACTGATGACGTTCCTGGCCGGCTGGGGCGAAGTCGCCTTCACGGGCGGCCGGGACATTCCTTACTTCCTGGTTCCGGTGTTCGCACCGATACTCGGCGCTTGCCTGGGTGCCGCGACCTATCGCGGCCTGATCGCCCGCAACCTGCCTGCGGCGCAAAGCGCGAACCCTGAGACAAATGACAATCGCCAGGGCGATACTCAAGCCAACTGATGCTTGCGTCCTGACCCCCTCTTTTTGCAAGGCCTACGACCATGACAGACACCCAGGATAAGAACTACATCATCGCCCTGGACCAGGGCACCACCAGTTCGCGGGCCATCATCTTCGACCGCGACGCCAATGTGGTCGGCACCTCCCAGCGCGAGTTCGCCCAGCACTATCCGCAAGCTGGCTGGGTCGAACACGACCCGATGGAAATCTTCGCCACGCAGAGCGCGACCATGGTCGAGGCCCTGGCCCAGGCCGGCATCAGCCACGCCCAGGTGGCCGCCATCGGCATCACCAACCAGCGCGAAACCACCGTGGTGTGGGATAAGGAAACCGGCCGCCCGGTTTACAACGCAGTGGTCTGGCAGTGCCGTCGCAGCACCGAAATCTGTGCACAACTCAAACGCGACGGGCATGAAGAATACATCCGCGAAACCACCGGCCTGGTCACCGACCCGTACTTCTCCGGCACCAAGCTCAAGTGGATCCTCGACAACGTCGAAGGCGCCCGTGAGCGCGCCGAGCGCGGCGAACTGCTGTTCGGCACCGTCGATACCTGGCTGATCTGGAAGTTCTCCGGCGGCAAGGTGCATGTCACCGACTACACCAACGCCTCGCGCACGCTGATGTTCAACATCCACAGCCTGCAGTGGGACGACAAGCTGCTGGAGATCCTTGGCATCCCGCGGCAAATGCTGCCCGAGGTGCGTCCATCGTCCGAAGTCTACGGCCACACCAAGAGCGGCATCGCCATCGCCGGTATCGCCGGTGACCAGCAGTCCGCGCTGTTCGGCCAGATGTGCGTGGAGCCCGGCCAGGCCAAGAACACCTATGGCACCGGCTGCTTCCTGCTGATGAACACCGGCGACCAGGCAGTGAAGTCGTCCCACGGCCTGCTCACCACCATCGCCTGCGGCCCGCGTGGCGAGGTGGCCTACGCGCTGGAAGGCGCGGTTTTCAATGGTGGTTCCACCGTGCAATGGCTGCGCGACGAACTGAAGATCGTCAACGACGCCCTCGACACCGAATACTTTGCCAGCAAGGTCAAGGACAGCAACGGCGTTTATCTGGTACCCGCCTTCACCGGCCTCGGCGCCCCCTACTGGGACCCCTACGCCCGTGGCGCGCTGTTTGGCCTGACACGCGGTGTGAAGGTTGACCACATCATCCGCGCCGCGCTGGAGTCGATCGCCTACCAGACCCGCGACGTACTCGACGCCATGCAACAGGACTGCGGCCAACGCCTGTCCGAATTGCGCGTCGACGGCGGTGCGGTGGCCAACAATTTCCTCATGCAGTTCCAGGCCGATATCCTCGGCACCTGCGTCGAGCGCCCGAAAATGCGCGAAACCACAGCCCTGGGTGCCGCTTACCTGGCGGGCCTGGCCTGTGGCTTCTGGAGTGGCCTGGAGGAGCTGCGGGACAAGGCGATCATCGAGCGCGAATTCAGCCCGCAGCTGGACGAAACGCAAAAAGAGAAGCTGTACGCCGGCTGGCGCAAAGCGGTCGACCGTACCCGTGACTGGGAAGATCACGACGCCTGATCCCGCTGCATGGGGCTGCTTCGCGGCCCCTATCAGCCTATGGCCTACTGGCCGTCATCCGCTTCCTGCGGCATCATTGCAGAATTTGTCCGGCAGCCCATAAGGACCGCCCATGAATCTGCCCCCACGCCAACAACAAATCCTCGAGCTGGTGCGCGAACGCGGCTACGTCAGCATCGAAGAAATGGCGCAGTTGTTCATCGTCACCCCGCAAACCATCCGCCGCGACATCAACCAGCTCGCCGAACTCAACCTGCTACGCCGCTACCACGGTGGGGCGGCCTACGATTCGAGCATCGAGAACACCGCCTACGCCATGCGCGCCGACCAGATGCGCGACGAAAAGCAGCGTATCGCCGACGCCGTGGCCCGGCAGATTCCCGACCATGCCTCGCTGTTCATCAACATTGGTACGACCACCGAATCCATTGCCCGGGCGTTGCTCAACCACAGCCACCTGAAGGTGATTACCAACAACCTGCACGTGGCCGCAATACTCGCCGCCAAGGATGATTTCGAAGTGTTGGTGGCCGGTGGCACAGTGCGCCGCGATGGGGGGGTGGTCGGCCAGGCCAGCGTCGACTTCATCAGCCAGTTCAAGGTCGACTTCGCCCTGGTGGGCATCAGCGGCATCGATGAAGATGGCAGCCTGCTCGATTTCGATTACCAGGAAGTGCGGGTTTCCCAGGCGATCATCGCCAATGCACGCCAGGTCATTCTGGCGGCCGACTCCAGCAAGTTCGGCCGTAATGCCATGGTGCGTCTGGGCTCGATCAGCCTGGTCGACTGCCTGGTGACCGACCAGCCGCCTACGCCCGCCCTGAGCGAATTGCTCAACCAGTACAAGATTCGCCTGGACGTGGTTTGAGCTGCAAGCGGGCCAGCAAACGGCCCGCCATTTTCGTAAATGTTCACTTATTTGTCATCTGATCAGTTTTTTCTATAAAGACTGACTGGCGACCGGCTTTCTGTTGCGCTAGTATTTTCGGAAACGAACATCAATGTTCATATTCGATGTGAACAGCCCCAGGAGGCCTTGCCCGTGTCCCAGCCCGTTTCGTCCCAGCCACCACTCGCCGACTGCTATGACCTCGCCGTGATCGGCGGCGGCATCAATGGCGTGGGCATCGCTGCCGACGCCGCCGGGCGCGGCCTGAAAGTCTTCCTCTGCGAAAAGGACGACTTGGCCCAGCACACCTCCTCGGCCAGCAGCAAATTGATCCACGGCGGCCTGCGCTACCTGGAGCATTACGAGTTCCGCCTGGTGCGCGAGGCGCTTGCCGAACGCGAAGTACTGCTGGCCAAGGCACCGCATATCGTCAAACCGATGCGTTTCGTACTGCCTCACCGCCCGCACCTGCGCCCGGCCTGGATGATCCGCGCCGGCTTGTTCCTCTACGATCACCTGGGCAAGCGCAAGCGCCTGGGCGCCTCGCGCAGCCTGAAGTTCGGCCCCGGCTACCCGCTCAAGCCGGCCATTACCCGTGGTTTCGAATACGCTGACTGCGCCGTGGACGACGCTCGTCTGGTGGTGCTCAACGCCATGGCCGCCCGTGAAAACGGTGCAGATATCGTCACCCGTACCCGCTGCCTGCGCGCCGAACGTGTCGACGGTGTGTGGCAGGTCGAACTGCAGCATGCCGACGGCCGCCTGCAGACGATCCGTGCCCGCGCCCTGGTCAACGCCGCCGGCCCTTGGGTGGCCAGCTTCATCAAGGATGACCTCAAGCTGGATGCGCCCTATGGCATCCGCCTGATCCAGGGCAGCCACCTCATCGTTCCGCGCCTGTACGATGGCGAGCATGCCTACATCCTGCAGAATGAGGATCAACGCATCGTCTTCTGCATCCCGTACCTGGAGCGCTTCACCCTGATCGGCACCACCGACCGCGAATACAGTGGCGATCCGGCGCAGGTGAAAATCACCGACACCGAAACCGACTACCTGCTCAAGGTGGTCAACGAGCACTTCAACCATCAGCTCAGCCGTGCCGACATCCTGCATACCTACTCGGGCGTGCGCCCACTGTGCAATGACGAATCGGACAACCCTTCGGCCGTGACCCGCGACTACACCCTGGCGCTATCTGCCAGCGAAGGTCAGGCGCCACTGCTGTCGGTGTTTGGCGGCAAACTGACGACTTACCGCAAGCTGGCCGAATCCGCCATGGGCGAGCTCAAGGCGTTTTTCCCGCAGATGGGTGCCAGTTGGACCGCCACTGCCCCGCTGCCGGGTGGTGAAGACATGACCACGGCGCAGGCGCTGACCGATGCCATCCTCGCCCGCCATGGCTGGCTACCGGTCGACATCGCCAAACGCTGGGCCGTGACCTACGGCAGCCGAGTGTGGCAGCTGCTCGAAGGGATACAAGGCCCTGAAGGCCTGGGCGATGCCATTGGCGGCGGCCTGTTTGCCCGCGAAGTGGATTACCTGCGCGGCCAGGAATGGGCAATCGGTACCGACGATATCCTGTGGCGCCGGACCAAACTGGGCCTGTTCACTACCGAAGCCGAACAGCGTGCGCTGGCTGCGTACCTGCAGGCTAACGAGCCTGTCAGGGCAGGTACGCGGGCAGCCTGATTTCACGCCCGGCAAGGGCGTCGTCCGCACGACGCCCACGATCACCTAGGGTTGCCACACCCTGTCATATCGGCCAACGCTGGTAAGCCTCACTCGACAACTGTTCGATCAATGCACGCTCCTGGGCAAGGTAAGCGTCCCTCTGCTGCCTGCACAATGCCTCATAGGCCTGCTCCGTCATCGCACCGCTTTGCACGCTTCTTTCAGCCTCATCCAGTGGCGCATAACAGCTTTCGGCCAAAGCGCCGAAGCGCTGCGCATGGGTGTGATGCAGGTACTCCTGCCAGAACTCCTGATCGGCCAACGCCCGTGACAGCCGCTCATTGCTTTCGGCCCGCAGTACATCCACCCTGGCGATGTTGAAATCGGTCGCTGTCAGACCACTGTAGTCCTCGTAATGCATGCTTGCTGGTTGCCCGGGCAAGCGCAGCGATGTGGCCAGCCGGAAGCGGTAGGCCAGGTACACCTCGATTTCATCCACCTCTCGGCCGTTCACCCGCAGCGATTCGATGCGTTGCGCCGCTATGCGGTCGACTTCACCAAGGCGGAACAGCGAACGCCCCACCTGCATCAGCGGCCTCTCTCTTTGTGCGGTACTCAGGCCCACCGTCAGCTCATGGATCAGTGCCCTCACCTCCATCTGGCTGAGCACCAGCAACAGACGGTCCTCGCAGGTGCGCCTGCCTCCGGCGAGGGTGAACAGCTGATCCCGTATTTCGCTGTTCTGCTCGCAGGCTTCGATGATTTTCCATACGCGCGCCCGGTAATAGGCCGGATGTCCTGCGTAATCTGTGGTATGGGCGAAATCGCGCAGGAAGCGAAAGAAGTTGGCCGAACCGGGTTCGGCCACCAGGCTGAGCCACTGGCCCTCAAGCCGTGAACGCAGCGCAGCCGAAGCGCCCACCAGCCAGCGCTCACGCTCAGCCTCCTGGACCAGTTGATGGCGGAAGGAGGAGAACTCGCCGTGCACTTCACTGGCCTGGCTGAGGTACGTGGAACTCGCCTCGTCCAATGGGTTGTCATGCAGGGAAACGCGCGATAGGGCACGCTGCAAGGCATGGTTTTGCTGGTTAAGCGCGCGAATCTGATTGTCCCGCAGGTCAGTAAGCCCCTGCCAAGGCACTTGCTGTGGCCGCTCTGGCCACTGCGTAATACCTGTAGAGCGCAAGTCCAGATCACGCAGGTGTACCAGCGACCGGATGTCGGGTGCGTCCCCCAGCAAGTTACCGCTCAGGTCCAGCCGGCGCAATTGGGTCAACGCCTGCAACCGGCGGTTGTCCGTGACGGTCATGTAGATACGGTTATCGGCCAGCGACAGTTGCCGCAGCCCGGTGAGCTGGGCAATACCGGGCGAGATGGTCGAAAAGCGGTTGCCCCGCAAATCAAGTTCAACCACACGCGGGAAACGGGCCAGGAAGTCGTCCTCGATGTCCTCGAGCGCCATGTTGCGCAGGGTCAGGTGCGTCACATGGCCAAAACTCACACCCGCCGGCAACCTGGGCAGCGCACCGATGCGCTCGCCACTGATTTCCAGGGCAAAGCTGCCATCCTCGCGCGCACCCACCTTGCGCCGCCAGCAACGGCGCAGCGCATTGGCCACGCGATTACGCCTGAGCTGCACGAGGAAGTTCGCCCCCGTACTACGCCAGGCCAACAACGCCCCACGCAGGTCCTCCAGCAGGCCATGCAGATGGCTGTAATGTTCCCAAGGGTCGATCCGATTACTGATAAGTTCGAGCATGTAATTGTGCAACTGCTCATCGGTCAGGGTCGGGTAGATTTGCCGGATGCCCCTGCGGCTTGCCTGCCCCATGCTCTCGCCGCGGCCACTGAGCGGGTAGCCAAGGCGCCCATCGGCGAAACGCACCGGGGGGCGCACGCCCCTGCCCACCGGTGCCTGGCCAATCAGGCGCGACACCCGCTCGCGCTGATCACTGGCCGCCTTGGCCAACAGGTCTGCCAGGCCTTGGGCATCAAGCGGCACATCGCTCAACAGCGCCTTCTGAGCGTCATCCAGGCTGAGCAGCAGTGCCTGCTGAAGCGAATCGGCCTGCACCGAACCGGTCAACAGTGCGCCGTCCTCTGCGAACACGCGGTAGCCCTCGTGCCCACGGACTATGCGCACGGCTTGCCCGGCGAGGGCGTTACCAACCTGTGTCTGCAGCGGCCCATCAGCCGCTCCCAGACGCAGTTCGATGCGCACCGACTGGCCCCAGGGTGCCAACGTATCGATCAGCCCCAATGCCAGTTTCTCGCTGTCTTCATTCAGCGCCTGGGCCTGGCGCAAACCGGCACAAGCGCGGTCGATACGGCTGTCACGCAGAAACCAGCGTGCGCGCTCGGCGATGGCCAGCGGTACCCGGCCGCTGGCCACCATCTGTTCGACCTGCTCACTGTCGCACTGGCCGACCACCTCCTGTGCTCCGTTGAGCGATAGCCCCGGGAAATCGCGCAGCAGTGCGGTGACCGTGGTATCTGCCTGCGCCTGCGCGGATGCGAGCAAGGTTTCGAAGGCCTCCCCACGCACGGCGGGGTGCTGCTGATGCAGCCGATAACGTTCAACAGCATTCATCAGGCGCGCTGGCGCCGGGGCATTCTGCGCGTGCAGAAGGCGCAGCCGGGCCTCATCGAACCCTGTGCACGCGAGTACGGCGTCAGCTTGCGTGTCGGTCAGGTCGGCCAAGCTGGACGCCAAACGACGCAGCAGCTGCCTGGCACCTGTCCACTCCTGGGGGCGCACCAACGCATGGCGCCAGTCACCGCGCCCGTTGTGCTCCAGCACTGGCCGGTACGCCTGGTCCCGCAGCGGATGCTGGATACGCAGACGCTCGTCACCTTCAACGCTGGCCAGGCGAAAGCTGCCCTCATGCAGTTGGATCTGCCAGCGGTCGTCGTGCAGCGTTCTACGGCCAACGTGCGCCGACTTGCCTGCCACGCGGTAAGCGCTGAGGCGATGATCGATCAGTTTCACGTGCCCGCTGTCGGCCTTTACCGGCAGCAAGTCATCCACAAAAGGTACACGCTCGAGCACACACCGCACCCCAACGGTTCCGGCCGCCACCGCAGCGCCCAGCAGCACGTTTCCCGCCACGGCAAAAAGGTGCTGCAACGCCGCTTGCCGATCACCCAGTTGCCAGTCTTCATAGCCCTCGTACACTTCACTGGCGAGTTGCACGGCTGCAACCGCCAGCATGGCCTGGCCCAACACCGGTACGAAAAACCCGGCCAGATTCAGCAACGTCAGGCCGAGGTTTTCATACCCTTGCAGACGGTTGGCACGGGCCTCGGCATCTTCATCGCCGGTGGGCACCGCGAGCACGCGTGCATCGTCGACAATCTTCTCTACCTGGAGCGTTCGCAAGTAGCTGAAAAGCGAAGTGTTGACGGGCATAAGGCGACCATCGAGCGGTAACGCCACACCAAGGTCGGTGCTCGCCTGCAGTACACTCAATGCGCCGTAGAATGAGACCCGGTCACGCTCGCGGACGTATCGCTGGAAAAACCTCGCATAGATGGGTTCGCGAAGGCGCTGCCCCATCAATTCATGGAACAGCGCCCACGAGCGGTACTCCTGAACCGGCCGCACTGGGTCGCCCGGTATCCACACGATCAACTTCTGCAAGCCGGCATCGGCCGTTGGCTGCCGAGCTTCGATCACCAGAATGCCGTGCATGCGCTTGCCCAGCAGGTAAAGCTGTTTGACGCTCAGCGTCGCGGGGTCACTGGGGACAATCGGAACGCCCGAAATGATCGGCAGCACCTGGCGCAGCGTGCCTTCATCGATTTCCCCTTTCATCGCCCCTCGGCGCACATCGACATCCAACTGCGCACGCTGCGCCTCTTCCAGCATCGCTTCGATACGCTGGCGGGCGGGGCTGCCGGCAGCCTCATCGAGGGCGAAGTGCCGACGTAGCAGCGCCTGATAGTTGCCCCCCAGATCGAGCTCACGGCACATCAACACATAGTGTTCATAAGTGATGGGCAACACGTGGTTCGCAGCGTCACGCAACGCGACCTCGGTAAAGGGCTCGGCGCGGCCCTCCTCGGGCATGAAATTGTGCAGCGCAGCCTCGAGCAGTGAACGCGAAGACACTTCTGGGAAGCGTTCAGCAGGGGTGGTTCTGACCGGTGGCGGGTACCGGACCCACTTCACCGTGCGCAGCCGGGCGGAGCGCACATCGACCTCAATGCCATGGCGCTGACGCAATGCCGCCTGCAGTAATGCAATGGCATGGTCATCCAGCGAGGGCACAGCCGCCATGAACACCTGGAGCGCGTGGGCGCTGTGCTGCTGCCTGCGCATGGCCTCATGCAGCGCGTTCAGATGATCGGGGGTGGTTTTGGAAAGCCAACTGGGAAGTCGCTTGGCGATCAGTTGGTCGATGGAATGGACGGGGGTCGATTCGTGGGTCATGGGAAGCGCCTGCTGAGTAAACCCAGAGCACATCATTGGGCTCGCGGCTACCTGCGGTAATTAATGCTGCGCGCCTGCCCCATTCATTCGGGTTTCCGAACGCCGCACGCCCATGCATTCGGTTATCCGGATACCTGAATCCGTTACACATTCGTCAAAAAATGTTGATCCCCAGCAAATACGTGCCGTTATGATCAACTGCAGAGCTTGGCACGAGTCATGCTCTACACTTGGAAGCCGAATGCACAGCGCTTCATGCTGTATTCGTTGAACGAAAGAGTCCGCCAACGGCTCCATAAAAAAAACAAACACGTCGAGGAAAATTTGATGCGTATCGTTCGTCAATTGCTGGGCGCCGCCATCGCGGCTGCAGTCATCGCTTCGCCCGCCATGGCCGAGGAGCTGACCGGCACCCTGAAGAAGATCAAGGACTCGGGCACCATCACCCTGGGGCACCGCGACTCCTCCATTCCGTTTTCCTATCTGGCAGGCAAGCCGGAGCCCGTGGGCTATTCCCACGACATCCAGCTGGCCGTGGTCGACGCCCTGAAAAAGCAACTGGGCACCGACATCAAGGTCAAGTACAACCTCGTCACTTCGCAAACCCGCATCCCGCTGGTGCAGAACGGCACCGTGGACCTGGAGTGCGGATCCACCACCAACAACGTCGAGCGCCAGCAGCAAGTCGGCTTCTCGGTGGGCATCTTCGAAGTCGGCACGCGCCTGCTGACCAAGGTGAAAGACGGTCAGCCCTCCTATAAAGATTTCCCGGACCTGGCCGGCAAGAACGTGGTGACCACCGCCGGTACCACCTCCGAGCGCATCCTCAAGGCGATGAACGCCGACAAGCAGATGAAGATGAACGTGATTTCCGCCAAGGACCACGGTGAAGCCTTCAACATGCTCGAAAGCGGCCGCGCCGTGGCCTTCATGATGGACGACGCGCTGCTGGCCGGTGAAATGGCCAAGGCGCGCAAGCCATCCGACTGGGTCATCACCGGTACCCCGCAATCGTACGAAATCTACGGCTGCATGGTGCGCAAGGAAGATGCTGCGTTCAAGAAAGCGGTCGATGACGCCATCGTGGGCTACTTCAAGTCGGGCGAGGTCAACAAGAGCTACGACAAGTGGTTCAATCAGCCGATCCCGCCAAAAGGCCTGAACCTGCAGTTCCCGATGAGCGACGAGCTGAAAAAGCTGATCGCCGAGCCGACCGACAAGGCTGCGGACGAGAAGAAGTCCTGATCCTCAGATAGTGGCCTGGTGCTCAACAGCACGAATCAATTCTGCAGGCCACTCATTAGTGTCTAACCTTTCATCCGAGGGCGCCAAGCGCCCCCGGATGCTCGAAGGTGCCCGTGAAACAACCGTCTGAGGGGAAATCCCGATGAATTACAACTGGGACTGGGGCGTGTTCTTCAAGTCCACCGGCGTGGGCAGCGAAACCTATCTGGACTGGTACATCACCGGCCTGGGCTGGACCATCGCCATCGCCATCACCGCCTGGATCATCGCGCTGCTGCTGGGGTCTGTCCTCGGGGTCATGCGTACCGTGCCCAACCGCTTGGTATCGGGCATAGCCACCGCTTACGTGGAGCTGTTCCGCAACGTGCCACTGCTGGTGCAGCTGTTCATCTGGTACTTCCTGGTACCCGACCTGCTGCCCGAAGGCCTGCAGGAATGGTTCAAGCAGGACCTCAACCCGACCACGTCGGCGTTGATCAGCGTGATCGTCTGCCTTGGCCTGTTCACCGCCGCCCGCGTCTGCGAACAGGTGCGCACTGGTATCCAGGCGCTACCCAGGGGCCAGGAAGCCGCCGCACGTGCCATGGGCTTCAGCCTGCCGCAGATCTACAACAATGTGCTGCTGCCGCAGGCCTACCGGATCATCATCCCGCCGCTCACGTCGGAGTTTCTCAACGTCTTCAAGAATTCCTCGGTGGCGTCGTTGATCGGCCTGATGGAGCTGCTGGCGCAGACCAAACAGACCGCAGAATTTTCCGCCAACCTGTTCGAGGCATTCACCCTGGCCACGCTCATCTACTTCACCCTGAACATGGGCCTGATGCTGCTCATGCGCGTGGTCGAGAAAAAAGTTGCGGTGCCGGGCCTGATTTCCGTGGGGGGCAAGTAAATGGAAATGGATTTCAGCGAAATCATCCCCGCCCTGCCCGCCCTCTGGGACGGCATGGTGATGACCCTGAAGCTGATGGTCATGGGAGTGATCGGCGGTATCGCGCTGGGCACCATCCTGGCATTGATGCGCCTGTCGTCGAGCAAGCTGCTGTCGCGGGTAGCTGGCGCTTACGTCAACTACTTCCGCTCGATCCCGCTGCTGCTGGTGATCACCTGGTTCTACCTGGCGGTGCCGTTCGTGCTGCGCTGGATCACCGGCGAAGACACCCCGGTGGGTGCCTTCACCTCTTGCGTGGTCGCCTTCATGATGTTCGAGGCGGCGTACTTCTGCGAGATCGTCCGTGCCGGCGTGCAGTCGATCTCCAAAGGGCAGATGGGCGCGGCGCAAGCGCTGGGCATGAACTACGCGCAGACCATGCGCCTGATCATCCTGCCCCAGGCCTTCCGCAAGATGACCCCGCTGCTGTTGCAGCAGAGCATCATCCTGTTCCAGGACACCTCGCTGGTATACACCGTGGGCCTGGTGGACTTCCTCAACTCGGCACGCTCCAACGGCGACATCATCGGGCGCTCCCATGAGTTCCTGATCTTCGCCGGGGTCGTCTACTTCCTCATCAGCTTCTCCGCTTCGTGGCTGGTCAAGCGCCTGCAAAAAAGGATCACCGTATGATTTCCATCAAGAACGTCAACAAGTGGTACGGCGACTTCCAGGTACTGACCGACTGCAGCACCGAAGTCAAGAAGGGTGAAGTGGTGGTGGTATGCGGCCCTTCGGGCTCGGGCAAATCCACCCTGATCAAGTGCGTCAACGCGTTGGAGCCGTTCCAGAAGGGCGACATCGTGGTCGATGGCACTTCGATTGCCGACCCGAAGACCAACCTGCCCAAACTGCGTTCGCGGGTGGGCATGGTGTTCCAGCATTTCGAGCTGTTTCCGCACCTGACCATCACCGAGAACCTGACCATCGCCCAGCGCAAGGTACTCGGCCGCAGCGAGGCGGAAGCCACCAAGAAAGGCCTGGCCCTGCTCGAGCGTGTGGGCCTGAGCGCTCACGCCAAAAAGCACCCTGGCCAGCTCTCTGGCGGCCAGCAGCAGCGTGTGGCGATCGCCCGCGCTCTGGCGATGGACCCGATCGTCATGCTGTTTGACGAACCCACCTCGGCACTGGACCCGGAAATGGTCAGTGAGGTACTGGACGTGATGGTGCAACTGGCCCACGAAGGCATGACCATGATGTGCGTGACCCACGAAATGGGCTTTGCGCGCAAGGTCGCCAATCGGGTCATCTTCATGGACAAGGGCAGCATCATTGAAGACTGCACCAAGGAAGAGTTCTTCGGTGACCAGAGTGCCCGCGATCAACGCACTCAGCACTTCCTCAGCAAGATCCTGCAACACTAAGTCGGCCAACGTTTCCGCTGCCCCAGGCCCCACAGGGCAGCGGATGCTGGTCGTGACAGGGCCACTGTGATGAAATGCGACCCCTCGCTACTGCTCCCTGCCAAGCCTGCCGTGAAATCCCGCCTGATCCGCCAATTGCTGCTGCCCCCTTTGGTCATCCTGCTCATGGTCGGCTTAGGCCTGGCCGGCTACCTGGTCAGCGAAAGCAACGGCATACGCACCCTCAGCGAAAATGGCGAGCGCCAGCTGGAGCTGCACGCGCGCACGGTTGAAAGCGAAATCAGCAAGTACACCTACCTGCCAAGCCTGCTGGAGCTGGAAGACAGCGTGTCGCTGTTGCTCACCGACCCCGACGGCGCCAACCGGCAAACCGTCAACGAGTACCTCGAAGGCCTCAACCGCCGCAGCCGCAGCCGGGCGATCTTTGTCCTCGATACCAACGGGCGGGTCCAGGCTACCAGCAACTGGCGCGATGCCGACTCGTTCCTCGGCGAAGACCTGTCATTTCGCGCCTATTTCCAGACCGCCGTGCGCGGCGAGCCGGGCCGTTTCTACGGCATCGGCAGCACCACCGGCGAGGCGGGCTACTACCTGGCCCATGGCCTGGAAGAACACGGCAAGATCATTGGCGTGGCCGTTATCAAGGTGCGCCTCGACACGCTCGAGGAGCGCTGGCAGCGCGCCCGCCTGGAAGCCTTCGTCAGCGACGAAAATGGCATCATCATCCTTTCCAGCGACCCGGCTCGGCGGCTGAAATCGGTGCGGCCGCTGACGCCGCAGATCAAGGAGCGCCTGGCGCGCAGCCTGCAATATTACTGGTGGCCGCTGAACGAGCTGCAACCGCTGGCCCGCGAGACGCTGGCCGATGGCGTGGAAAAACTGACCTTCCCCGCCAACAGCGAAACCGCCCACGGCAAACCCCATGAAGTGGCCTACCTGGCACAGACCCGGCGCCTGGTCGATACCCCCTGGCATTTCACCCTGCTCACACCCCTGCAGGACCTGCGCCGCGAATCGATGGTGCAAGGTATTCTGGTCGGCGTGGCCTTCGCCTTGCTGGCAATCCTCGGCATCGCCTGGAACGAGCGACGCAAGGTGATCGCCACCCGCCTGGCCGCCCGCGAAGCGCTGGAGGAAGCCAACAGCCAGCTGGAGCGGCGCATCGCCGACCGCACCGCCGACCTGCGTGCCAGCAACGAACGGCTCAAGGGCCAGATCCGCGAGCGCCGCCACGCCGAACAGACATTACGCCATGCGCAGGACGAGCTGGTACAGGCTGGCAAGCTGGCAGCCATCGGGCAGATGTCCACCAGCATCGCCCATGAACTCAACCAGCCGTTGGCTGCGCTGCGCACGCTGTCTGGCAACACCGTACGTTTCCTCGAACGCGGCGCGCTGGAAACCGCCAGTACCAACCTGCGGACCATGAACGACCTGATCGACCGCATGGGCCGCATCACCGCCAGCCTGCGCTCGTTCGCCCGGCGTGGCGACGACCGTGGCCAGGCCTCGCTGGCCAAGGCCGTGGAGGCCACCTTGCAGGTACTGGCCAATCGCATCAGCGGTTGCCACCTGAAGCTGCACAGCCAGTTCGACGACCAGCAACTGGCCATCGACCAGACCCGCCTGGAGCAGATTCTGGTCAACCTGATCGGCAACGCCCTCGATGCCATGGCCACACAGCCGCTGCCTCAACTGTGGCTGGAAGGTGAACTGCTGGGCGACAAGTACCGCCTGCGGGTACGCGACAATGGCCACGGCATCGATGCCGAGGCGCGCAAGCACCTGTTCGAACCTTTCTTCACCACCAAGCCGGGCGAGCACGGCCTGGGCCTGGGCCTGACTCTGTCGGCGAGCCTTGCCGCCGCAGCCAAAGGCAGCCTCAACGTCGAGCATCCTGTCAGCGGCGGTACGGCCTTCGTCCTCGCCCTGCCGCTGGTCTCCCCCCCTAACGAATCGGCAGAGCTCACATGAACCAAGCGCCTCTTACCGTCCTGATCGTCGAAGACGACCCGCATGTGCTGCTCGGCTGCCAGCAGGCGCTGGCCCTGGAAGACATCGCCTGCGAGGGTGTCGGCAGCGCCGAACAGGCCCTGGAACGTATCGGCGATGACTTCGCCGGTATCGTCGTCAGCGACATCCGCCTGCCGGGCATCGATGGCCTGGAACTGCTCAACCGCCTCAAGGCGCGCGACCGCAGCCTGCCGGTGGTACTGATCACCGGCCATGGTGATATCGACATGGCAGTCGGTGCCATGCGCAATGGCGCCTACGACTTCATGGAGAAACCCTTCTCGCCGGAGCGCCTGGTCGACGTGGTGCGCCGCGCCCTGGAACAGCGCGGGCTGTCGCGCGAAGTGGTGGCCCTGCGTCGCCAGCTGACCGAACAAAGCAGCCTGGAAGGCCGCATCATTGGCCGCTCGCCGGCCATGGAACACCTGCGTGAACTGATCGCCAACGTCGCCGATACTTCGGCCAACGTGCTGATCGAAGGCGAAACCGGTACCGGCAAGGAGCTGGTCGCCCGTTGCCTGCACGATTTCAGCCGCCGCCAAGGCCAACCGTTTGTCGCGCTGAACTGCGGCGGCTTGCCGGAAAATCTGTTCGAAAGCGAGATTTTCGGCCACGAGGCCAACGCCTTCACCGGCGCAGGCAAGCGCCGCATCGGCAAGATCGAGCATGCCAATGGCGGCACGCTGTTCCTCGATGAAGTCGAGAGCATGCCGATCAACCTGCAGATCAAACTGCTGCGGGTGCTGCAGGAGCGCACCCTGGAGCGCCTGGGCTCGAACCAGAGCATTGCCGTGGATTGCCGGGTGATCGCGGCAACCAAGGCCGACCTGGACGCCCTCGGGCAAAGCGGGCAGTTCCGCAGCGACCTGTACTACCGCCTGAACGTGGTGACCCTGGAGCTACCGCCGCTGCGCGAGCGTCGTGAAGACATCCTGCAGCTGTTCGAGCATTTCCTGCAGCAGTCGGCGCTGCGCTTCGACCGTGAAACGCCGACGCTGGACAGCCAGACCCTGTCGCGCCTGATGGCCCATGACTGGCCGGGCAACGTGCGTGAACTGCGCAACGTTGCCGAGCGTTATGCCTTGGGCCTGCCGGCCTTCAAGAAAGGCCCAAGTGGCGGCGCCAGCCAGGGGCTGGGCTTTGCCGAGGCGGTCGAGGCCTTCGAGCGCAACCTGCTCAGCGACGCGCTGCAACGCACCGGCGGCAACCTCAGCCAGGCCAGCCAGGAGCTGGGCATGGCCAAGACCACGCTGTTCGACAAGGTGAAGAAGTACGGGCTGGGCTGAGAACAGCGCTCACCCTGTGGAAGCGGGCTACCCCGCGCAAAGGGCGACGCGTATCTCACAGACCTGCAATATGCGTCACGTCCTGGCGATGTGACTGCAGGTAAGGCAACACTGCCCCGAGCAACGGCGCCTTGAACGGCTCCTGGAAGCGATGCGCCAACCCCGGTATCAACCGCAGCTGACTGCCCTGGATATGCGCCGCCAGGTGCACCCCATGCATCACCGGCAACAACGGATCGGCCGTGCCATGCACCACCAGGGTCGGCACGCGCAGCTGGTTCAGCAGCGCCACCCGGCTGGGTTCGGCGAGGATCGCCATGATCTGGCGTTTGGCGCCATCGGGATTGAACGCCCGGTCATAGGCCACCGCGGCCTGCTGCAACAAAACGGCACGCTCGTCACGCACCTGGGGACTGCCCAGTGCCGCCAGCAGGTCAGCCTGCTGTTCGATGGCCACTTCCCGATTCGGCGCGCTGCGCCGGGCCAACAGCTGCACCAGTGCAGGGGCCGGCGCCGGCAAGCCTGCCGCACCCGAGCTGGACATCACCAGCGTCAGGCTGCGCACCCGCTCCGGCGCCATCGCCGCCAGGTGTTGGGCGATCATTCCGCCCATGCTCACACCCAGCACATGGAATTGGCGTATGCCCAATGCATCCATCAGGTGCAGCCCATCACCCGCCATGTCGGTCAACGTATAAGGCGGGGCAACTGGCAAACCCAACTTGTAGCGCAGCAGCTCGACCGTCAGGTTGGCCGAAGGTGGCAGCTGGTTCCAGCGCGACAGGCCGACATCGCGATTGTCATAGCGAATCACCCGAAAACCCTGGCGACACAATGCCTCGACGACGTCATCCGGCCAGTGGATCAGTTGCCCTCCCAGGCCCATCACCAGCAGCAACGCCGGGTCGCGGGGCGCGCCGACGCTCTGGTAAACCAGGCTCAGATCACCCAGTTCGGCCCGTTGAACCGCCACGTGAGTATCACAACGCTGATCGGCGAAGCTCGCCGGCACGCTGAAAACAACGAAGAAGAAAAACAGCAGTAAAGCCCGCATGAAAGAAACACCAGAATGCAGATCCCCAGTAGAGCGCGAGTCTGATGAATTTAATTCGGGCGCGCTGCCACAGTTCAGTGACAGTTTGATGAACCCTGCCGAGCGGTGCGGCGCAAGGTCCAGTCGACAGCGGGTTCAACATGAGAGAAACTCAACTCATTCCCCATTTACTCAAATTTTGCTCTCGGAGTCGCCCGTGCTGGAGATCCGCCACCTGAAAACCCTTCATGCCCTGCGCGAGGCCGACAGCCTGGTGGAGGCCGCCGAGCGCCTGCACCTGACCCAATCGGCCTTGTCGCACCAGTTCAAGGAGCTTGAAGAACGCCTGGGCCTGCCGCTGTTCGTGCGCAAGAGCAAACCGATCCGCTTCACCAGCGCCGGCCTGCGCCTGCTGCAACTGGCCGACGCCACCCTGCCGCTGCTGCGCGGCGCCGAGCGTGACATCGCACGCCTGGCCGGCGGTACCGCCGGGCGCCTGCACATGGCCATTGAATGCCACAGCTGTTTCCAGTGGCTGATGCCGACCATCGACCAGTTCCGTGATGCCTGGCCGGAAGTGGAGCTGGACCTGGCCTCCGGTTTCGCCTTTGCCCCGCTGCCTGCCCTGGCCCGTGGCGACCTGGACCTGGTGGTGACCTCCGACCCTCTGGACCTGCCCAGCATCACCTACGTGCCGCTGTTCACCTATGAAGCCATGCTCGCCGTGGCCAACCAGCACCCGCTGGCCGGCAAGCCCTACATCGTGCCACAGGACCTGCTCGACCAGACCCTCATCACCTACCCGGTGGAACGCGATCGCCTGGACATCTTCACCCGCTTCCTGGAGCCGGCCGACATCGAGCCGGCTGCCGTGCGCACGTCGGAGCTGACGGTGATGATGATGCAACTGGTGGCCAGCGGGCGTGGCGTGTGCGGCATGCCGCACTGGGCGCTGCACGAATACAGCTCGCGGGGTTATGTGAAGGGCAAGCGCCTGGGCGAGAAAGGCCTGTTCGCCACGCTCTATGCCGCCGTGCGCACCGACATGCTCGATGCGCCGTACATGCGCGACTTCCTGCTGACCGCCAAGGACACCTCGTTCGCCACCCTCGACGGGGTCAGCGCGGTACGCTGACGGCCTGGCGGTACAGCGGCAGGATCAGGTCACGGGTCAGTGGCGCCAGCGCCAGTGCGGGCGCCTCGTCGGCCGCCAGCCACACCACCTCTTCGATTTCCGCCGCCGGAAACACGGCCTCGGCGCTGTCGACACGGTACAGCTCGGCCTGCACCTCAAAGCCCGGCTCATTGGCCGCCGGTGCGCTGAAGCGGCCCAGGTGGGCGGCCTGCGCCGGGTCGATGCGCAGGCCAAGCTCTTCGTGCAACTCACGCACCAGCGCCTCTACGGGCGACTCACCCGCATCGATCTTGCCGCCCGGCTGCATGAAGGCCTGGGTGCCACGTTTGCGCACCAGCAGGGTGCGGCCCTGGGGGTCGATCAACAGGGCGGCGGCGATGCGAATGGTGTTGGGCATTGGCTGATCTCGGTGAAAAGGTTGGGAGGATCCCATCAAGCGTGTGCCCTGACAAGACGAACGGCCCCTTGCCAACCCGCCGCCTACCCGCCATAACCAACACATGAACCTGCCCGCCCAACAGCACCCGGTGCTGGAGCTGTTCCACCCCGCCGTCGGCACCTGGTTCCGTCGCCACTTCGCCACGGTCACCGACGCCCAGGCGCGTGCCTGGCCCTTGATTCACGCCCGCCAGTCGATGCTGCTGGCGGCGCCAACCGGCTCGGGCAAGACGCTGAGCGCCTTTCTCGCGGTGCTCGACGAATTGTTCCGACAGGGCCTCGAACACGGCGGCGAACTGCCCGCACAGACCCAGGTAGTGTACGTATCGCCGCTCAAGGCGCTGTCCAACGACATTCGCCTGAACCTGCAGGCGCCGCTCGAAGGCATTAGCCAGGCACTCGAAGACCAAGGCCTCAAGGCACCGCGTATCAGCACAGCCGTGCGCACCGGCGATACCCCCCAGAAAGAACGCGCAGCCATGCGCAAACGGGCGCCGCATATCCTGGTGACCACGCCCGAATCGCTCTACGTGCTGATGGGCTCTGCCTCTGGTCGTGCCGGCCTTGCCAATGTGCACACGGTGATTGTCGACGAGATTCACGCCCTGGCCGGCAACAAGCGCGGTGCCCACCTGGCGCTGACGCTGGAGCGCCTGCAGGCGCTGTGCGGGCAGCCGCTGCGGCGCATCGGCCTGTCCGCCACCCAGCGGCCGGTGGAGCGCGTGGCGCAATTCCTGGTCGGCCACCAGCGCCCTTGCGCAATCGTCGACATCGGCCACGCACGCCAGCGCGACCTGGCCCTCGAAGTACCGCCCGTGCCCTTGGGTGCAGTCATGGCCACGGACGTGTGGCACCTGGTCTACGACCGCCTGGCCACGCTTGCCCGCGAACACCGCACGACCCTGGTGTTCGTCAACACCCGGCGCCTGGCCGAACGCCTCACCCGCCACCTCAGCGACCGCCTGGGCAAGGAGGCGGTGGCCGCGCACCACGGCAGCCTGGCCAAGGAGCTGCGCCTGGATGCCGAACAGCGCTTGAAGACTGGCCAGCTCCAGGTGCTGGTGGCCACTGCGTCCCTGGAGCTGGGCATCGATATCGGTAATGTCGACCTGGTCTGCCAGATCGCCTCACCAGGGTCGATCGCCGGCTTCCTGCAGCGGGTCGGGCGCTCCGGGCACCAGGTCGAGGGCATCCCCAAAGGGCGTCTGTTCCCGACTTCGCGCGATGACCTGATCGAATGCACCGCCCTGCTCGATGGCGTGCGCCAGGGCGAACTCGACCTGTTGCACATCGCCAAGGCACCGCTGGACGTGCTGGCCCAGCAGATCGTTGCCGAGACCAGCAACCAGCCGTGGCACGAACAGGCACTGTTCCACTGCCTGCGCCAGGCAACGCCCTACGCTGAACTCGACGTGAACCACTACCAGGCGCTGCTGCGCATGCTCGCCGAAGGCTACAACGGCCGCCAGGGCATTCGCAGCGCCTATCTGCACCGCGACGCAGTCAGCGGCACCCTGCGCGGGCGCCGCGGGAGCCAGCTGACGGCGCTGACCAGCGGCGGCACCATTCCGGAAACGGCGGACTATGCGGTGCTGCTGGAACCGCAGGCGCTGAACATCGGCAGCGTGAACGAAGACTTTGCCGTGGAGAGCATCGCCGGCGACATCTTCCAGTTGGGCAACGCCTCCTATCGCATCGTGCGGGTAGAGCCCGGCCGGGTGCGGGTGGAGGACGCCCATGGCCTGCCGCCAACCATACCCTTCTGGCTTGGCGAGGCACCGGGGCGCAGTGATGAGTTATCCGCCGCCGTGGCACGCCTGCAGGCACGCATCGATGAACGATTGGCGCTGAGCGACGGCGCTTTCGCCCCCGTGCTGGCGTGGTTGCAAAGCGCCTTCGCACTGGACGAGGCCTGCGCCAGCCAACTGCTCGATTACCTGGGGCGCACCCGCGAGGTGCTGGGCGCGCTGCCCTCGCAACAAACGCTGATCATGGAGCGTTTTTTCGACGAGTCTGGCGGCACCCAGCTGATCATCCATTCGCCCTACGGCAGCCGCATCAACCGCGCGTGGGGCCTGGCCCTGCGCAAGCGCTTCTGCCGCACGTTCAATTTCGAGCTGCAGGCCGCCGCCAGCGAGGACGCCATCGTGCTGTCGCTGTCCACCAGCCACAGCTTCGTGCTGGACGAGGTCTGGCATTACCTGTCCAGCCGCAGTGCCGAGCAGGTGTTGATCCAGGCGCTGCTCGACGCGCCGTTGTTTGGCGTGCGTTGGCGCTGGAACGCGGCAGTCGCGATGGCGTTGCCGCGCTTCGTGGGGGGACGCAAGGTTGCCCCGCAGATCCAGCGCCTGAAAAGCGAAGACCTGATCGCCGCCGTGTTCCCCGACCAGATCGCCTGCCTGGAGAACATCGTCGGCGAACGGCAGATCCCGGACCATCCGCTGGTCGAGCAAACGCTCGACGACTGCCTGCACGAAGCCATGGACAGCGAGGGCTGGCTGGCCCTGCTACGGCGCATGGAAAACGGTGAAGTGCGATTGCTCTGCCGCGACCTGCCCGCGCCCTCACCGCTGGCTTCGGCCATTCTCAATGCCAGGCCCTACGCCTTCCTCGACGATGCCCCGCTGGAAGAACGCCGCACCCAGGCGGTGCTCAACCGGCGCTGGAACGACGTGCACAGCGGCGATGACCTGGGCGCGCTGGACGTCGATGCCATCAGCGCTGTAGAAGGCGAAGCCTGGCCGCAACCCGGTAACACCGATGAGATGCACGAAGCCTTGATGAGCCTCGGCGCCATCAGTCAACAGGAAGTGCAGGCCAACGCCACCTGGGACCTGCTGCTCAGGCAACTGGCCAAAGCCGGCCGGGCCTTGCACCTGCCGGCTGAGCATTTGTGGCTGGCCCGCGAGCGCTTGTGCCTGCTGCAAGCGCTGTATCCTCATGCACGCCTGGAGCCTGCCCTCGGCGTGCTCCCAGGGTTCGACCAGGCCTTCGACCCTGACAGCGCGCTGATCGAACTGCTGCGCAACCGCCTGAGCGGCCATGGCCCGCTGACCTTGGCGCAGATTGCTGGGCCCATTGGCAAGCCCGATTCGGCGATCGAACAGGCCCTGGCCCACCTGGAGGCCGAAGGCTATGTGCTGCGCGGCCATTTCCGCCCTGGCGAAGGCCAGCAACAGTGGTGCGAGCGCCACCTGCTGGCGCGGATTCACCGTTATACGGTGAAACGTCTGCGCCGGGAGATCGAGCCGATCAGCCTGCAGGACTTCATGCGTTTTCTGTTCGACTGGCAACGTTTGGCCAGCGAGGAACGCCTGCGCGGGCCTCAGGCTGTAGCCGAGGTATTGGAGCAATTGCAGGGTTTCCCTGGCGCGGCCGGCGCCTGGGAGGCGGAACTGCTTCCAGCACGCATTCAGGACTACAGCCCGCACTGGCTCGACGATGCTTGCCGCAGCGGGCAATTTGCCTGGAGCCGACTGGCGGCAACGGTGTCGAGCAATACCTTGGCGAGTACCCCACTGGTGCTGCTGCCCCGCGAACATCTGGCGCTTTGGCGCAGCCTCGCCCCAATACCTGCGCTGGACGAACTCGGCCCGCGTGCGCAGCGCGTGCACGAGGTACTGCAAACGCATGGCGCACTGTTTTTCGACGAACTGGCACAGGAAGCCCACTTGCTGCCCAGCGAACTGGAAACGGCCCTGCAAGCGTTGGTGGGCGCAGGCCTGGTCGGCGCCGACAGCTTCACCGGACTGCGCAGCCTGATCAGCCCCGCGGCGAAACGCGCCTCGCGCAACAACAGGCGCGGCCACCCGCCGATGTCCACCAGCATGGCCCACGCAGGCCGCTGGGCGCTGTTGCGCAGGGGCAGTGCCGCAGTGGACGACAACCAGCGCCTGGAACACATCGCCCGCAGCCTGTTGCGACGTTACGGGGTGATTTGCTGGCGGCTGCTGGAGCGGGAAAGCGATGTGCTGCCGCCGTGGCGCGACCTGCTGCGCTGCTATCACCGCCTGGAGGCACGTGGTGAGATTCGGGGCGGGCGCTTCATCGCCGGACTGGCCGGGGAACAGTTTGCCCTGCCGGAAGCGGTCGGGTTGTTGCGGCAAGTGCGGCGGCGGGCGCTGGACGGCGCACTGGTAGTGGTGAGTGCCAGCGACCCGCTGAACCTGCTCGGGTCACTGCTGCCCGGGGCGAAAGTGCCCGCCGTCAGCGGCAACCGCTTGCTGTACCGCGATGGCATACCGGTGGCGGTGCGGGTGGCCGGGCGGTATCAGTTCCTGAGCGAGGCGCCCGCTGAAGTACAGGCGTCATGGCGGCAGAAGTTGCTGCGCGACACGCGCTGAACCGAGGCGTTCTCTTCGCGGGTGAACCCGCTCTCACAGGGCAGGCTGCGCCTATGAGAATGATTTTCGCTTCCCAGAATTTCATTTTCAGCGCCGTGCAACCGGGCTATGGTCGGGGTTTGCCCCAGGCCCTGAGCCTGACCGCGCCATCGTAAGGACCCCGTATGAGCCTGTCACTTCTCAGTCGCTATGCCGTGTTTGCCGCGTGTGTGCTGTTCACCCTCGCGAGCTTGCCGTTCCTCCACCACGAATGGCTGTGGCCGTTCACTCTGACCACTGCGGTGCTCAGCCTGATCGGCCTGTTCGACCTGCTGCAGCAGCGCCACGCGGTGCGCCGCAACTACCCGATCCTCGGCAACATCCGCTACTTGGTCGAGGGCATCCGCCCAGAGATTCGCCAGTACCTGCTGGAAGCCGACAGCGACGCCCTGCCCTTCTCCCGCGCCCAGCGTTCGCTGGTGTATGCACGGGCCAAGAACGAAGCCTCGGACAAACCCTTCGGTACCCTGATCGACGTCTACGAGTCCGGGTTCGAGTTCATCGGCCACTCCATGCGCCCGGCACCGCTGGCCGACCCGGCAAGCTTTCGCATCGTCATCGGCGGGCCGCAGTGCACCCAGCCCTATTCGGCATCGATCTTCAACATTTCCGCCATGAGCTTCGGCTCGCTCAGCGCCAACGCCATCCGTGCGCTCAACCAGGGCGCCAAGCTGGGTAACTTCCACCATGACACCGGCGAGGGCAGCATCAGCCCCTATCACCGTGAACACGGTGGTGACCTGGTGTGGGAGCTGGGCAGTGGTTACTTCGGCTGCCGCACGGCAGACGGGCGTTTCGACCCCGAGCGCTTCGCCACCCAGGCACGCAGCCCGCAGGTGCGGATGATCGAAATCAAGATGAGCCAGGGCGCCAAACCCGGCCACGGCGGCATCCTGCCCAAGCATAAAGTCACCCAGGAAATTGCCGAAACCCGCGGCATCCTCATGGGTGAGGACTGCATCTCGCCTTCGCGCCACAGCGCCTTCGCCACGCCCATCGAGATGATGCAGTTCATCGCCCAACTGCGCGAACTGTCGGGCGGCAAACCGGTAGGCTTCAAGTTCTGCCTGGGCCACCCGTGGGAATTCATGGGCATCGCCAAGGCCATGCTGGAAACCGGCATCCTGCCCGACTTCATCGTCGTCGACGGCAAGGAAGGCGGCACCGGCGCGGCGCCCGTTGAGTTCACCGACCATATAGGCGTACCGCTGCGCGAAGGCCTGCTGTTCGTGCACAACACCCTGGTCGGCCTGAACCTGCGCGACAAAATCAAGCTTGGCGCCAGCGGCAAGATCGTCAGCGCCTTCGACATCGCCAGCGTGCTGGCCATAGGCGCCGACTGGGCCAACTCGGCACGTGGCTTCATGTTCGCCATCGGCTGCATCCAGTCGCAGAGTTGCCATACCAACAAGTGCCCGACCGGCGTCGCCACCCAGGACCCGTTGCGCCAGCGAGCGCTGGTGGTGCCGGACAAAGCCCAGCGCGTGCTGAACTTCCACCACAACACCCTGCGCGCGCTGGCTGAGATGCTCGCCGCGGCGGGCCTGGAGCACCCCGCGCAGCTGGAGGCCAAGCACTTGGTGCGGCGCGTCTCGGCCACCGAGATCAAGCTGTTCTCGCAGATGCACGTGTTCCTCAAGCCGGGCGAGTTGCTGACTGGCGAGGTGGATGGGCAGTTCTATTCGCGGATGTGGCAGCTGGCCCGGGCGGACAGCTTCGAGCCTAACAGCGAAGTGGCAGCCTGAAACCATTGGGGCCGCTTTTGCGGCCCCAATGGTTTTCAGGTCAGGAGACGGTGCTGGCTACCACGCGCGGGTCCTTCGGCGCCAGGCGGAACGTGTAATACAAGGCAGTCAACAACACCAGGAACGCCGGCCCGATGTACAGCGCCACACGCGTGTCCTCGAAGTACGCCATCAGCCCCACCACCAGCACCAGGAAGGCCAGTGCCAGGTAAGAGCTCAGCGGCCACAGCCACATGCGGTACTTCAAGGCCTTGCGCTCGGAGGTCGAAAGCCCGGCGCGGAACTTGAGCTGCGCCAGCAGGATCATCACCCAGGTCCAGATCGCGCCGAAGGTGGCGATCGACGTCACCCAGACGAATACCTTCTCCGGCACCAGGTAGTTGGCCAGTACGCCCAACAGCAGGGCGCCGATCGACAGCAGCAGCGCGTTGCGCGGCACGCCGCTTTTCGAGGTGCGGGCAAACATGGCAGGCGCCTGGCCATTCTGCGCCAGGCTGTAAAGCATGCGCCCGGTGCTGAAGATGCCGCCGTTGCAGGACGACAATGCCGCCGTGATGACCACGAAGTTGATGATGCCGGCAGCGGTCTTGATGCCCAGGCGCTCGAAGGTCATGACGAAGGGGCTGCCCTGGCTGCCGATTTCGTTCCAGGGGTAGATGGACAGGATCACGAACAACGCGCCGACGTAGAACAGCAGGATGCGCCAGAATACCGAGCCGATAGCCTGCGGGATGGTTTTCTGCGGGTTGCGTGCTTCGCCGGCGGTGAGGCCGATCATTTCAACGCCCAAGTAGGCGAACATCACCATCTGCAGCGACATCAGCACGCCGGTCACGCCGTTGGGCATGAAGCCGCCGTTGCTCCACAGGTTGGAGATACCGACTGCAACACCGTCGTTGCCGAAGCCGAAGGCGATGACGCCGATGCCGCCCAGGACCATGGCGATGATGGTGACGATCTTGATCAGGGCAAACCAGAACTCGAACTCGCCGAACGCCTTGACCGCGATCAGGTTGACCGCACCCATGCTGCCCAGCGCCGCCAGCGCCCAGATCCAGCGCGGCACATCAGGGAACCAGATGCCCATGTAGATGGCCACGGCGGTGATTTCCGCGACGCAGGTCACCAGCCACAGGAACCAGTAGTTCCAACCGGTCAGAAAGCCCGCCAACGGGCCAAGGTAGTCCTGGGCGTAACGGCTGAACGAACCGGCGACGGGGTTATGCACGGCCATTTCGCCGAGGGCGCGCATGATCACCAGAATCGCCAGCCCACCGATGATGTAGGAAAGCATGATCGCGGGGCCGGCCATTTCAATGGCTTTGGCCGAACCGAGGAAAAGACCGACGCCGATACAGGCGCCCAGCGCCATCAGGCGAATGTGCCGTTCGCCCAGTTCACGCTTGAGCGGGCCGCCTTGTGCGGTCTCGCCATGGGCAGGATGGTTGCCGACTGGCATAGCAATACAACCTCATTTTGTTATTGGAGTTGACCTTCGTGCAGCACCGGCCATGTCGATAGGCGTGGCGTTGGCTTGCCAGGCTGGCCTTGTGGGCCGGCCCGTATGCCGGACTAGAGCGCCCGGCAGGGCGAAGGGGCCGAGCAGTATAGGAAGCCCGCAGCAGGGCATTTCACTGTAAATACGTAAAAATTTGGCGAGAAGCCCGGAGCAACTTGCCGCCCTCGGATAAGGCCCAACCACCCTAGCAACATCGCCGTACGAAGAAACCCACACCAAAGGCGCATATCGGACTCTGCATTTCTGCAGTTCCTACAAATTTTTCACCTCCTGCCGTCAACGTCTAAGCTTCAGACAAGCAAGACGAAAAGTACCTGGCCGGATTGAAGACTATGGGCGCACTGTGGCAATCGGAACCAACCAGAACGGAAGCAGCCGACCCCCCTCTGGACCAGACGCCACAGCCGAAGTCCCCCCGTCAGCGTCGGCTCTGGTGGCGGCTGATCCTGCTGATCCTGCTGGTGGCGATCATCGCCGTCGGTTTCGCCGCCTATGACGAATTTCGCACCTCCGACCTGCAGTCGCGGGAATTCAGCAAGCTGGCCACCACCCTCACCTACTCGCTGCAGCCCGGCCCCAGCGATGCCATCGTCTACCCCGGCGAAGGGCCGTTCGACAAACGGCTGGGCTACAGTGCGCTGGGCGAGTTCCTGCCGCGGCTGCTCAAGCGCGACTACCTGATCAGCGAGCAGGTGCAGTTCTCGCCAGCCTTGATGAATTACGTCGACCACGGCCTGTTCGCGCCCTACATCGAAAAAATTCAGGCTGGCCTGTCGATTACCGATTGCCGTGGCGACACGCTATACCAGTACAACTACCCGCAACACTTGTACCCGGACTTCGCCGCCATACCGCCGGTGATGGTCAACAGCCTGTTGTTCATCGAAAACCGCGACCTGCTCGACACGAAAGACCCGAAAAACAACCCGGCAGTCGATTGGCCGCGCTTCGCCAAGGCCGCTTACAGCCAGATCGCCAAGTACCTGGCCCTGCCTGGCCAGTCGGCCGGCGGCAGTACCCTCGCCACGCAACTGGAAAAGTATCGTCATTCACCGGACGGCCTGACGGTCTCCGGCGCCGAGAAGATTCGCCAGATGATTTCCGCCAGCGTGCGCGCTTATCAGGGCGGCCCTGATACCACCGAGGCCCGCCAGCGCATCGTGCGTGACTACCTCAACAGCGTGCCGCTGTCGGCGGTGCCTGGCCACGGCGAAGTGCATGGCATGGCTGAAGGCCTGCGCGTGTGGTACGGCGCCGATTTTGACCAGGTCAACGAGGCCCTCACCTCGACCGCGACTGACGCCGACAGCATGGCCGCACGCGGCCTGGCCCTGCGCCAGGTGCTGTCGCTGATGATCGCCCAGCGTCGCCCCTCGCATTACCTGTCCAAGGGCCGGGTCGAGTTGGCCGAGCTCACCGATTCACATATCCGCGTGCTCGCCGCCAACCACATCATCGAAGGCCCGTTGGCGGACGCGGCGCTGGCCAGCAAGGCGGTTTACCGTGACTGGGTGGCCCAGCCGACCATCGTGCCGATCATCACCAACAAGGGCATCAGCCTGGCGCGCAACCGCCTGGCGGCCATGCTCAACCGCCCGCTGTACGACCTGGACCGCCTTGATGTCTCGGCCACCAGCACCTTGCAGGCCGACCTGCAATTGCAGGCCAGCCAGTACCTGAAGAACCTTTCCGACCCTGTATTCGCCGCGCAGATGGGCCTGATCGGCGAGCGCCTGCTGACCAGCAAGACCACCGACCAGGTGCGTTACAGCTTCACCCTGTTCGAGCGCACCGCCGATGGGTCACGGGTACGGGTGCAGACCGACAGCACCGACCAACCCTTCGACATCAACGAAGGCAGCAAGCTGGAACTGGGCTCGACGGCCAAGCTGCGGGTGCTCACCACTTACCTGGAGATCATCGCCGAGCTGCACGACAAGTACGCCGGCAAGCCCGCCGCCGAGCTGAAAAAGGTCGAAGTCGCAGAACTCGACCGCATTACCCAGTGGTCGCTGGAATGGCTGGCGCAGAACAGCAAGAACCAGAGCCTGGACGCCATGCTCGACGCAGCCCTGGAACGCAAGTATTCGGCCAACACCGGCGAGGCCTTCTTCACAGGCGGCGGTATGCACGTGTTCAATAACTTCCGCAAGGAAGACAACAGCCGCAACCCGACCCTGAAGGATTCCCTGCGCGAGTCCATCAACCTGCCGTTCATCCGCCTGATGCGCGACCTGGTGCGCTACGTAACCTACCAGCAACCGTTCAATCGGGTGCCGCTGCTCAAGGACGACGCCGACCCGCGCCGCCAGGAATACCTCGCGCGCTTTGCTGACAAGGAAGGCACCAACTACCTGATGCGCTTCTGGAAGAAGTACCAGCGCAAGACCTCGCAGCAGCGCCTGGATACCTTCCTGGACAGTATGCGCGTGACCCCGCAGCGCCTGGCGGCGGTGCACCGCTATCTGTTCCCCGAAGCCGGCCAGGAGACCTTCAACGCCTTTGTCCGCGCGCATAGCAAGGAGGACAAGATCGCCTTGGGCAAACTCACCGACGGCCGCCTGGCGGAGATGTACGAGGCCTATGGCCCCGGCAGGTACGACCTGCCTGACCAGGGTTACATCGCCAAGGTCCACCCGCTGGACCTGTGGCTGCTCGGTTACCTGCTGAAGCACCCGAGCGCCTCGCTGACGGAGATGGTCAATGCCAGCCGCTTCGAACGCCAGGAAGTCTATGGCTGGCTGTTCAAGAGCCGCCACCAGGGCGCCCGTGACAGCCGTATTCGCACCATGGTCGAGATAGAGGCCTTCCTCGATATCCATCAGCGCTGGAAGCGCGTGGGCTACCCATTCGACCACCTGGTCCCGTCGCTGGCCACCGCCATCGGCAGCTCTGGGGACCGCCCGGCAGCGCTTTCCGAACTGGTCGGCATCATCCAGAACGATGGCATTCGCCTGCCGACCCTGCGCATCGACACCCTGCACTTCGCCGCCGATACGCCTTACGAAACCAAGCTGAACAGCGACCCTGACCGTGGCGTGCGAATTCTGCCGGTGGAGGTGGCACGGGCACTCAAGGGGGCCATGTCGCAAGTGGTCGATGCCGGTACGGCGCGGCGTATATCCGGCAGCTTCAAGCTGCATGACGGCACTCCGCTGGTGATGGGCGGCAAGACCGGCACCGGCGACAACCGCATCGAAAGCTTCGGCGCCGGCGGCCGGCTGATCGGCTCACGCTCGCTGAACCGGACCGCGACATTCGTGTTCTTCCTCGGCGACAACCACTTCGGCACCTTGACAGCCTTTGTGCCGGGGCGCTCGGCGGAGGCGTTCACATTCACTTCGGCGCTGCCGGTGCAAGTGCTCAAGGGCATGGCGCCGATCCTTATGCCGTACCTGGAGCCAGGCAACCCCAACGCGTGCAAACCACCCCAAGTGGCGATGCATTCAACCAACCCATCAAACATTTAGATGATAATCATCTGCATTTGAAGGCTTGTGTTTAGATATATCTTGAGTAATATCTTGCGATATATCGGAACACATGGAGCCTCACTTTCATGCGCGAACATTCCGCCCATGACCCGTTCGAACGCCGCCCTGGCCGCGGTGAACGCGGCCCACGGGTATTCGCCCCCGGCGATCTCAAATTACTGATGCTGTCGCTGCTGGCCGAGCAACCTGGCCACGGCTACGACCTGATCCGCCAGATCGAAAACCTGTTCGACGGCAGCTACACGCCCAGCCCCGGGGTCATCTACCCCACCCTCAATTTTCTTGAAGAAGCCGAGCTGATCAGCGGCCAGGTGCAAGGCAGCAAGCGCCTCTACGCCATTACCGCCGCCGGCCGCACGGCCCTTGCCGAGCAGGCCGTCGCCCTTGATGGCGTGCGCATGCGCATCGAAGTGAGCAAGCGCGCCCTGCGCGGCCACGACCGCCCGCCAGAGATCCATGAAGCGGTCGGCAACCTGCGCCATGCCCTGCACATGCACAGTGGCCGCTGGACCCCGGACGAAATCGAACGGGTCCGCACCCTGCTCAACGACACCGCCAAGGCCATCGCCTCCGGCCCGGCCGACCCTGTCATGGAGAACGCCCATGAGTGACACCATTCACCGCGTCAACCACGAAATCCGCCAGCGCCGCCTGCAGGTGCTGCGGGTCACCGACCTCACCCCGCGCATGCGCCGCATCACCCTCGGCGGCCCGGAGCTGCAGGGCTTCATCAGCCTGGGCAGCGACGACCACATCAAGCTGCTGTTCGCCGAAACCGCCGAGCAACAGCAGGCCATCGACGCCCGCAACCTGGGCCGCGACGGTGGTGCCCGGCCGACCATGCGCGAGTACACGCCGCGGCGTGTCGACCTGGTCGCCAACGAACTGGACATCGACTTCGTGCTGCACGGCGACGGCCCCGCGTCGACCTGGGCGGCGCAGGCTGCCCCCGGGCAAACGCTGAACATCGCCGGGCCACGGGCTTCGATGGTGGTACCGGATATCTTCGACAGCTACCTGCTGATTGGCGACGAAACAGCCATTCCCGCGATTGGGCGGCGCCTTGAAGAACTGCCGGCAGGCCGACAGGTGCTGGCGGTAATTCAGGTCGAAGATGAGCAGGAACGTCAGCCGTTGCCGAGCGCGGCTGAGGTGCAAATCTTCTGGATCACGCGAAATGAGGATCTGCTGGCGTTGCTGCAAGGGCTGAGCCTGCCTGAAGGCAAGCTGTACAGCTGGGTGGCATTGGAGAAGTCGCTGACCCGGCAAGCCAAGGCGTTGCTGCTGGAACGGGGCGCTTCGGAAGCTGCGCTCAAGGCTGCGGCCTATTGGCGAGCTGATGGGACGGCGGACGACGAGTAACTGACTAGGTCTTCACGGGCCCTTTAGCGGGACAAGCCCGCTAAAGGGCCCGCGCGGGCTAAGCACGCTGCCGCGCCCGCCAGCGATCCAGCCCCAGCAACACCAGCGCAATCCCCCAGAACCCCACCAGCACGCCCAGCGCATTGAGCATCACCTGCCCATACCCCAGGCTCGCCACATCGATGAACGGGTAGGCATACACCCCGATCTCGCTCCCCCGCCACAAGGCATAAGCGAAATACACCGCCGGATAAATCGCCCACAGCGCCAGATGCCAAAGCCGCAAATGCCCCTTGGGCACTTCGAACCACCAGTACAGAACGTACAGCGCTGGCATCACATCGTGCAGCAACTCATCCGCCAGCCACTGCCAGCCCTCCGGCTGCCACAGGTGGCGCAACAGCACGCTGTAGGCCAGCGCCACCAGCACGATGCTGGCGGCCACTGCGCCACTCACCGACGGCGACAGGAAGAAACGCTTTGCGCCAGACTCACGCCCGAACGCCGCATAGCTCAGCACCGTCGCCACCAGCGTGTTGGTCAGCACTGTGAAGTAACCGAACACATTGACCAGCCCGCCGATCAGGCTGGCCTGCTCCTGCCAGCGCCCCAGGAGCACCAGGTACACCTGCACAGTCAGGCCCAGCCAGCCGAGCACGGCGGCCAAGGCCAGCCACGGATGGCGCGGCATCTCAGGCGTTGCGCTGCAGCTTTACGTACAGCTGCTCGACCTTCTCTCGCGCCCAGGGCGTCTTGCGCAGGAAGGTCAGGCTCGACTTGATGGTCGGGTTGCTCTTGAAGCAACGCACATCAACGCGCTCGGCCAGGCCCTGCCATTGGTAGTGCGCCACCAGCTCGGTGAGGATCTGTTCGAGGGTCTTGCCGTGCAGCGCGTTGTGTTGGGCCGTGCTCATGCCAGTGCTCCAGCGTTGGAAAGATGCGCACCTTACACGAGTGTAGTGACGAAGGGGACGCACCACCGCCTTTACAAAAACTGCTGGCAAACGGCCAAATCTCTGTGCTGAAATAGTGATGTTATATTGTAACAACACAAAAGCCTCTGCCAAGGACCGTCACTTTCCCATGTTGTGCTCTCCCCTACGCCTCTCACCCCTCGCCGTCGCCCTCTGGCTCGCCTCGTCACCCAGCCAGGCCGTGGAACTCGAACCCCAGGTCATCACCGCCAACCCGCTGGGCAATCGCCAGCTGGCCGCCCCGAGCACCGTGCTCGAAGGTGATGACCTGCTGCAGCAACAGCACGGCAGCCTCGGCGAAACCCTCAACAAGCAGCCGGGTGTCGCTTCCACCTGGTTTGGCCCCGGTGCCAGCCGCCCGGTGATCCGTGGCCTGGACGGCGACCGCATCCGCATTCTGCGTAACGGCGTCGGCGCCCTCGATGCCTCGGCGCTGTCCTACGACCACGCCGTACCGCTGGACCCGGTCACCGTCGAACGCGTCGAAATCGTCCGTGGCCCGGCCGCCCTGCTGTACGGTGGCAACGCCATCGGTGGCGTGGTCAACACCTTCGACAACCGCATCCCCGACGCGCCGATCGAAGGCATCCACGGGGCCGGCGAGCTGCGTTACGGCGGCGCCGACACCACGCGCAGCAGCGCTGGCAAACTGGAAGCTGGCGACGGCACCTTTGCCCTGCACCTGGATGCCAACAGCCGGCAGTTCAACGACCTGCGCATCCCCGGCTACGCCCGCAGCGCGAAAGTCCGCGATGCCGACGAGCCCGGCAGCAAGCACCGCCTGGAGAACAGCGACGGGCGCCAGGACGGCGGCGCAATCGGTGGTTCCTACCACTGGGACCATGGCTATGCGGGCCTGTCCTACAGCCGTTACGACAGCAACTACGGCTCGGTGGCCGAATCCGGCGTGCGCCTGGACATGCAGCAGGATCACTACGCCTTCGCCTCCGAATTGCGTGACCTTGATGGCCCATTCAGCTCGCTCAAGGTCGACGCCGGCTACACCGACTACGAACACAGCGAGATCGAAGAAGGCGAGGTGCACACCACCTTCAAGAACAAGGGCTACGAGGCACGTATCGAGGCCCGTCACCAACCGATCGGGCCGCTGGAAGGCGTGATCGGTGCACAGGTCAGCCGCAACGAGTTCTCGGCGCTGGGTGAAGAAGCGTTCGTGCCGCACACCGATACCGACAGCCTGGCGTTGTTCATGCTTGAGCAGTGGCAGGCCACCGAGCGCCTCAACCTGAGCCTTGGCGCGCGCCTGGAACACACCCGCGTTGACCCGGACGCGAAGGGCAACGAGAACTTCGTCGCCGCAGACAGCGCCAGCAGCTTCAACGCCTTCAGCCTGTCATCGGGGGCCGTCTACCAGCTCGACCCGGTCTGGGCGCTGGCCGCCAACCTCGGCTACACCGAGCGTGCGCCAACCTTCTACGAGCTGTACGCCAACGGTGCGCACGTGGCCACCGGCGCCTACGAAGTCGGTGATGCCAGCCTGAACAAGGAAAAGGCCCTTTCCGCCGACCTGGCCCTGCGCTTCGACAACGGCACCCACAAGGGCAGTGTCGGGGTGTTCTACAGCCGCTTTCGCAACTACATCGGCCTGATCGGCACGGGTAACCTGCGCGAAGGGCATGACCACGACCATGGTGACGAGGATCATGACCACGATCACGACGATGCTGGGTTCCCGGAGTACCAGTACCAGGGCGTGCGGGCACGCTTCTACGGTATCGAGGCACAGGACCGCTGGCAGTTGGCCGAGAACCGCTACGGCAGCTTCGCGCTGGAGCTGTCCGGCGACTACACCCGCGCCAAGAACCTCGACAGTGGCGAGCCGTTGCCGCGCATTGCGCCACTGCGGCTGAACAGCGGCCTGGTCTGGGAACTGGACCGCTGGCAGGCACGGGTGGATGTGCAGCATGCAACGTCGCAGCACCGCAAGCCGGCCAACGAAACCAGCACCGATGGCTATACCACCCTGGGGGCGAGCGTCGGTTATCGTTTCGATATCGGCCAGAGCCAGTGGCTGGCGTTCGTGCGCGGGGAAAACCTGACGGATCAGACGGTACGGTATGCCAGCTCGATCCTGCGGGACATCGCGCCAGCGCCGGGGCGTAGTGTGGAGGTAGGCCTGCGTACGACCTTCTGATCGTGCGCGGCCCCTGTGGGAGCGGGTTTACCCGCGAATACGATGGTGAATCCACTGCTGTATTCGCGGGCAAACCCACCCCGCAGGTCTTTCACGGGCTTGCAAAAGCCGCACTGTTACTTGATCAGCAACAATCAACTGCGACAATTTGTCTTTTTTTCTCGTTATTTCCCCTATATCCTCCCGCCGCACGCTGAATCGCTTCACTCATCTTTCCCTGTCGCCATTTCCATCGAAGAGCTCGCTCATCGGTGCGCTTGCCGTTTTTTCTACAATCAAAAGATAGCGCTATCTCATGCCTAACACCCGCTACACCTGCCCCGTTCTGATTGCCCTCGCCGCCGGCTTGTCGCCCAGCGTCAGCGCCAGCGAAATGTTCGCCGGCGACTCCCCGTGGATGCTTGGCGACTGGGGTGGCACCCGCAGCGAGCTGCTGGATAAAGGCTACGACTTCACCCTCGGCTACACCGGCGAGATGGGCAGCAACCTGCACGGCGGCTACGACCACGACCGCACCGCGCGCTACAGCGACCAATTCACGTTCGGTAGCCACTTGGACCTCGAGAAGATTCTCGGCTGGCAGGACACCGAGCTGCAGCTGACCATCACCGAGCGCCACGGCGACAACATCAGCAACGACCGCATCAACGACCCGCGTGTGGGCGGCTTCACCTCAGCCCAGGAAGTCTGGGGCCGTGGCGAAACCTGGCGGTTGACCCAGATGTGGATCAAGCAGAAGTACTTCGACGGTGCCCTGGACGTGAAATTCGGCCGTTTCGGTGAGGGCGAGGACTTCAACAGCTTCCCCTGTGACTTCCAGAACCTGGCCTTCTGCGGCTCGCAGGTGGGCAACTGGGTGGGTGGCATCTGGTACAACTGGCCGGTCAGCCAGTGGGCCCTGCGCGTGCGCTACAACCTGAACGATGCGCTCTACGCCCAGGTCGGCGTGTTCGAGCAAAACCCCTCCAACCTCGAATCCGGCAACGGTTTCAAGCTCAGCGGCAGCGGCACCCAAGGCGCCGTGATGCCCGTCGAGCTGGTCTGGAGCCCCCGCCTGAATGGCCTGAAAGGGGAATATCGCGCCGGGTACTACTACAGTAATGCCAAGGCACAGGATGTTCTAAAGGACAGCGACGGCCAGCCGGCTGCCATCAGTGGCGCCGCCTACCGCAGCAGTTCGAGCAAGCACGGCCTGTGGATCGGTGCCCAGCAGCAAGTCACTTCGCTGGCCTCCGACCAGTCGCGCGGCCTGAGCCTGTTCGCCAACGCCACGGTGCACGACAAGAAGACCAATGCCATCGACAACTATGTGCAGGCAGGACTGGTATACAAGGGCCCCTTCGACGCCCGCGCCAAGGACGACATCGGTTTCGCCCTCGCCCGCGTGCACGTCAACCCTGCCTACCGCAAGAACGCCCGCCTGGCCAACCAGGCTGCCGGCGTCTACGACTATGACAACCCAGGTTTCCTGCCTGTGCAGGACACCGAATACAGCGCTGAACTCTATTACGGCATTCACCTGGCCGACTGGCTCACGGTGCGTCCGAACCTGCAATACATCCGCCATCCGGGCGGGGTGTCGCAGGTTGACGACGCCCTGATCGGCGGCCTGAAGATCCAAAGCACTTTCTGACAACCTTCACCTAACGGAGAACATACGATGAGCACTGACGGTGCCAAGAATGGAAGCCGCTGGCTACCGCGCCTGATGGGCGTGCTGCTGTTGCTGATGGGCCTGGCCCTGCTCGCGGGCGGCATCAAGCTGAGCCAGCTGGGCGGGTCGCTGTATTACCTGATCGCCGGTATCGGCTTCGCCCTGTCGGGCGTCCTGCTGCTGGCCCAGCGCCGCCTGGGCCTGGGCCTGTACGGCCTGGTGCTGCTGGGCAGCACGGTATGGGCATTGCTGGAAGTCGGCCTGGACTGGTGGCAGTTGGTGCCGCGCCTGGCCATCTGGTTCGCCATCGGCGTGGTGCTGCTGCTGCCATGGGCACGCCGCCCGCTGATTGGCCCGGCCAACAAGGCCAACGTCGCCGTGCTCAGCGTCGCGGTGCTGGCTTCCGGCGCCTGCGCGCTGGGCAGCCAGTTCACCCACCCGGGCGAAGTGTTCGGCGAGCTGGGCCGCGACAACAGCGAAATGGGCAGCGCCGCGCCGGCCATGCCTGACGGCGACTGGCAGGCCTATGGCCGCACCGAGCATGGCGACCGCTATTCGCCGCTGCGCCAGATCACCGCACAGAATGCCTACCGCCTGGAAGAAGCCTGGCGCATCCGCACCGGTGACCTGCCTACCGACAACGACCCGGTCGAGCTGACCAACGAGAACACGCCGCTCAAAGCCAACGGCATGCTCTACGCCTGCACCGCCCACAGCAAGGTGCTGGCCCTGGACCCGGACACCGGTGCCGAGATCTGGCGCTACGACCCGCAGATCAAGACCCCGGTCGGCACCTTCAAGGGCTTCGCCCACATGACCTGCCGTGGCGTCTCGTACTATGACGAGAACAGCTACGTCAGCCGAGATGGCAGCCCCGCGCCGAAAGTCTCGGACGCCGGCCAGGCGGTCGCCCAGGCCTGCCCACGCCGCCTCTACCTGCCCACCGCCGATGCCCGCCTGATCGCCATCAACGCCGACAACGGCAAGGTCTGCGAAGGCTTCGCCAATCAGGGCGCGATCGACCTGACCACCGGTATCGGCCCGTTCACCGCCGGCGGCTACTACTCCACCTCGCCGGTGGCAGTCACCCGCAGCCTGGTGATCATCGGTGGCCACGTCACCGACAACGAGTCGACCAACGAGCCGTCCGGTGTGATCCGTGCCTATGACGTGCACGATGGCCGCCTGGTCTGGAACTGGGACAGCAACAACCCGGACGACACCAAGCCACTGGCCCCGGGCAAGACCTACAGCCGCAACTCGGCCAACATGTGGTCGCTGGCCAGCGTCGATGAAGACCTGGGCATGGTCTACCTGCCGCTGGGCAACCAGACCCCCGACCAGTACGGCGCCAACCGCACCCCAGGCGCCGAGAAGTACAGCGCCGGCGTGGTCGCCCTGGACCTGGCCACCGGCAAGGCGCGCTGGAACTACCAGTTCACTCACCACGACCTGTGGGACATGGACGTTGGCAGCCAGCCGACCCTGGTGCACCTGAAGACCAAGGACGACGTGAAACCCGCGATCATCGTGCCGACCAAGCAGGGCAGCCTGTACGTGCTCGACCGCCGCGACGGTACGCCGATCGTGCCGGTTCGCGAGATCCCGGTACCGCAGGGCGCTGTCAAAGGCGACCACACCGCGCCCACCCAGGCCCGCTCCGACCTCAACCTGCTCGGCCCGGACCTGACCGAACAGGCCATGTGGGGCGCCACGCCGTTCGACCAGATGCTGTGCCGTATCCAGTTCCGCGAACTGCGCTACGAAGGCCAGTACACCCCGCCCTCCGAGCAAGGCTCGCTGGTCTACCCGGGCAACGTTGGCGTGTTCAACTGGGGCGGCGTCTCGGTCGACCCGGTGCGCCAGCTGCTGTTCACCTCGCCCAACTACATGGCCTTCGTGTCGAAGATGGTGCCGCGCGAACAAGTCGCCGCCGGCAGCAAGCGCGAAAGCGAGACCAGCGGCGTGCAGCCGAACACCGGCGCGCCTTACGCGGTGATCATGCACCCGTTCATGTCGCCGCTGGGCGTACCGTGCCAGGCCCCGGCCTGGGGCTACGTGGCAGCCATCGACCTGTTCACCAACAAGGTGGTGTGGAAGCGCAAGAACGGCACCACGCGTGACAGCACGCCAGTGCCGATCGGCATGCCGGTGGGCGTGCCGAGCATGGGCGGCTCGATCGTGACCGCCGGTGGCGTCGGCTTCCTCAGCGGCACCCTCGACCAGTACCTGCGCGCCTATGACGTGAACAACGGCAAGGAACTGTGGAAGGCCCGCCTGCCCGCAGGTGGCCAGGCCACGCCGATGACCTACACCGGCAAGGACGGCAAGCAGTACGTGCTGATCGTCGCCGGTGGCCACGGCTCGCTGGGCACCAAAATGGGCGATTACATCATCGCTTACAAACTCGCTGAGTAACCTTCAACTGCGGCGGTGACCTTACCGCCGCATTCGCCGGCAAGCCGGCTCCCACAGGTACGGCACTGTACTCAAGCGCTGCGCCGTACTTGTGGGAGCCGGCTTGCCGGCGATGAGGCCAGTGCAGGCAAGCGAAGATGAAACCCTCCCCTCCTCCCTTCGTCTACCATTGAAACCCATTCCCCCGCGCCCCATCTAAGCACCATAGCCATTCACGCAGGTGCCCCATGAGCGACCAGCAGGATTTCCCGGAACAACCCGACGAACACGGCGAAGTCGAACACCTCGATGCCCAGGCCGAAGCCAGCCATGGCCACGCCCTCGCCCTGCCCGGCCAACAGTTGCCGGACAAGGTCTATGTGATTCCGATCCACAACCGCCCATTCTTCCCGGCGCAGGTACTGCCGGTCATCGTCAACGAAGAACCCTGGGCCGAAACCCTCGACCTGGTGGCCAAGACCCCGGATCAGTGCCTGGCGCTGTTCTTCATGGACACCCCGCCCGAAGACCACCGCCACTTCGACACCTCGGCCTTGCCGGAGTACGGCACCCTGGTCAAGGTGCACCACGCCAGCCGCGAAAACGGCAAGCTGCAGTTCGTCGCCCAGGGCCTGACGCGGGTGCGCATCCGCACCTGGCTCAAGCACCATCGCCCGCCGTACCTGGTCGAAGTCGAGTATCCACGCCAGCTGACCGAGCCGACCGACGAGGTCAAGGCCTACGGCATGGCCCTGATCAACGCGATCAAGGAGCTGCTGCCGCTCAACCCGCTGTACAGCGAAGAGCTGAAGAACTACCTCAACCGTTTCAGCCCCAACGACCCGTCACCGCTTACCGACTTTGCCGCAGCGCTCACCTCGGCCACCGGCAACCAGTTGCAGGAAGTGCTCGACTGCGTGCCCATGCTCAAACGCATGGAAAAAGTCCTGCCGATGCTGCGCAAAGAGGTCGAGGTCGCGCGCCTGCAGAACGAGATCTCCGCCGAGGTCAACAAACAGATTGGCGAACACCAGCGCGAGTTCTTTCTCAAGGAGCAGCTCAAGGTCATCCAGCAGGAGCTGGGCCTGACCAAGGACGACCGCAGCGCCGACCTCGAACAGTTCGAGCAGCGCCTGCAAGGCAAGACCCTGCCCGAGCAGGCCAAGAAACGCATCGATGAAGAAATGGCCAAGCTGGCCATCCTCGAAACTGGCTCGCCCGAATACGCCGTCACCCGCAACTACCTGGAATGGGCCAGCGCCCTGCCCTGGGGCGTGTATGGCAAGGACAAGCTCGACCTGAAACATGCGCGCAAGGTGCTCGACCAACACCACGCTGGTCTGGATGACATCAAGGAGCGCATCCTCGAATTCCTTGCCGTAGGTGCCTGGAAGGGCGAGATCAGTGGCTCCATCGTGCTGCTGGTGGGCCCGCCCGGCGTGGGCAAGACCAGCATCGGCAAGTCCATTGCCGAATCCCTCGGCCGGCCGTTCTACCGTTTCAGCGTCGGCGGCATGCGCGACGAAGCGGAAATCAAGGGCCACCGCCGCACCTACATCGGTGCCCAGCCGGGCAAGCTGGTACAGGCGCTGAAGGACGTCGAGGTGATGAACCCGGTGATCATGCTCGACGAGATCGACAAGATGGGCCAGAGCTACCAGGGCGACCCAGCCTCTGCACTGCTGGAAACCCTCGACCCCGAGCAGAACGTCGACTTCCTCGACCATTACCTGGACCTGCGCCTGGACCTGTCCAAGGTGCTGTTCGTGTGTACCGCCAACACCCTGGATTCGATCCCCGGCCCGTTGCTCGACCGCATGGAAGTGATACGCCTGTCCGGCTACATCACCGAGGAAAAGCTGGCCATCGCCAAACGCCACCTGTGGCCCAAACAACTGGAAAAGGCCGGTGTGTCCAAAAACACCCTGAGCATCAGCGACAGTGCCCTGCGCCTGGTGATCGAGGGTTACGCCCGCGAAGCTGGCGTGCGACAGCTGGAAAAACAGCTGGGCAAGCTGGTGCGCAAAGCGGTGGTCAAGCTGCTGGAAAACCCGGATGCCAAGCTCAAGATCGGCACCAAGGACCTGGAAGCGGCGCTCGGCATGCCGGTGTTCCGCAGTGAACAGGTGCTGGCTGGCAAAGGTGTGATCACAGGCTTGGCCTGGACCAGCATGGGCGGAGCGACACTGCCGATCGAGGCAACCCGCATTCACACCCTCACCCGCGGCTTCAAGCTCACCGGCAAGCTGGGGGATGTAATGAAGGAATCCGCCGAAATCGCCTACAGCTACGTCAGTTCGAACCTCAAACAGTTTGGCGGGGACCCGAGCTTCTTCAACGAGGCATTCATCCACCTGCATGTGCCCGAAGGCGCCACCCCCAAGGATGGGCCGAGCGCCGGCATCACCATGGCCAGCGCGCTGCTTTCGCTGGCCCGTGACCAGGCGCCGAAAAAAGGCGTGGCCATGACCGGCGAGCTGACCCTCACTGGCCAGGTGCTGCCGATTGGCGGGGTGCGCGAGAAGGTAATTGCGGCGCGTCGGCAGAAGATCTTCGAGTTGATTCTGCCGGAACCGAACCGAGGGGACTTCGAAGAGTTGCCGGAGTACCTGCGTGAAGGGTTGACCGTGCACTTTGCCAGGCGCTTTGCCGACGTGGCCAAAGTGCTGTTCTAACTTGCACCGGCCCCTTCGCGGCACACGCCCGCGAAAGGGCCGGCACGGGCAACACAAAACCTCATCTGCTTCGGTTATCCTCAGGCCATCGCCAGCCTTCGGAGCCACCATGACTGCCCCTCGTCTGCTCGTTCCCCTTAGCCTCGCCCTGCTCACCGCCTGTGCCCAGCAACCCAGGCAAACCGTCGAACTGGACGCCGAAAGCGAATGCCCGAAGCGTTTGCAGGTCGGCCAGCCACTCACCCTGACGCTGCCCAGCAACCCCACCACCGGCTACCGCTGGCTGGTGCAGAACCCCGCGTCCAACGTCCTGCGTAGCCTCGGGCCCGAGGTGTACAGCGGCTCGGAGGAAGCCGGTATCGTCGGCAGTGCGGGCATCTCCACCTGGCGCTTCGAGGCGCGAGCCGCCGGCGAAGGCCACCTGGTGCTGGTCTATCAGCAGCCCTGGGCCCCAGAAGTTCGCCCCGTGCAGACCTTCGATTGCGCCGTGCGGGTCGACTGATCGCACAGCGCTGGTCAGCCAACCATGCATCCTTGCCGCGGTTTGGCTAGAATGCCGGCCCTGCCTCTTGTCAGCCGCCTGGATTCACCGTGAGCAAACAACCCGACCGCCTTTTCGCCCAGCCTCTGGAGCAAGTCCCCGACTTCGTGTTCAACGAAGACGTGGTGCGCGTGTTCCCGGACATGATCAAGCGCTCGGTGCCCGGTTACCCGACCATCGTCGAGAACCTCGGCGTGCTGGCGGCGCGTTTTGCCCAGCCGAACACCGCGCTGTACGACCTCGGTGCGTCCTTGGGCGCAGTCACCCAGTCGTTGCGCCGCCATGTGCGCAGTGATGGCTGCCGGGTCATTGCCGTGGACAACTCCGCAGCGATGGTCGAGCGCTGCCGACAGTACCTCACCGCCCAGGACTCGATGTTCCAGGAACTGCTGCCGGTGCAGGTGCTGGAGGCCGACATTCTTGCCCTGCCCTTCGAGCCGGCCTCGGTGGTGGCGATGAACTTCACCCTGCAATTCATCGCCCCCGAGCAACGCCTGGCGTTGCTCGGCCGTATCCGCCAGGCCCTGCTGCCGGGCGGTGCGCTGATCCTCTCGGAAAAACTGCGTTTCGCCGATGACGAGGAGCAGACCCTGCTCAACGAACTGCACCTGGACTTCAAACGGGCCAATGGCTACAGCGAACTGGAAATTGCCCAGAAGCGCAGCGCCATCGAGCACGTGATGAAGCCCGACACCCTGCAAGCCCACACCGAGCGCCTGCGCGCGGCGGGTTTCAGCAAGGTGGTGCCGTGGTTCCAATGCCTTAACTTCGCCTCGCTGATAGCCCTGCCATGATCGATCTGTCCCCCCTCGTCCGCCGCCTGGCGGGCACGCCACTGGCTAGCTGGTCGCAAGGCCTGCAAGCACAACTTGAAACCAAGCTGGAAAAAGGCCACGGCGACCTCGATCGCTGGCGGGGGGCACTGGATGCGCTGCCTGACGTTTTGCCCAGCGAAATCGACCTGGTCGACGGCCTGCGCCTGGACTGTGAGTGCGACGACGCCACCCGCGGGCAAATGCGCGAGGCCTTGATGGGCTTGTCGCCGTGGCGCAAGGGGCCGTTCGACCTGTTTGGTGTGCACGTGGACACCGAATGGCGCTCGGACTGGAAATGGTCGCGGGTCGCCCCGCACCTGGACCTCAAGGGCAAGCGTGTGCTCGATGTCGGTTGTGGCAACGGCTACTACCAGTGGCGCATGCTCGGTGCAGGCGCCGACATGGTCATCGGCGTCGACCCCAACTGGCTGTTCTTCTGCCAGTTCCAGGCCGTGCAGCAGTACCTGCCCGACCTGCCCGCCTGGCACCTGCCGTTTGCGCTGGAAGAACTGCCGGCCAACCTAGAAGGGTTCGACACGGTGTTTTCCATGGGTGTGTTCTACCACCGCCGTTCGCCCATCGAGCACCTGCTGGCGCTCAAGGACTGCCTGGTCAAAGGTGGCGAGTTGGTACTGGAAACGCTGGTGATCGAGGGCGACGAGCAGCAGGTGCTGGTGCCCGAAGACCGTTACGCGCAAATGCGCAACGTCTGGTACCTGCCCTCGGTACCGGCGCTGGAGCGCTGGTTGCGCCGCGCGGGCTTCAGCGATGTGCGTTGCGTGGATGTCAGCGTGACCAGCGTCGAGGAGCAGCGCAGCACCGAATGGATGCGCTACCAGTCGTTGGGGGATTTCCTCGACCCGAACGACCACAGCAAGACCATCGAAGGCCTCCCGGCCCCGCGCCGTGCCACACTGGTGGCGCGCAAATAAAAAAGGCGCCCGTCCGGGCGCCTGAATACACCTGCGGCGAGGAGCAGACGCGGCGCAGGTGGTGAAGCCCTTAGTCCTTGGCCACCTCGCGGGCCCTATCCTGTGCCTTTCGCTCGCGCTCGGCGATCGCCTGCTGCTTGTCCCCGTACAAGCGTTGCTGGTCCTGGCGGAATGCTTCCCAGAACTGCCGGGAACGTTCGGCGCCACCTTCGGCGTAGGCGCTGGCGCTGCCCAGGGCGAGGATTGCCAGCAGCAGGTATTGGCTCAGGTTCATCGTGCTTGCCTCTTGATAACCGATCAGATGGGGTCATCCTAACGAGGCGTAGCTAACGCCAAGGTGAGTCGGGCATTACAGTCTTGCAATGTAGTTTTGCATCGCCCGCGAAGAGGCCGGCCGGAACAACCAGATAACACCAGGATTACAAATCCGTTATCTGCGCCGCTCACGCTTTCTCATGCCGTAACATCCTGCCGCTTGACCCTGATCCTGCTACAGGGTCGAGAATCGCTCCCCTTTCACCACCCCGAGCCCACCATGCGCCTATTGATCATCGAGGATGAACTGCGTACCGCCGACTACCTGCAGCAAGGCCTGCGAGAGAACGGCTACGTGGTCGACTGCGCCCACACTGGCACCGATGGCCTGCACCTGGCACGCCAGCAGCCCTACGACCTGGTCATCCTCGACGTCAACCTGCCCGAGCTCGACGGCTGGACCGTGCTGCAACGGCTACGCGCCGAGTCGGCCACGCGGATCATGATGCTCACCGCCCACGGCCGCCTGGCCGACCGGGTCAAGGGCCTGGACCTGGGCGCTGACGACTACCTGCTCAAGCCTTTCGAGTTTCCCGAGCTGCTGGCGCGCATCCGCAGCCTGCTGCGCCGTAACGATCAGCAACTGCAGCCCAGCACCCTGCGGGTCGCGGACCTGGAACTGGACCCCGGCCGCCACCGCGCCTACCGGGCCGGGCAACGCATCGACCTGACGGCCAAGGAATTCGCCCTGCTGCACCTGTTGATGCGCCAGAGCGGTGAGGTGCTGTCGCGCACCCAGATCATCTCGCTGGTGTGGGACATGAACTTCGATTGCGACACCAACGTGGTGGAAGTGTCGATCCGCCGCCTGCGAGCGAAGATCGACGATCCGTTCGAGGACAAGCTGATCCACACCCTGCGCGGCGTCGGCTACGTGCTGGAAGCGCGCCCGTGAAACAGGCTAGCCTGTCCCTACGCCTTGGCCTGAGCGTGACGCTGATGGGCGCCGCGCTGGTGCTGCTGCTGGCCTGTCTGGCGGTGTTCGCCCTCGACCATGAGCTGGACAGCCGTGCGCGCAAGGACCTGGCGCGCAAGATGCTGCAGGTGGAACACAACCTGCGGGTCGACCTGCGCAGCGAAGACCTCGGCACCCGTGCCCATCCGCTGCTCGACCTGGTGATGGGCCATGACAACCTGAGCCTCACCGTGCTGGCACTCGATGGCCGCCACCCGCACCTGCTAAGCCTTGGCCCACCGCTGGAATCACAGGTGGGCGAGTTGCACACCGAAGCGCGCCTGAGCTTCCACGAATGGCGCGACAGCGCTGGCAAACAGATCCTCACTGCTACGCGCCTGATGCGCCTGCGCGACGAAACCCCAGTGCGGGTGATGATGTCGCTAGACCGTGCCGACGACAGTGCGCTGCTGCAGGCCTACCTGAATTCGACCTTGCTCGCCTTGCCGCTGTTGCTGCTGCTGATTGGCGCAGCGGCGTGGCGCCTGATGCAGCGCGGCCTGAAGCCACTGCGCCATTTCCGCCGCGTCGCCGGGCAAGTCTCGGCACAGCACCTGCAGCACCGCCTGCCCGACACCGGGCTGCCATTGGAACTGGCCGAGCTGGCTTGCAGCATCAACGTGATGCTCGACCGCCTGGACCAAGGCGTTCGCCAGCTGTCGCAGTTCTCCGACGACCTCGCCCATGAACTGCGTACGCCCTTGAGCAACTTGATGGGCAAGGCCCAGGTGACGCTGGCACGCGAACGGGACAGCGAAAACTACCGGGAGGTACTGGAAGACAGCATCGAGGAACTGACCCGGCTCAACCGCATCATCAACGACATGCTGTTCCTCGCCCAAGTCAGCCAGCCGCAGGCGCAGGTGGTGCTCAAGCCGCTGATGCTGGCGAATGAGGCCGAACACGTGCTGGAGCTGTTTGCCTTCAACGCCGAGCACAAAGGGTTGACGCTTCGGCTACACGGCTGGGGCACGGCGCAAGCGGACAGGCTGATGTTCCAGCGGGCGCTGTCGAACCTGCTGAGCAATGCGATTCGACACAGCCCGGGTGATCGTGAGGTAAGCCTGGGCATCGAGCGCCATGGCAATGAAGTCTGGCTATGGGTCGCAAACCAAGGGCCGGGTATTGCTGATGAACATCTGCCACAACTGTTCGAACGGTTTTACCGGGCGGGGTCGGGGCGCTCACGGCTGGAAGGCGGGACGGGGCTGGGGTTGGCGATCGTCAAATCGATCATGCAGCTGCATGGCGGGCGAGTCGAGGTAAGCAGCAGCCTTACAGGGCCTACCCGGTTTTCGCTGGTATTTCTGGCTGAATAAAATGCTGTCTCTACCGGCCTCTTCGCGCACAAGCCCGCGAAAGGGCCGGTACTGGCGCTCTGAAATTAGCGCGAAGCTGCCACGATCAGCGCCTTCATTTCCGCCACCGCTGCCTTGAAACCGACGAACAGTGCATGCGCCACCAGTGCGTGGCCAATGTTCAGCTCATTGATGCCCTTGATCGCCGCCACCGCCTCGACGTTGTGGTAATGCAGGCCATGGCCGGCATTGACGATCAGCCCCTGGCCAACGCCAAAGGCGACGCCGTCGACAATGCGCTTGAGTTCTTCAGCCACTTCAGTGGGGGTTTCGGCGTCGGCATAGCGGCCGGTGTGCAGCTCGATGGCCGGCGCACCGACACGGCGCGAGGCTTCGATCTGCCGCTCGTCAGCGTCGATGAACAGCGACACTTCGGCCCCCGTACGCGCCAGGCGCTCGACCGCAGCTTTAATCCGAGCTTCCTGGCCAGCGACGTCCAGGCCGCCTTCGGTGGTCAGCTCCTGACGGGTCTCGGGCACCAGGCAGATATGCGCCGGGCGGGTTTTCTCAGCGAACAGCATCATCTCTTCGGTGACGCCCATTTCGAAGTTCATGCGCGTCTGCAGCACGTCCTTGAGCACCATTACATCGCGTTCCTGGATGTGCCGGCGGTCTTCGCGCAGGTGCACGGTGATGCCGTCGGCACCTGCTTCCTCGGCGTCCAGTGCGGCTTTGACCGGGTCGGGGTAGCGGGTGCCGCGGGCCTGGCGCAGGGTCGCCACGTGGTCGATGTTGACGCCGAGAAGCATGCGGTTGCTGTGAGTCACGAAAGCTCTCCTGAAGATTTAGCCCCACAGCATACGACGTGCTCAGCGCTTGCGAAACAGTTCCCGGCTGACCAGGGGTTTTGGCCCCAGGTGCACCGCCAGCGCCTGGCGCATCAGGCGTTTAGCCGCGAGCAAGGCGCCGGGTGCTTCCCAGTCGGCCTGGGCCAGGGCCAACAGCTCGGTGCCGTTGAACAGGCCTGGCTGTACCAGGTAGACGCGTTCAAGGCCGGCATCGACCCGCAAGCGGTACAGGCCGTCGGCGTCGATGGGCTCATCGTTGATGTCATGATCAAGCGCAAAGGCGTAACCCAGGTCTTCCAGCAGCCGCCACTCGAAGGAACGCAGCAGCGGCTCGAGCGGGCGCCCGGCGGCCAAGGCCTGCAAGGTCAGGGCGTAATGCTCGAACAGTTCGGGTTGTGGTGCTTCGGCAGGCAGCAGGCGCATCAGCAATTCGTTGAGGTACAAGCCACTGAACAGCGCATCGCCGTGCAGCCAGGCCGCAATGCCCACACTGTCCAGGCGCCCGACGTTCTTCAGCTCACCGCGCCCGCGCAGCTCCACTTCCAGCGGCACGAACGGCCGCACCAGGCTGCCACCCTTGCCCCGTGCACGGCGCAGCACCGCGCGCAGGCGGCCCTGCGGCGTGAAGAAGTCCACCAGCGCGCTGGTTTCCTTGTAGGCACGGCTGTGCAGCACGTAGGCCGGCTGGCCGACAGGTTGTTCCATGGGATTGGCCTGAAAGCAGAAGCCCGGAGAAATCCGGGCCGCTGATGGGGGTTACAGGTCGCCGTAGCCCAGCGAGCGCAGGGCGCGCTCGTCATCGGACCAACCGCCTTTGACCTTGACCCAGAGGTTGAGCATGACCTTGGCGTCGAACAGGGTTTCCATGTCCTTGCGCGCGTCGGAGCCGATGCGTTTGATGCGCTCGCCCTTGTCGCCGATGATGATTTTCTTCTGGCCGTCACGCTCGACCAGGATCAGCGCATGGATGTGCAGCACATGGCCCTGCTGCTTGAACTCTTCGATTTCCACGGTGATCTGGTACGGAAGCTCGGCACCCAGCTGACGCATGATCTTCTCGCGCACCAGTTCGGCGGCCAGGAAGCGGCTGCTGCGGTCGGTAATCTGGTCTTCCGGGAAGAAGTGGTCGTTTTCCGGCAGGTGCTTGGCAATCAACCCCTCGAGCGATTCGAGGTTGTGCCCCTGCTGGGCGGAAATCGGCACGACCTCGGCATTCGGCAGCTGCTCCTGCAGCCACTGAAGGTGCGGGATAAGATCGGCCTTCTCGTCCATGCGGTCGGTCTTGTTGACTGCAATGATCAGCGGGCCGGTCACGTACTGGACGCGTTCGAGCACCAACTGGTCCTCGTCGGTCCAGCGCGTGCGGTCGACCACGAAGATCACCACGTCGACGTCCTTCAGGGCCGCCGAGGCATTGCGGTTCATGTAGCGGTTCAAGGCCTTGTCGTTGGCCTTGTGCATGCCTGGGGTATCGACGTAGATCGCCTGCACATCACCCTCGGTCTTGATGCCGAGCATGTTGTGGCGGGTGGTCTGCGGCTTGCGCGAGGTGATCGCCAGCTTCTGCCCGAGGATGTGGTTGAGCAAGGTCGATTTGCCCACGTTCGGGCGGCCGACAATGGCCACGTAACCGCAGCGGGTCGGATTGTTCTCAGTCATTGCCATTCTCCACGCCCAGGGCGATCAATGCAGCGGCGGCGGCGACTTGCTCGGCAATACGCCGGCTCACGCCCTGGCCACGGCTCTTGTTGTTCAGCAGCACCACTTCGCATTCGACGAAGAAGGTACGGCAGTGCGGTTCGCCCTGGATGTCCACGACCTCGTAACGAGGCAGCTCACAGCTACGCGACTGCAGAAATTCCTGCAGGCGGGTTTTCGGGTCTTTGTTGGTGTCGACCAGGGTCAGGCTGTCGAACTCGTCGGTCAACCAGGCCAGCACGCGCTCGCGAGCGGTCTGCATGTCGGCATCCAGGTAGATGGCACCGATCAGGGCTTCGAGGGCATCCGCCAGGATCGACTCGCGACGGAAACCGCCGCTCTTGAGCTCACCGGAGCCCAGACGCAGGTACTCACCCAGGTCGAAGCCCCGGGCCAGGCGGGCCAGGGTCTCACCCTTGACCAGCCGCGCGCGCAGGCGCGACAGCTGGCCTTCGCGGGCCTGCGGGAAGCGCTCGAACAGCGCCTCGCCGGCGACGAAGTTGAGAATGGCATCGCCAAGAAACTCCAGGCGCTCATTGTTGCGCCCGGCGTAGCTGCGATGGGTCAGGGCCAGCACCATCTGGTCCTGGTCTTTGAAGGTGTAACCGAGCTTGCGCTCGAGACGGGCAAGGGAAGCACTCATGCAGCCACCCGTTGGTTGTTCAACGCGTTGTTCAAATCAACTTCCTGAAAGACTGTTTGGCTGTGGCCCGTCGCGGCGAGCAACGAAACTCTCGATCCCTGAGAACACAGCCTATGTCAGAAATGCATTCGGCGCTGTCTGCTGGACAGCGCCGATGGGTATCAATGGATCAGGCCGACCCGCGACAGGTTGGGCAAGTGGCTGAGTTTGGGCTCTGGCCAGCTCATCCAGACCGCGAAGGCCTTGCCGACGATGTTCCGGTCCGGAACCATGCCGTGCAGTTCCTTGGGAATGTTCGGGTCATCCCAGTAACGGCTGTCGTTGGAGTTGTCGCGGTTGTCGCCCATCATGAAGTAATGGCCGGCTGGCACGGTCCATTGCTGGTCCGGCGGCATGCGATAACGGGTCATTTCCTTGCGGATCAGGTGTTCGGCCTCGCCCAGTTTTTCCTTGTACAGCTCGGCGCTGCCCAGGGTGCCTGGCTCGGCGCCCACCAGTTGCTCGGCGATCGGCTGACCATTGACGTACAACCGCTTGTCGTTGGTATAGCGGATCTGGTCGCCCGGCAGGCCAACCACACGCTTGATGTAGTTGACGTTAGGGTCGCTTGGGTAGCGGAACACCATCACATCGCCGCGCTGCGGGTCACCGACTTCGATGACTTTCTTGTCGATCACCGGCAGGCGAATGCCGTAGGAGAACTTGTTCACCAGGATGAAATCGCCCACTTCCAGGGTCGGCTTCATCGACCCGGAAGGGATCTGGAACGGCTCGACCAGGAACGAACGCAACACCAGCACGATGAACAGCACCGGGAAGAACGACTTGCCGTACTCGACCAGCAACGGTTCCTTGTTCAGGCGCTCGACCACGGCCATTTCTGGCTGGGTGACGCTACCTTGGTAGTTGGCGATCGCTGCCCGCCGGCGCGGGGCCAGGAACAGCAGATCGATCAAACCCAACAGACCGCAAACGGCTACGGCGATGACGAGCAACAGCGGGAAATTTAGCGACATAGGACCTAGCTATCCAACCTGAGCACGGCGAGGAAGGCTTCTTGTGGAATCTCCACGTTGCCCACCTGTTTCATGCGTTTCTTACCGGCCTTCTGCTTCTCCAGCAGCTTTTTCTTACGGCTGACGTCACCACCGTAGCACTTGGCCAGTACGTTCTTTCTGAGCGCCTTGACGGTTGTCCGCGCAATGATCTGGCCGCCGATGGCTGCCTGGATCGCCACATCGAACATCTGCCGAGGGATCAGCTCCTTCATCTTCTCGGTCAACGCACGGCCTTTGTAGGCCGCGTTGTCGCGGTGCACGATCAATGCCAGGGCATCGACCTTGTCGCCGTTGATCAGTACATCCAGCTTGACCAGGTTGGCCGACTGGTAGCGATCGAAATGATAGTCCAGCGAAGCATAGCCGCGGCTGGTGGACTTGAGGCGGTCGAAGAAGTCCAGCACCACCTCGTTCATCGGCATGTCGTAACGCACTTGCACCTGGCTGCCGAGGAACTGCATGTCGCGCTGTACGCCACGTTTCTCGATGCACAGGGTGATGACGTTGCCCAGGTGTTCCTGCGGCACCAGAATGGTCGCGGTGACGATCGGCTCGCGGAAATCGGTGACAGACGAGACATCAGGCAGCTTCGACGGGTTGTCGACGATGATGGTTTCGCCGGTCTTGAGCTCCAGCTCGTAGATCACGCTCGGGGCGGTGGTGATCAGGTCCAGGTCGTATTCGCGCTCCAGGCGCTCCTGGATGATCTCCATGTGCAGCATGCCCAGGAAGCCGCAGCGGAAGCCGAAGCCCAGTGCGTCGGAGCTTTCCGGCATGTACTGCAGCGACGAGTCGTTCAGGGTCAGCTTCTGCAGGGCATCGCGGAAGTCCTCGAAGTCGTCGGAGCTGACCGGGAACAGGCCGGCATAGACCTGTGGCTGGATCTTCTTGAAGCCTGAAAGCACTTCGACCTCGGGGGTCGAGGACAGGGTCAGGGTGTCACCGACCGGTGCACCATGAATGTCCTTGATGCTGGCGATGATGAAGCCTACTTCACCGGCTTTCAGATCAGCGGTCTGGGTATGCTTGGGCGTGAAGACACCGACGCTGTCGACCAGGTGCACCTTGCCGGTGGACTTGACCAGGATCTTGTCACCCTTCTTGACGCGGCCCTGGCGCACACGCACCAGCGAGACCACGCCCAGGTAGTTGTCGAACCAGGAGTCGATGATCAGCGCTTGCAGCGGTGCATCGATCTCGCCTTCGGGCGCGGGAATGGTGTGCACCAGGCGCTCGAGCACCTCGTCCACGCCCATGCCGCTCTTGGCGCTGCAGGCCACGGCGTCGGTGGCGTCGATACCGATGATCTTCTCGATCTCGTCCTTGACGCGGTCCGGGTCGGCCTGGGGCAGGTCCATCTTGTTCAGCACCGGCATCACTTCGAGGCCTTGCTCGATGGCGGTGTAGCAGTTGGCGACGGACTGGGCTTCAACGCCCTGGCCGGCATCCACCACCAGCAGTGCGCCTTCACAGGCAGCCAGCGAGCGCGAAACTTCATAGGTGAAGTCAACGTGGCCAGGCGTGTCGATGAAGTTCAGCTGGTAGGTCTTGCCGTCCAGTGCCTTGTAGTGAAGCGTGACGCTGTGGGCTTTGATGGTGATCCCGCGCTCGCGCTCCAGGTCCATGGAATCGAGGACCTGCGCTTCCATTTCGCGCGCCGACAGGCCGCCGCACATCTGGATGAAACGGTCGGCCAGCGTCGACTTGCCATGGTCGATGTGGGCGATGATGGAGAAATTGCGGATATGACTCAAATCACTCACGGGTCAACACTCGGAAAAGGCTGCGAGCCGGACGCCCGCCGAAAAATAGCCGGGAATTGTACCTCAACCAGCAGGGATATGGGAGATTCCTCTGACGCACGATACAGGCCGACTCCTGCAAATAATTGTGAAGACTCATGAAAAAGGGCAGCCGAAGCTGCCCTTTCCTACCTGCAGACCAGCTTATTCCGCTAGCTTGAAGGTGATGAAGCTCGCCCGCCCCTGGCGTAGCACACGCATGGAAACCGAGCGGTTCTTCGGCAGGTCCTTGGCGATTTCGGTGAACTGCTTGGCCGAAGCGATCGCCTGGTTGTTCAGGTGGCTGATGACATCACCCGGACGCAGGCCGATCATCGCTGCCGGGCCGTCCTGAACCTCTTTGATCACAACGCCACCTTTGAGCTCCAGCGATTTCTTCTGCTCGGCGGTCAGGTCCGAGACAGATACACCAAGGCGGTTGCTGCTGCGCTCGGCGCTGCCGTCGGCGCCGGTTCCGGTGGCGATATCGGCATCATCATCTGGCATCGCGCCAATGGTCACATCCAGGTTCTGGCGCTTGCCATTGCGAATGATCTCCAGCTTGGCCTTGGCGCCATCCTTGAGGGTACCGACCAGGTGCGGCAGGTCAGCCGACATGACGATCGGCTGGCCGTTCATGCTCAGGATCACATCACCCACCTGCAGGCCGCTCTTGGCGGCCGGGCCGT
>Ga0213824_1000054_pt1 | contig 100690 bp, 91 predicted proteins | sample MC6MC0906MG_FD_179892 | JGI IMG/M metagenome (GOLD analysis project Ga0213824, IMG submission 179892) | Enriched soil aggregate microbial communities from Iowa State University, Ames, United States - MC6-MC0906-MG | ecosystem: Environmental > Terrestrial > Soil > Unclassified | place: USA: Iowa...
GTCGCATTGCCATCTTTCCACGTCTTTGTTCCTTCTACTTTTGTTTGCGCTACTTTCGTATTCGTGATGTCATAACCTTTTACTTCTGATTTATATCCTTCTACCGGTTGTTCTTTCACTTCATACTCGTATACTTTTCCTTCGGCATCGTATGCCGCTAAATCTTTAAAGCTATATTTCCAACCTGTTGCTTCACTTACTTCTTGCGTCGTGATGACCTGACCATCTCGTAATAAATCTACTTTGATCGTTGACGGTCTATCTGTCGCATTGCCATCTTTCCACGTCTTTGTTCCTTCTACTTTTGTTTGCGCTACTTTCGTATTCGTGATGTCATAACCTTTTACTTCTGATTTATATCCTTCTACCGGTTGTTCTTTCACTTCATACTTGTACGCTACTCCATTCGCATCATATGCCTCTAAATCTTTGAATGTATATTTCCACCCTGTTGCTTCACTTACTTCTTGCGTTGTGATGACCTGACCATCTCGTAATAAGTCTACTTTGATCATTGACGGACGATCTGTCGCATTGCCATCTTTCCACGCCTTTGTTCCTTCTACTTTTGTTTGCTCTACTTTCGTATTCGTGATGTCATAACCTTTTACTTCTGATTTATATCCTTCTACCGGTTGTTCTTTCACTTCATACTTGTACGCTACTCCATTCGCATCATATGTCGCTAAATCTTTAAAGGTATATTTCCAACCTGTTGCTTCACTTACTTCTTGCGTTGTGATGACCTGACCATCTTGTAATAAGTCTACTTTGATCGTTTTCGGACGATCTGTCGCATTGCCATCTTTCCACGTCTTTGTTCCTTCTACTTTTGTTTGCGCTACCTTTGTATTCGTGATGTCATAACCTTTTACTTCTGATTTATATCCTTCTACCGGTTGTTCTTTCACTTCATACTTGTATGCTACTCCATTCGCATCATATGCTGCTAAATCTTTGAATGTATATTTCCACCCTGTTGCTTCACTTACTTCTTCTGTTTTGATGACCTGATCATTTTGTAGTAAGTCTACTTTGATTGTTGTTGGTCGATCTGATGTGTTGTTGTCATTCCAAGTTTTCGTTCCTGCAATGAATGTAGTTTTCACCTTATTCGAAATTGGTAACTTAACTCCATTTACAGAACCGGATTTAACTTCAAAACTTATTTTTTCTTGAGGATCGAAATCAACATAGTCTGGTGCCGAAACTTCTTGCACATAATATTTACCTGGTTGTAAATTAAGGATTTCAATTATTCCTTTTTCATTTGTTTTATATTCATTTCCAACTTGCTCACCCGACTCTTTATACAACTTAAACGAAACATTCGGGATTACTTTTTCTTCATTTCCTGCAAGATGCTTAACAATTCTTAGCGTCCCTTTTGAAGGTAACTCACCTTCAGCACCACCGCCAGCTGCCATGTTTTCGACTTGATAGCTACCTGATTCAGAAACTGGATCTTTATACAGAACTTGGTAATCAATCGTATAATCATTCTTAAAGAATTCTTGCTTCTTTCCAGCTTCCGTTATAGTAGATGTATAAGAAATCGAAAAAGCGGCAAGACGTGCTTTATCCCTATAAAGCAAAACTTTAAATGCAGTGTCACTAGTAAATGTAATCTTTCCATAACCTTTAGATTCAAAGTCTTGTAGTGATAAACTTTGTCGGCCTAGATAGTTATCAACACTTATTCTGAAACTATCTTTATTAAGTATTTGACCTTCTTGCAAACTATCAGACACAACAATATCACGGCTTAACTCTTCTTTATTTAAGTTTATGTTCAAGAACCAACGTACTTCATTGTCCTTACCTGAGAGCATATCACCAGTTTTATAAAAAAACGGCTGCTTTCCAGGATCTGTACCACCGCCACCACTTGGTCCGGTAATCGTTACAGTTTGCTTTTCTAAATTTGTACCTAAATTTGTTTCAAACTCTTTCTTTTCACCCGTTCCTGCACTAGTAGCTTGTACTCTAAAGTTTAAATACCCTCTAATATTTTGATGTGTATCTACTTTATCATTAAATGTACATACCACCGTACCTGAAGTTACTTTACAAGTACCATAATCACCTAAATCAAACGTTGTATTCAAACCATTTAGTTCTGGGGGTAGTGCTAATGTTAGTGTGTCTCCAGGCTGCAACTTAATTCCGTTTTTTTCACTGAAGTTTACAGTTATTTTAGTCAGTTCTCCGCTCTGTAGATCTGATTTATCCAACTTAAAACTATCCACAAGTCCTATTGTATTTACCTCTTTTGCATTCGCAATTATAGGTACCAAACTCTGACCTATAGTCAACATAAAAAGCATTAAAATTGAAAAAACCGAAGTTATTCTTTTTATCATGTCATTCTCCCATCAATTATTAATAGATGGCTTCTAATATGACTATGTAATGACAATGACTTAATAGGTTGATGGCATTTCTGCTCTTTCAACTGTTATAAACTTAAAAACTTGAAAATTGATTGCTATAAGCCTTCATTTTTCTAATGTAATATTCTCTTTACTAATTTTAACATTTACAAACTAAGCAATTACTGATAACGTTGTAATCAGAATTATTACACCGTTTCATCATCCCTATCAAATCTCGAAATCTTCTGTTGTATCATATCCGCCATCTGAAAATGAGCATACATTTCTGATTAATAATGTTTTCATTTAAATGCAATTGGTTTATACTATTCCCCATCATTTATAGATTCATAACATGAGCATGTCCAATTTTGATACCGCATTTTTAATGATCCACAATTCTTATTTACCAAAATCTTTTGCCCCCTCCTAAAGGCATTTTTCATGCTCTCCTCCGTAATATAAGACTATTTAAGTAACAAAAATAGTTTTTGTAACTTTTGTAACTGATTTTGTAATTAATGAAACCAAATATAAACCACACATAAACCACATATAAACCAAATCAAACATAAACTAATAGCAGGTTTGGATAAAACCTGCTTTCACACCTCGCCTCCATCTATCAATCTGTTCAAGACTATCAATTTAGTATTTTATTTCCAATCTACATGACCTATATATGTAATGTTTAAATCCCGCTATACTGGAATCAAATTTCCCGCATAAAGGCTAGACTCACAATTTATTGTAGATGATGAAAAAACAGTTGCTAAAGAAATCTCTGGTTTAATAAATAAATTTTGTAAAACTGTAGTACTAAAAATTATCAACACGAATGATAATTTTTATAAAAAAGAGAGTCTCATTTTTCAATGAGACTCTCTTTACTTTATATATATTTAAATAGAATTTTCAGCTCTATCATTCCAAATATATAATCGAGTGAAAACTACCATAATTACTACAATAACTAAAAAATATAGGGGCATGACTATTAAGGAACCTGTATGAAGCTGGCTCATTCCCCAAATCGTCATCGTCACTATTATATAATAACCTAGGCTAAACAATGCACCTGCTGTGCCAATTACATCTTGAAAATCTACTAACGCTAAACTTAGACAGTTAGGTAACGCTACCCCAATTCCTAGTAGCAATATAAACATCGCTACTAAAAATCCAATCATATATAGTATGTTTGGATTTGATCCAACAGAAGTAATAACAGATAAAATGACTGCTCCCCCTGTCATTACAATACAACCTATATATATGATTTTCTCCGGTTTATAAATAGGCAGTAACCGTTTTGAAACTTTCGCTCCAATAATAGAAGCAGATGCAACAACAATTCCTAGAAATCCGTACATACTAGGTGATAACTGAAAGTATTCAATAAAGATAAACGGCGCTTCCGCATAATAGCTAAATAAAACACCATTCGCTCCTCCAATTAATAACCCATATGTTAATACTTTCGGATTTGTAATTAATCTTTTTAACACTGAAAACACGTTTATTTTATCCGTTACTGAGTCTGTTTTTGTTTCTGGAAGAGAAACAAATGTATACAGCAAGATCCCAACACTCATAACAACTAAACTAAAAAATACTATTTTAAATCCAAACATTTGATCAAGAAAACCCCCAATTAGTGGACCTATCGCTGGTGTAAAAGCAATGGCTGCCGAAATTTGAGCAAACATAACATGACGTTTATGCCCCTCTACACTTTCACGAAGAATCGTTTGTGTCACAACTGAACCAGCACTTGCTCCAAATGCTTGAATAAAACGACTAAACAATAAAAATTCAATAGAATTTGCAATATAGCATAAGAAACTTCCAGCGCCATATACTACAATTCCAAATAACATTGCTGGGCGACGACCAATTATATCTGATAACCATCCAATAAAAAATACACCTAAAGCAAATCCAGCAAAATAAACACTAAGTGTTAGCTGTACCTCATTATTACTTACGTGCAACGCCTTTGAAATGTCTGGTAAAGACGGTGTGTAAATTGTTTCACTAATTTGCGGAAATGCCACCAGAATGATCATTAACCAAAGTGATGGTACCGAGACTTTTTTCATTTTTAATACCCTCCTATAACTTTGAAAATCTCAGAAATGAATAGACTTTCTTAGCTACGGAACAGGAGGGGCCATTATAGAAATTCGATCATAAAACAACAAAGAAAACACCTCAATTACGCATGTTAATACTTATAGGAGGGTAATATTAACATTGATTTTAAAATATAGTCTTTCAATTATATGATAGGTTGTGTTCGTTTTCTAGTGTTCATAATCTGAATATTTGTTAGTACACGAATGTCCTTTCAATTCACTCGGAAAATTAATACGATTTAAAAAGCGCAACTAAACAACTAAAACGCCCCTTCAATTGTTAAAATCAGTCTCACAATTGAAGGGGCGTTTTTTTATTGCTAAATTTTCACTGATTGTTCTTTTTGATAGAGAATTTCACCATCAATAATTGTTGTTTCTACTTTTAAATCTTTAATTTGGTTTGGATTGACGTTTAAAATACTGTCATTTAATATAACTAAATCCGCTAGCTTTCCGACCTCTATGCTTCCTTTTATCTCTTCTTCAAAACTCGCATAAGCACCATTCCATGTGTATAGTTTAATAGCTTCCATTACGCTTATAGATTGATTAGCACCAACCTCTATTCCAGACTTGGTCTTTCTATTGACAGCAACATGAATTCCTAATAAAGGATTATAGTCAGTAACTGGTGCATCCGAACTACCTGCTGCAATGATTCCACGATCAATAAAATCACGAGCAGCGTACATGTGATTAACACGATCACCATAGTGCTCTACATATATCTCTCCAAATTCATATGGAAATGGAGGGTTTGGAATTGGCACCATTTCTAGTTTTTTCATTCTCTCTTGTAAATCCGGTGAAGAAATTCCCGCGTGCTCGATTCGATGGCGATGATTTTTTCTTGGTGATTCCTCTAGCGCCCTTTCTACACAATTCAAATACATTTCAATAGCTTTATCACCTTGTGCATGTACAGTGATTTGATAACCTTTTTTATGCGCTTCACCTAAAACCTTATAGATTTCTTCCTCACTATAATAAAGAATGCCATAATTGTTAGGGTCACTTGAATATGACTTACGGGTTGCAATTGTAGGGCCAGTGCTACTTCCATCTGTAAATAATTTAGCTGGTCCAACTTTGAATCTCTCATCTCCGGTACCAGTTATCACACCAGCTTCGACCATTTTATTAACAAATTCATGAGAGTTATTTATTTGACATATCATTGCATATATTCGGAAACGAATATCCCTACTCTTCACAGCTTTTTGTAGTAAACGAAAACTCTCAGGTCCATCTCCACCTGCGTCATGTATACTTGTTATGCCCGCTGCAACGAAATGATCTGATGCAATTTTCACAGCCTTCATCATTTCACTTTCTGTATAACTTGCAACCTCGCTCATCCTCATATTTGCTGCTTCAATTAACTTTCCTGTAAGCCTCCCTGCCTGATTCTTTTCAATAACTCCCCCACTCGTGTTCGGTGTGTTCTCGTTAATTTGCGCAATTTCTAATGCTTTGCTGTTCACCACGCTTATGTGGTGACAAGTACGAGTTATAATAATAGGGTGTTCAACTGAAATTTCATCCAACTCAGTAATTGTTGGATAACGCTTTTCCTTCACAGCGGTTTCATTAAAGCCCCAAGCACGTATCCATTCACCTTTTGGCGTTTCTAAGGCCTTCTTTTTCAGATCATCTAACAAAGCATTGATAGAATCAATATGCTCAGCTTTGCAACTGACAGCCAACTGATTTAGTCCATGAGAAATGATGTGAAGATGGGAATCAATGAATCCAGGAAGAAGCGTTTTCCCTTGCAGGTCAACTACATCCGTTTTTTCCCCTATAAAACTCTTAATCTCCTGATTCGAACCAACAACTACGATGCGATTATCTTTTATTGCTACAGCTTCGACTACTGCATTCTTTTGATCTACTGTAATAACTTCTCCATTTATCAATACAACATCAGCTTTCATAAACTCAACCCTTTCGAAATTACTCTTTTTGAGTAATTCATTCAGTATTTAAAGTTATATCTCCTAATAGGCTCATCCGCTTTTTCACAAGATTTATCAATAATTAATTAAAGTTGAGCTAAACATTCTTTCATTGTTTTAACGATAAAAGTAAAGTCTTCCTCTGTGATACTTAATGGAGGAGCAAGCTGCAAAATATTATTGTAACCTGCAACAGTGTCACCATTTTTACCAATAATTAGGCCTTTTTCTTTACAAGTATTGATGACTTTGTTCATCTTTTCAATGGAAGCCGGTTCTTTTGTTTGCTTATCTTCTACTAGTTCAATACCTAAAAGAAGGCCTTTTCCGCGAACATCTCCTACGTTTGGATGCTCTTTTACATCCTCTAGTTCAAATAACAGTCGTTCACCCAATTCTTTGGAACGTTCAATGAGTTTCTCATTCTCCATAATTTCTAAATTCTTCAAAGCTAAGGCGCAAGCAGCAGGATTGCCTCCGAACGTATTTACATGGCGGAAGCGATCATAATCATCACTGCCTACGAATGCCTCATAAACCTCTCGTCTAACTGCTGTTGCTGACAAAGGAAGATACGCACTTGTAATACCTTTTGCCATTGTAATGATATCTGGTTTGACGCCATAATTCATAAATCCAAACGGCTTCCCTGTTCGTCCAAATCCACATATAACTTCATCACAAATGAGCAACGCACCATGCTTCTCGCAAATCCCTTTTACTTTTTCCATATATCCATCAGGAGGCATTAAAATTCCGCCCCCAGTAATGATTGGCTCCATAATCACACCAGCTACTGTTTGGCTTAACTCCCATGTCATGACACGATCGATTTCCTCAGCACTTGCCAGTGTATGAACATCCTCTGGATTGCGATACGTATCAGGCGGTGCTACATGCAGGAATCCTTGTCCCAATGGTTCATATTTATACTTTCGCTGTGCTTGACCTGTTGCTGCAAGAGCTCCCATTGAGTTACCGTGATAAGCGCGGTAGCGGGAAATAAACTTATAGCGTCCATGATCACCTTTTTGCTGATGATATTGACGAGCAATTTTAAATGCTGTTTCATTTGCTTCCGATCCACTGTTAGAAAAGAAAATGACGTATTCATCATCAAGCCATGCATTCAATTTCTCTGCTAATTTAATAGCAGGAACATGACTTTGTGTCAGAGGGAAATATGGCATTTCTTCAAGTTGCTCAAATGCCGCTCTTGCAAGCTCTTTTCGGCCATACCCAACATTCACGCACCAAAGACCGGACATGCCGTCTAAATAACGGTTTCCATCAATATCCGTCACCCATGCACCTTCTGCTTTTGTGATAATTAAATTTGTTGGACTAGGGGCTGCTCCTCTCATTGCATGCCAAAGGTACTTTTCATCTGTTTTTTTCAAACTTTGCGTTTGCTCTGTCACTTGCACATTCACCAGCTCCATTCTATCTTTTTATGGTTTCACATGAATCTTTCAATAACGAGCCGTAAGCATTTTCTTGCGAGTATAGAATTCTACGCCATCTTTTCCATTTGCATGGAGATCACCATAGAAGGATTTCTTATAACCTGAGAATGGGAAGAATGCCATTGGAGCGGGAACTCCAAGATTAACCCCAAGCATACCTGCATCAATTTCTTCACGGAATTCACGAATAGCTTTAGCGCTATTTGTGTACAGGCATGCACCATTTGCGAATGGTGATGCATTAGCAACATGAATCGCTTCCATTAAGTCTTTTACGCGTACTATAGAAAGAACCGGTGCGAAAATTTCATCTTGCCAAATTTTCATTTCCTGTGTCACATTGTCAAAAATCGTTGGACCAACGAAATAACCTTGGCTGTTTGCTGCATCGTCTTCACGTCCGTCACGGATAAGTGTCGCTCCCTGCTCTACTCCGGATTGAATGTATCCAAGTGTACGCTCTTTATGTCCTTCACGAATAACAGGACCAAGGAACACACCTTCTTCCAAACCATTACCAATCGTAATAGCATTTGCCTCTTGAAGCAGTCTATTAACAAGCTCATCTGCAACGTCTTCTTCCACGACAACAACTGCCGCTGCCATGCATCGTTCACCAGCCGAACCGAAGGCAGCATTTGTAATTTCTTTCACTGTAGAACTAAGGTCCGCATCTTTTAATACGATCGAATGATTTTTTGCCCCTGCAAGAGCTTGTACACGTTTACCGTTAGCTGCTGCTGTTTTATATATATACTCAGCCACAGGTTGAGAACCAACGAAAGATACAGCCTTCACATCCTCATTGTCAAGAATGCCGTTAACAACGTCATTTGCACCATGTACAATATTTAGTACTCCATCTGGAAGACCTGCTTCTTTAAACAGTTCAGCTATACGATTAGCCAATAGCGGTGTTCTTTCAGATGGTTTTAATACAAACGTATTTCCGCATGCAATCGCTAGTGGAAACATCCAGCATGGTACCATCATCGGAAAGTTAAATGGCGTTATTCCTGCGATTACTCCGATCGGGTAACGATACATCCCTGATTCAACACCAGTTGCAATATCGGGAAGTTGCTCTCCCATCATTAAAGTTGGGGCGCCTGCGGCAAATTCAACACATTCAATCCCCCGCTGTACTTCACCGTATGCTTCTTGATAACTTTTTCCGTTTTCCAAGGTTACGAGTTTAGCCAACTCTTCCCAGTTTTCAATTAATAGCTGTTGATAGCGAAATAGAATTCTAGCACGGCGAGGCACAGCGATCTTTCTCCATGTTTTGAATGCTTCTTTCGCAGTTGCTACAGCTCTATCTAAATCTTCTTTAGTCGAAAGAGGCACACGAGCAATAATCTCTCCTGTTGCTGGATTTGGTACATCTTCAACTTGCTTACTTGTGGATTCTATCCATTGTCCGCCAATATAATTTTTCAACGTTTGTACATTTTTCGTTACTACCATGGTGAAACCTCCTATTTTCAGATAACCATCCATGTTATTGCGCCCGAAAAGAAAGCGCATTCATTAGATGGTATATAAACTTATTTACATACATTTCTTCAATATTACTAATCTTAATTTCTTATCCATTGAATACACAGGAGCAGTCATCTGCTTAGCATTTGTCCACTCCCCAGTTCACATTATTTTAGTTTAATCTCATGATTCATCTTATAATTCTTTTTCAAAAATTCTGGGCAATCCCATTCACAAATAAGGTCCTTAGCTAAGGAAACGACCCAATCCTTTGTAATATGATACTTTTTTCCATCAACAGTAATAAACACTTCACCATCTGTCACATAGAAAACTTCCTGTTCTTCTACATGCCACGTTCCTTTATTCGGTTCGCCTACCCATGGTTCCCATTTGTAAGCACCTAGTTGCTCTGCTTCTTCTGCTGTAAGTTTTTTCGCAAAAAACATGATGATCCTCTCTCTTTCATATTGGTAATTTTGAAGGAATAAGTCTATAAATCTACTGCCTTAACATTTGGATTTTTTAAACGTTTAAACTCTTTTTTCATAAAGTATATAGCAATGAGAACACCTGGAATTTCTGCGGCAGGAGCAGCGTACCATACACCTTCTACACCCCAGTATTTCGGGAAAATAAATAGAAATGGTAACATGAACAACAATATTTTGCTTACACTAATAAACGTTGCGGACCAGTTTCTCTCTTGTGATTCAAAATAACCAGAGATAAGCAAGCTAACTGCACTAAGCGTAAACAAACAATTGAATACAACTGTCGTCCAAATGCCCAGTTTCTGCAATTCAGGATTACCACCGGAAAAAAATGACACAATTGGATCTGCAAAAATGACTAGTATGGCTGTCACGATCACAAAGAAGGCAACTGTAAAAATGAGTCCCATCTTAATTGCTTGTTTCACACGATCAAGGTTGCCTGCACCGTAATTATAACTAATAATCGGTTGAAGCCCTGTCATCCCACCGAGCGCCGCTAAAGCAAGAAGATTTGTAATGTAACCATTTTGAATCGTGAAAGCTGCAACGTGCAGACCACCTCCGTAGCTTTGCAGTAAATTGTTGGTGAAAATAATTGCAATAAACATCATGAACTGACTAGAGAAAGATGCAAACCCCGTCCAAACTACTTCACCAATCTTCTTAAGATTAATCATCACATCTTTCATTTTTGGCTTCAGTTTTGTTTTACCAAACCAGAAATAAAAGATTAAGAGAACAGGAATCGATTGCGAAATCGTATTAGCCCATGAAGAACCCATCATCCCCATGTCGTACTTCACTACCATAATCCATTCCATAACTCCAGCAACAACTGCTGCGACTAACCAGCTGTTCATTGACAATATAGGTTTTTCATCGATATTAGCTAAAATACTTAATACAACGGCCAATATCGTTAATGGCAACGAAATCCATAGTAGTCGGCTATATTGCACCGCATACGGAAGTGCTTCATCACTTGCTCCAAATAGAATCATAATATCAGTTTCAAAGACCAATCCAAGTACAGCTATCAAAGTGGAAAGGAAAAGAGTAAAACATAAAGTTTGTCCCATAATACTTCTAGCTTCTTCTATCTTCCCTTTCCCCATTCGAAGTGAAATGACCGCTCCGGCTCCTATCCCCAAAAGAACCCCAATCATACGGGTAATAACCATGACCGTAAATCCAATTCCGATTCCTTCGATTTCTAGCTCCTGAAAGCCACTGACGAAATAGCCATCAATAACCGATACAACTCCTAGAATTACATTAGCCATAATTCCTGCCAAAGCAAACCGTAAATATAGTAACGGAATACTTTTGGTTCCGAGCACTGAATCATCCACCGACTTATTCATTCCTTCTGGCTTCTCTATGTTCGATGACGGACGGTTGTCCACTATTTTCATGAGCATATCCCCTTACAAATAATTTATATAGCAAGTTAAGCTCAATTAATTCACATACCAACCTACAGGCTTGGCATGCTGGTGGATATTGATTTGCTTCGTTTCCATAAAGTGCTCCAGCCCGGCAACACCTAAAGCCCTACCGATTCCACTTTGCTTATACCCGCCCCAAGGACCTTCAACATAAGCAAGATGATAACTATTAATCCAAGTAATTCCCGCACGCAATTTACTAATGACACGTTTTGCTCGGTCCATATCTTCAGTAAATACAGCACCGGCTAATCCATAAATGGAATCATTCGCTTTTTGGATCGCATCTTCCTCATCTTTAAATTTCTGTACAACAAGGACTGGTCCAAAAATCTCTTCCTTAACAATACGCATATCTGCATTTACATCAGCAAAGATTGTTGGTGCGATAAAAAAACCTCGATCAAGCCCATTTTCTGTTAAACGTTTACCACCACAAACTAATTTTGCACCTTCTTCCATTCCACTCTTTATATAATGTAAAACGTCATTCATATGAGACTCGGTTGTGAGAGCTCCCATTTCGATATTCTCGCTTTCCCCGTTGCCAACTACAATTGTACTTGCACGCTCGGCCAATCTTTCAACAAATTTATCGTAAATGGTCTCTTGTACAAGCAAACGGGATGCAGCTGAACAAACTTGCCCAGCGTTGTGGAAAATACCAAACATCGCATTATCGACAGCAGTTTCAAAATCCACATCGTCGAACACAATAAGTGGAGATTTCCCCCCTAGTTCCAGTGTAATTTTTTTCATATTGCCCGCGGCTGCTCGCATAATACTTTGACCTGTTTTTGTTCCACCTGTAAAGGCAATTTTGTCAACATCATAGCTCTCTGCAAGCTCATTCCCAACCTTTGAACCAGGTCCCAATACTAAGTTTGCCACTCCGTCTGGAAGCCCAATCTCTTCGATAATTTCAAATAACTTGAATACGCTTACAGGAGTGACGTCAGCAGGTTTAATTACAATTGTATTCCCTGCGGCAAGTGCAGGAGCAATTTGCCAAACAGCTAGCATAAGCGGGAAGTTCCAAGGTACAATCAGTCCACAAACACCAATCGGTTCATGAATAACAATCGTTTCTGAAGAATCATCACGATTGTAAGATTCCTTTTTTATACCTTTAATCAAGTCAGCATAATAGCGGAAGCATTGAACCGATACTGGAATATCTACATAGGTTGTTGCACGAATAACCTTACCGTTATTTGCAGTTTCCAAACGGGCAATTTCAGCTGTCTTCTCTTCAAGACGATCTGCAATCTTATATAGATAATCAGCTCTTTCATCAGCCGATAAATCTGACCAAATTCCGCTGTCAAACGCTTTACGAGCCGCCTTTATTGCTAGTTTTGCATCATCTGCTGATCCATGAGCGGACGTTGCAATAACCTCTTCAGTTGCAGGATTGATAATATTTCGTCTAGCACCCGATAATGCTTCTACCCATTTTCCGTCAATGAACATGTTTATTTCCATAAACACCTCTCCTTTACGCAATAATATCTACCAGCTTGAAACCAATATGTGCTATATTGACCAGCATCGTTTTCTGATTATAGAATGGGAATGATTTGAGACGTTCCTTTTCAAATCGATATCCACCTGCATTCCCCGTAACGATCCATTGTGCCAATAACTTACCAAACAATGTTGAGAGAGACGCGCCGTGGCCTGTATAACCAGTTGCAAAATATGCACCTTCTTTAGATTTACCGATAACCGGGAACGTATCAATTGTCACACCGATAAATCCACCCCACCTGTAATCTATCTTGCTTCCTTCTAGTTTTGGCATTATTTTAACCATAGCATCGTACACACTTTGATAAACGGCATCACCTAAGTTCGGACGAATATCACCACCGCCAAATACGATTCGATTATCTGGTGTACGCCTGAAATAGTAAAGGAAACTACTCGTATCAAAAACCATGCGATCTTTAGGAATGACGCTATTCACCAATGATTCTGGAAGCTGTTCAGTAGCAATAATACGTGCCGAAATTGGCAGTACGCCTTTATTCAATTCAGCCATAATTTTTCCGGAGTAACCATCTGTAGCAACAATAATATCTTTCGCTGTAACAGCACCTTTTTCTGTAACAACTTTCACACTGTTTCGACCGTACTCAATAGATAGTGCTTTCGAATGCTCAAAGATTTTTGCACCTATCGATTTAGCTGCTTCTCCCAAACCAATTGCATAGTTCAGTGGTTGGAACGAGTAACTCGAGTCGTCGACTAAGCAACCATAATATTGCGGGGAATCAATTTCTTGATGCAACTGACTTCGATTAAGCACGCTACATTCATATCCAAAATTTTTGTTTAAGTATTCACTTTCAAGTTTCAATCCTTCAAAATGCTTGGCTTTGTAAGCCGCCACAATGTGACCTGTCTTTCTAAAGTTACAGTGGATTTGATGCTCATCGATGATGTTCTTAACTAGTTCAACACTAAGCAGCGAAAGATCGTTAAGTTGTCTCGCCTCTTCGGCACCATACTTCTTAGCAAGCTCCTGCATCGTTGGCTTATAGCCTGGCAATACCATCCCGCCGTTACGACCACTTGCGCCATACCCAATTGTTTCCTGCTCAAGGACAATGACACTCTTCCCTAATTTTTGCAAATGATATGCAGAAGAAAGACCTGTGAAACCTGCGCCAATAATGACAACATCCGCCTCTTCATTTCCTTCAAGAGGTTTTCCTTTGTCATATCTGTTTGCAGTCGCTTTCCACAATGAGAGAGTATCCATTCGATCCATCTTATCCATAGCTAATCCTTCTCCTTTCGTGACATGTATGTTACAATACACTCAAAAATATTCAAAATATTCACATTTATTGAATTAATAATATGACTTGGAGTTCCCTCCAAGTCAATAGCCATTTAAGAGTTTTTTGAATTCATTTTGCGAAAAAAATGGAGTAACTCCATTTTTTTCATTGGGGGGACATCTATGAAAATTGGTACATTTGCGAAGCTTTTTCATGTTACAACTGATACCGTACGTTATTACATTGAACTAGGATTATTAATACCAGACAAAAAAAACACCCAGTATCAAATGAACCAATTGTGTTTAGACGACATGGCTTTTATTACTGAGCTGAAAAAATTTCATTTTTCATTGATAGAAATCCAACGAATTTTATCGTATCGGCGTGTCACAAACTTCTCGGACCATGAGGATATCGAATACTACAATAACTTGCTCATTGATAAAAAGAACGAGCTGAACATTAAAAAAGAAGACATATCAAAAGCGATTCAATTGATTGAAAAAGCGGTTCAAACTAGCTCACCTTCACAAAAAGAAGAGAATATTACAGGTATCCCGCTTGATTTTGTAAATTTGCTCTATTGTCCGAAGTGCCGCATTCCACTTGAAATGAAAGATGTAACGATTAAAAAAGTCTACATTAACACGGGGAGTTTAACTTGTAACTGTGGATACGAAGCAGCTATCGAGGAGGGTATTATCATTACCGCGAACTTGTACGAGACGTCACCTTATCCATCTTATTTTTACGATAAAGAAACGATTAAAGAGATTAATCCCAAAATGATTAACTTATTTGAAAAAAGTAATTTTCAATTTCAAAAAGTTCTACAAAATATAAATTTAAAAAATAAATTAGTCGTGGAAACAAACATTGACGCTTTTGTGTCACTACCGAAATATATCGATATTCTTGAACCGAGCGCATCCTATGTATTCAGTGGCTATTCGCTTGCAATGCTCAAGAAGGTTAGAAATAGAATTGAGCGTATGAATCCGAAGCCACGCGTCCTTTATATTTTGAATTCTGATTTAAATCTACCATTGAAACCGCTTAGCATCGATGTTTTTGTGGATAGTTTTACAATAACTGATTTTTCACTGCTCAACCCAGAGTTCCCAAGTCACGTTCTAAAAAACTATTTACATAACAGTTCAACAATTGTCGGTGGATACTCGTATTATGATAACTCGGCCAAATCCTTGAAAAATATTTCAGCCTTATATCCAAATTCCCATGAGCATATTTTACATCCAAAATACTTAGAAGAAAATTTATCAGTTAACGGATTTCAAATCATGCAAAATGAAAATATTGGTTACTGTACAGATCCAGGACCTTATTTCGATTATCATGTAAGAGACGAAAAATTCCACATGCTCATGTATTTGGCTAGTACGAAACAATAGCACAAAAAGCGCCATCACAAGTGACGGCGCTTTTTCTATGTAAGAGCTACTAGAAGGTACCCTTCTAGCCTACTCCCATTTATAAGTCCAAAATTGTTCAAGTTGCAACCATTTTAATGTTGCTGCATCTTTGTTTTTTATTTTTGCATGCGTTTCTTCTAGCATTGCTTCTGTTTGTGAACGATGCGCGCCTAGTGCAGCTAATTTATGTTCAAATACTTCACTAATATTATTTACAACATCCGGTTCACCTAGTACTGCTTCTCGATTTCTCGTAATCGCAACCGCATGAATGGCTGGACGTTCTTCTTTTGGCATACGTGATACAGCGCGAACTACAGCGCGGCCAAATGCATCATGATCTGGATGTACGCCGTGTTCTGGATAAAATGTAATAACTCGAGATGGATTTACTTCTTGAATAATCGCTTCGATTTTATCTGCAACAAAATCAACATCTTCAAATTCTAACGTTTTATCATGGAAACCAAGCATTCTTAAATCTTGAATCCCCATCGCTTCACATGCATCTTTTAATTCTTTTTCACGGATATTTGGAATCGTTTCACGGTTAGCGAATACATTTTTCCCCATGTTACGTCCCATTTGTCCAAGAGTACCACACGCATACGTTACAGGTACTCCTTGATCTGTTAATAAGCGAATTGTTCCTCCCGCAGCAAATGCTTCATCATCTGGATGCGGAAATACAACAAGTACATGTCTCTCCATAAGTTTCCCTCCTTCTTACTTAAATGGCGTTAAGCTTAACTCAAGCGCAACCGCTAAGCGGCCTTGATTATCATGACCTGCTAATAATAAACGCTCTTTATCGTCTACTTCCCAGTGCGTAATACCTTCTGCATATACCCAGCCATGATCCATTTTCAAACCAACTCGGTATGGATTCGTTCCAGTAATCTTGCCGCGTTCAAAGCGAATAATTGCATTTCGAATGAATGCTCCAACTGTCATCATCTTTTCGTTAAAGTGTGACGCATACGCTCCGTTCGTCGTTTCTAAATGAATATATACATCTTTATTTACAAAACGTTCAATTTCATTTTGAATAAGAGAACTATCTTTTACTATTTCCATCGGAATTCACCTCTTTAAACCATTTTACGCAAAAATAATGTAAATTGCTATCTCTATATTAGAGGACAATGCTTACTTTTCCTAATAATTTGCACTGTGTTTCTTTATTTTTTTATATCATATGTAGAATTAATATTTTTTCCTTCACTTTGTTAAATAGTTTTCTTTCTTTTTTGAATTTGCTACAATATAAATTACGCAGAGGGATGCATTTTTACAATTGAATACATACTTTAAAGAAGGTGACACGTTTGGAACAATCAGCACTTGAAGTAGCAAATTGGCAATATTATTTTGCAATTGCCGTATTTTTAGTCACGTACGGTTTTATTATTTCTGAAAAATTGAATCGTGCTGTAATCGCACTATTCGGTGCTGCCATTATGATTATTTTTGGAATTGTAGATTTACATACTGCTTTCACATCACATATTCAATGGGAAACGATAACCCTTTTAATTGGGATGATGATTCTCGTACATATTACGAGTCAATCAGGCGTATTTGAATTTGTAGCCATTAAAGCAGCAAAAGCAGCTGGCGGAAAACCAATCCGCATTTTATTATTACTATCCCTATTAACCGCTGTCGGTTCTGCATTTTTGGACAACGTAACAACCGTATTATTAATCGTACCTGTTACACTGTCTATTACACGTATTTTAAAAGTAAATCCTGTTCCTTATTTAATTTCAGAAGTGCTATTTTCAAACATAGGCGGAACAGCAACATTAATCGGTGATCCACCTAACATTATGATTGGATCAGCAAATAAGCATTTAGACTTTAATGCCTTTTTACTTAATTTAGCTCCAATCGTAATTATTATTTCTATCGTTACACTTGGCATTATTTACTTCATGTATCGTAACAAACTAAAAACAACACCTGAACAAATCGAAAAATTAATGGCATTAAATGAAAAAGATTATATTAAAGATCAAAGCCTCCTTTTAAAATCCATTTCGATTTTAGGACTAACTATTTTAGGCTTTGTACTTCATTCTATTATTCATGTAGACGCTGCCGTAATTGCGATGACTGGCGCTACACTTCTTATGTTAATCGGTGTGAAAGAGCATGACATTGAAGATGTATTTGCCCACGTTGAATGGATAACTATTTTCTTCTTCGCTGGACTATTCGTTCTCGTTGGCGGGTTAATTGATATCGGACTTATTTCTTCACTCGCAAAAGAAGTAATCGACGTAACAAACGGTGATATCGGTTTCGCTGCTATACTTATCTTATGGGTATCTGGTATCGCATCTGCGACAATTGACAATATCCCATTTGTTGCAACGATGATCCCTCTTATTCAAGATTTAGCTACTGGACTCGGACTATCTGTCGATTCTCCGCAAATCGAAGTACTATGGTGGGCGTTATCTCTTGGCGCTTGTTTAGGCGGAAACGGAACGTTAATCGGAGCATCAGCAAACGTAGTCGTTGCTGGTATTGCAAAACGTGAAGGACATGGGTTCTCTTATATGGACTTCTTAAAAATCGGTTTCCCCTTAACGATCATTGCGCTATTGTTATCACATGCTTATATATATTTACGTTATTTAATGTAAAAGTTGTATTATATGAAATTATATCTTCAAACAAAAAAGGTATGCAGCACTACGCCGCATACCTTTTTCCATCACCAAAATATACCTATAATTGCTAATCCACCTAAAATCATACCACCAATTTGTCCGACTATTGCCGGTGATAATTGAACACCTTTTCTCACTTCAACAACTGGTCTTTCGTGCCTTAATTGCTGCACTTCACTTTGAAGTTGGTGTACACTTCCATGTAATTCTTTAATTAGTTCTTTTAATTCAGCGACCTCTTCATTTACTGGTTTACTTTTTTCTAAATTCATTTTGCATAACTCCTTATAAAGTGAAACTTTAATCAGTGGGGGTTTTGTTCATCCCCCACTGATTATTAGTTGAACCAATCGGGCGTTTACGGGCAGTTGATCTCCCACCTAACTTCTTTGCTCCACCTGAATTTTGAGGTGGGAATTTTACTGCCCGTTAATGCGGGATAAATTCAATCAGTTCACTGTAAAATTTCGCCAATTACCGGTATATCTCCTGCATACTACATATATAATATGGAATGTACTTTTAATCTTGCAGCTCTATCCATTCATCCCTCAATATCCCCATAATCATACGATCAAAACACTTCCCATCTCTTTGCACCGCTTCTCTCATACAACCTTCCATCTGAAAACCCATCTTTTTATACAGTGTAATGGCAGGTTTATTATACGAAATAACATCGAGACCGATGCGGTGTAAATTCAATTCATAGAAAGCATACTTTAGAATAAGTTGTATTATTTTCCTTCCATATCCCCTCCCTCTATCATTCGCATCTCCTATACCAATTGCTAATAAACCTGTTCTGTTATTCCACTCTATGCCATGAATCGCCACAAAGCCGATTAAGCGATTATCTTGAACTGTCCTTACCATGAAAGAAACACTATTCGATCTCCGTCCCTTTAATAACCCATCACTTTCTATTTCATGTAAAGATTGCGGGAATGCTACATCTGTATCGACATTTCTTAAATACTCACTATCTTCTTGCCACATAGCCATTACTTCAGCATCTGCTTCTCTCATAGCTGATAATTTAATAGTTTTATTTTGAAAAAGATTCATTGTCATTTGAAACTCCCCTTTTTTATAATAGCGGGGACAATTATTCTAGCCTATTTATCCCCTTTTTTCTTTGAACTGTTTTACTAACGGGATACTCACAATAAGCGCTGACATTGGCACATCTCCCTTGCATTGAATTAAATTCATTGTATAATTTTTTGTTTATTCTAACAATAAAAAAGACCCTCTGAATTTAGAGGGCCTTTCCTAACAACAAAACTGTATTATTTCGTAAACATTTTCTCTGCTTCATCCATTGCCATTTTGTTTCCTAAAGCAGAATAGTCAAGCCATGGTTGGTCATTAATAATGTATACGTGCTTACCTTTAACAGCTTTTAAGTCTTTCCAAATTGGTGTTTCTTGTAATTGTTTAAATGCAGCTTTTGCCTTATCATCTCTGTTTACAACAACGAAAATAGCATCTGCATCAAAGTCAGGTAATACTTCTTGTGAAATGACTTCGAAAGGACGGTTTCCATCAATTTTTTCTACACCATTTGCAGGTTGTAACCCTAAGTCTTGGAATAGAATTGGTCCCATCGGTCTTTTCGTACTAAATACACGTAATTCTTTTGCAGTCACGCGAATTGCCATTACTTTTTCGTTATTACCTAGTTCTTTATCTATTAAACTTTTCACTCGTTTTGATTGTTCTTCATAGTCTTGAATATATTTATCTGCTTCTTTCTCACGGTTTACAAGTTTACCTACTTCTTTTAAATGATCCCTCCACGTTCCTTCATCTAAATTGAAAGAATGTGTTTTTGTAATTTTTTCGTATTTCGCTAAATCTTTACCAGCATATTTTTCATCCACATAAATGTCAGTTGGCTTTAATTGCAGTAATGCTTCCATATTCGGATCTGTTACAACGCCTAGTTTCTTCGTATCTTTCAGCTTCTCTTTTGCGTGTGGTAAGAAATCTTTTAAATCTCCACCAATAACAGAACCTACTGGTGTAATTCCTAATGCAAGTAAATCATTTGTTAAGTGAATAGACATTGAAGCAATTTTGGGATCATTACTTTTTTCCGTTTTTTTAGTTGCCTCTTCATTAGGTTTCGATTGACCACATGCTGCTAATACTAAAATACACATAATGCTAAATAAAATGGAAAGTTTCTTTTTCATATGTTCTCCTCTTTGAAGTATTTATTTTGTTTTTGTAAGTAAATAAAGAAAATACGGCGCTCCTAAAGCCGCTACTACTACACCAGCTGGAATAGAGTTTGGCTCGAATACAGAACGACCTATCGTATCTGCAAGTACTAAAATAATCATTCCAATAATGCCAGCTAACGGAAGGAAGTGCTGATATGTACTACCTACTAACTTCCTTGCAATATGCGGAGAAACTAAGCCAATAAAGCCAATTCCCCCTGCCATTGATACACTCGCACAAGACAATCCTACCGCTGTAGCTAAAAGCAGTAACCGTTCTTTTTGAACAGATACACCAAGTCCTGCTGCTACACTATCACCTAGTGATAGTGCATTTAACGTTTTAGATTTCAGCCATGCGTACGGAGTTAGTATCAAAATCCAAGGTAATAATGCTAGGACATGAATCCAATCTCTTCCCCACACGTTACCAACTAACCACCTAGAAGCGAATGTATACGTCTCATCATTTAACTTGAGCGAGAAAAATAACGAAAGTGCACTAAAACCAGCTGAAACTGCAATACCAACAAGAATAAGTCTAATGGGAAGTAAACCTTTTGACCGATCACTCGCAAGCAAAACAATAAGAAATGCAGCTAACACTCCTCCGCCAAATGTAAATACCGGTATTAAAATCGATGCACTCTCGTTAATAGAATGAAAGAAAGTAACAAATACAATAAGCCCGAAAGATGCACCCGAATGTAATCCGAGAATACCAGGATCTGCGAGTGCATTACGAGATAGCCCTTGCAAAATCGCACCGGAAACCCCAAGGCCAATACCTGCTAACATTGTGATTATAATTCTTGGCATACGATAATCGTATAGCACGGTTGCACTCTCAAAATCACCATAGCCAAAAAGCGTTTGAATTACTTTGAGCGGTGCGATGCTCAGCGTTCCCGTATTTAAGCTAATCAAAATTACAGCGATACTTATACATCCGAAAATTGTAGTTACAGTAATAGCTCTCTTTTTATCCGTGTTAAAAAGATCCTTCACTTATAACTCCCTCCCGACTTTACGTGCTATATAGAGGAAGAACGGAACTCCAACAAGAGCTACCATAATTCCTATTGCAAGTTCTTTAGGAGGATTTACTGTTCTTGCCCCTAAATCAGCTAAAATTAATAACATAGCTCCTAATAATGCTGACATAGGAATAATAAGTTGATAATTAACGCCAACTAATTTTCTAGCAATATGCGGAATGACTAGTCCTACAAATCCAATGGAACCTACTGCTGAAACAGAAACACCTGCTAGAATCACTACCATAATCATCCCGAGCATTCTCGTTCGGTTCGTTTTTACACCTAAATTTGTAGCGACATCATCCCCCATTGATATGAGTGAAATAGATCGCCCTAGCGCTGTCGCAAAAACAATTGTTATGAGAATAATAGGCACTAAAAATTTCAAGTGTTCCCACTTAACGCCTGCAACACCACCAGCGTACCAAAAAGCTAAATCTTGACTTAAGTCATAATAAATCGCGACACCTGAACTTAACGAATGTAAAAGCGCGGCCATAACTGCCCCTGCAATCGTTAACCTCATCGGCGTTAGCCCGCCTGATGTTGCTGATCCGATAATAAAAATGAGTACTGTACTTAAAACTGCTCCCATAAAGGAAACAATCATCAAATAGGAATACGGCATATGCGGGAAAAAAGCAAAACTAAGTGCTACTACAAACATTGCGCCTGCATTTATCCCAAGCACTCCTGCATCCGCTAACGGATTTCGTGTTACCCCCTGCATTACAGCACCAGCGACTGCAAAAGCTGCTCCTACAACTGCCGCACCAATTACCCTCGGAAGCCTTAATTCATAAATAATTTGATGCTGCGTTAATTTCGGATTATAATCAAGAACCGCTGCCCACACCGTTTGCAAATGAATATCCTTTGCCCCGAATGCAATAGCTAAAAATATAGATCCGATTAAGCATAAAATTGTTAAGCTCATGAAACATACGAACTTAATATGTATCCAGCGATTATTGCCAGCATGTACAGTAGACTTATGTAACATGTTTCATTTCATCCTTTATATTCAGTTGTTTTTATAATTATTTTTTATTTATAATCATTATTGATAATAATTATCATTTTCATTTAGATATTATATCCCCACTTTTTTTAAATAGCAAACTATTTTTTTACTTTGTTAAAATATTAAAATAGTTATTACAAGTCCTTTCTAAAACTTACAAATACATGCAAAATGACGCACTGTTTTATTTTCATATTTGTAGTATACTAAGTTATTATTTCAATTTTCTAAATACATATATTGAAGGTGAAACAATGTTTTATGTAAAACAACTACTGCACTTTACTTACGAACAAGCATTATCCTGCTTGTTCCCTGTCGTTATTTTCTTAACACTAGCCCTTTCAAAAATCATTTCTATTCCAGGATTATATCGCTATGATTTCATACTCATCGTATGTCTTCTTATGCAGTGGATAATGTACAAAACTGGACTTGAGACAAAAGACGAATTAAAAGTAATTACTGTCTTCCACCTCATTGGACTCTTGCTAGAAATATATAAAGTACATTTCGGTTCATGGAGTTACCCCGAAGAGGCGTATTCGAAGATTTCGGGAGTTCCGCTTTACAGTGGTTTTATGTATGCAAGTGTTGCAAGTTACATATGCCAAGCGTGGAGAAGATTGCATTTACAAATGCATCATTGGCCGAAAGCTATTTTTGCAATACCTCTAGGAGCAATGATTTACTTTAATTTTTTTACACATCATTTTCTATACGACTTTAGATGGGTATTAACTTTAATTTTATTCATTGTTTTCTTTCGCACATTTGTGGAATTTTCATTACGAGGCATTACATATAAAATGCCACTCGTTCTCTCCTTTTTCCTTATCGGTTTCTTTATTTGGATTGCAGAGAACATCACAACATTTTTTGGAGCGTGGCAATATCCAAATCAACGAGAAACGTGGAATCTCGTTCACTTAAGCAAAATTAGCTCATGGTTTTTACTCGTTGTTATTAGCATTATGATTGTTACACAACTTAAACATTTGAAGGCGTCGAAAGGATAATGCTGATTATGTAAAAACAGTTAGCCCATCACTCATTAGAGAGTGATGGGCTTTTTTACCGTCCTTATCAAAGGAGTTATAACTTACAAGAGCATAAGCAGTTACACATTATGAACTACTACTAACAGAAGAGGTTGCTGCAGATGAAGCGGCAATTGTTGCCATCATAGCTGCCTGTTGTGCTTGTATGAGGACTTCTATCATGGTTTGTAAACCTGTGTTAGTCGCTTTACTTTCCTCACCTTTCTGACTTACGAACAGTTGAATAACAATAAGAATATTCGCATCTGTATGCCAACGGAATAATTTCTCCCCCTGCAGTTTTTCAATCAATGCTTTAATAGCATAAATCTCTTTTTCTCCATCTTCAAGTAACGTTAGTAGCCCGATAGCTGGATAATGCATCTGCTTCACTTTTACCTTTTCTTGTTTTAACAAATTCCATATATTTGTACATGTTGCAACTAACATTTCTTCACGGACATCCTTCTTTAGTGAAAGGATATGACTTAAAAATTGAAGATCATTCCCTTTACGCAAACCAGCTTTCGCTAGTTTCTGATACAGACGTTCTACTCGGTCCATAAGTGTTTCTACATTCTCTGATTGTCCTGCTAGTAAAACCGCGAGCGGATAATCATTTGTACCTGTAAGAAAAAGATGATCCTCTTTCATGCGTTTATATACTTGCATCGAACGCTGAATGTGCGTGCCATGCTGTTCATTTTCTTCTGTTAAAAGCACAGTTGCTGCGAGATAAGTAAATATACTTCGGCTAAAACCACCAGCAACCAATTGTTCATATACATCTAAAAACTTTCGAAAAGCTTTCTTATAATCTGTAAAGTGAATATCTAATGTTGCGGCCACCACAAAGCGATGATAAGACTTTAAGTATGAAAACATCCCTACTTGATTCTTAATATAACTGCTAATCTCTAAAAAACGTCCGAGATCAAATAATGTATCACTACTTGCATACATAGCAGCAATCATCATTCCTGTTCGAGAATCACTCGTTTTCCATTTTAGTTCTCCCTTTAACTGTACATATGTATGTGTGTATTGCTCCAACTTTTGTTCTAATGTAATCATAGTATTCACCCCTATTTCTAGTTCTTCTCTATTATTATACTTATATTTCATACATGTTTTGCAACCTTATTTCTGTATTTTCTTCAATATTTTTCTATTACGTAAACAAAAAATAATAACTATTCCTACTATGATAAGCGCTCATAATCCTTCAAGAAGTTCAACAACAAAAAAAGTAGATAATAAATTATCTACCTTTTTTGTTTATATATTATTTCACATTACACCTATATTTTGAAAAATAAGGTTGTAACTACTTACACCTCAATTTTGACAAAACATCTGTACTTTCGTTTTTTAAATACAATTAGAACTAAAGAGCTTTAATAATACGCTCCATCGCCTTCATTTGCCCAATATGGTCTGCTTCATGATAAAGCATCATACCGTAAAGCTCTCCAACTGTTTCCAACCCTAAAAATGGCTCTGGAAGTTTATTTTCAAATGCTTCTGCTGGAATTTCGTTAATACGTTTTGCTTGTTCTTTTAATTGAGCCGCTAACACTTCCAATGACGGCCCCTCTGTTTTCCATTTAGATGGTCTTGAGCCATACCCAAACATACCTGGATATTCAGTTGGTAATTGTTTGAATTCTTTTCCAAACATGAAAACTTCTGCTGCCGTTAACACATGACCGATATGCCAGCGAATTGTATTGTTAAAACCCTCTGGCTGCGTATCCACAGTTTTATCGTCTAGCGTCTCCATAAATTTAAGTAATGCCCCGCGCGTTATTTCAAATTGTTTTAAACCAATTATTCTATTCATTTTATCGTTCCCCTTCTTCATGTACAATTTATTATGAACTAAGAATGTTCAACTTATTAAAGTTTCACCTTGTTTAATCTATCAGAAACAATGAAGAAATACATCTAATATGCTTAGCAAAAATAATAAAAAGGTTCACCTCTCGTACATATAGAATTACTTACTACACAAATAGTTTAGTAAATAAAAGAGGAGTGTAGTTGCATGTTACATGTTTTAAAACAACAATATAATCTTATTCGTTCTACAAGAGAAACTCTATTTACATTTTTGGAAGAAATTCCACAAGAAAAATTGCACAGTACGGTTCCTAACTTCGGAAGTGGTAGTATTATAAAAACCCATATTCATGTAGCTGATTGCTATCGATACTGGCTTGGATCGTTCGCATTTAAACAAAAACGATCAGATTTTTCATTTGCTAGCGATTATGAAATTGAGCATGCAGATGTTTCGAAAGTTCGTGCTAGATTTAAAATAGTAGATGAAACTGTACAACGCTTTTTAGATGAATACAATGACCGGTGGCTCGAAAATATAGCAAATGAAGTGAAATGGCAAAAAGAACCTTGGAGCACAACTCCGCTATGGCTTTTAACTCATACGGAGACACATGAATTTCATCATAAAGGACAAATCGTATCTATGGCTCGTCACCTTGGATATACTCCTCCTGATACAGACCTTATTAGTTGATTCAAAGGCCCTGATTACCGAAAAGATTAGAATGAATACAGATCGAGCATGTTTTGAAAACCAATCAAAACATGCTCTTGAAATATGCTATCTTAAAATTTTTATAATTCCATCAATACCAAATTGTCTCAGCATAATTATACGCGTCACTATTCGGAATGGCATGTTTCCCCTGCGCTTGTGCCTTTCTTGGATCTAAATCATATACCATTGGCGTATAACATGATGTTTGCCCTTTATTCACAACACCATTTCCTCCAGCACTTCCGCAAGTGTATGCCTTTCCATCTGTTTTTCTAACAATCCTTGCATCAGCTTCATTATTATAAACTGCTGGACGAGTTACAGTAACTTTTGCCCATGCAGTCTTACACGTCGTACTAAACTTTAATTCCACATAAGAATTTGAATCAATCCATTTCTTTTCTTTCGTTACTGCTGATTGATCACAACTATTGTAATACGGACTTTTCCCATCATACGAATGGTCTTCTGCATATGCTTTATCATTATTGGTCGTACTAAACATACTAGTTAAAACGAGCAACGATAGACAGAAACATGCGCTCAGCTTTTTTAAAAGTTTCAAAGTATTCCACTCCTTTTTAATAGCGCCCTGTTTTTCCGTAACCGTTATTAAACGTAACTGCTTCAGCATCTGCTGTGTATCCGAAATCAGCAGTTAAATCAAATACCATTCCTGTATAAGTACTCGTTTGACCTGTTTTTATTGTGCCGTTCCCCTGATTAGAAGTGACTGATTTTTGGAATACACCGTTTTTGTATTTATTCACAACAGCGTACGCATACACTCCTCCCGAAACAGCTGGTGCTGGTTGATCTAAAACAAACTTAGCCCAAGCTGCATGACATTTATTACTGTAACGTAAATACACTGTCCCTACTTTTTTACTACCTTCATACACCGCTGTAGACTTTGCATTAAATCCATCTGCATCACACGTTGTACTGCCTCCGTATACTTTCGTTGTTGCTGGATTTTTCCCGTCATAGTAACTACTTAAATCAGTAGCTGCAAATGTACTTCCTTGGAAACTAAATAATACACCTACACTCGCTACACTTAACACACATACTTTCATTAGCTTTTTAAACATTTAAATCTCCTCCCTCAAAATAAGAACGTATAATAAAGACAATCTATCTCCTATGTACGCCCTCCTTTCTTACTTCCTAGAGGCATCTTACAGAAACGAATAAACGTTGTAAATTCCCTTATGGTTATTGGAATATACGAAGAAATTTACTTATCCTTGTAAGAAAAAAAGTTGAGAAATACACATTTTATAGCATTCTTTATTTAAAACATAAAAGAACCGATACTTGTTTCATTCAAGCATCGGTTCTTTATACAAAAGTGCCATTTTTTCTTTTATATAAAATAAATATTTCTCCACTTAATCCGTTGTAAAAGACTCCCTCGTTACCTCAATAAATTGCTGTAGCGGAGCTGTCATCCATTTATCTTTATGCCAAGCGATTTGTGTATAAATCGGTGAGATTGCATTTTCTAAATGTAACTCTTTTATCGTCCCCTCTCGTATATCTTTTTCTACTACTATTGCTGGCAAAACTGCTATACCTAAATCTGCAATAACACATTGTTTAATTGCCTCGACACTAACAAACTCAATCTTATTTGCTGGATACACATCTTCTGTACGAAATAGCTCTTCAAATAAAGTCCGATACGAGCAACCGAGTTCTGTTAGTAAAAGTGTCTCGCTCTCCAAATCTTTTGTAGAAACGGAAGGTTGTTGAAGTAAATGGTGCGCTGGAGCAGCGACTACTTTTAATTCTTCTTTCATAAGTGGCTCCACATGTAAAACATCCTCTGTTTTACATTCGTCCAAAATAAATGCAAGATCTACTTTCCCTTCCATCAATTGTTCCTTCGCATCTTTATTTGAATGTGCAGGTTTAAATATAAGCTTTATTTGGGGAAATTGTGCTTTAAACCTTTTTAATATGGAAGGAAGCCTATATGTACATTGACTTTCTTGTGCACCAATTATTAACGTACCTGCCATTTCCTCATCATCTTTCACAGCCATTTTCGCTTCGTTACTAAGCGCAATCATCTTATCGGCATATAGTTGAAACTTCTTTCCTGCCTCAGTTAAGAAAAGACGTTTTCCTAATCTCTCAAATAATGGTGTACCGAGCTCAGCCTCTAACGTTTTAATTTGCGCTGTCACGCTCGACTGAGCGAAGTTTAATTTCTTCGCAGTTTGTGTAAAATTCAAACTTTCTGCTGCTACTTTAAATGTAATTAATTGTTTTATCTCCATTTATCATCCCTCTTTTTCAATCGGTATTTCCGATTGATTTTATCGAAATAATCCTCTTTGCCTATTGATATTTGTATTGTATGATAAAGAACATCGACAAACAATATAAATGGAGGTATTCCATATGAAAGCACTTTGCTTCGAAACATTCGGAGACGCTAATGTACTACAATATAAAGAAATACCTGATCCAATCATAAATCCAAATGAAATCCTTGTTCGCATGCAAGCAATCGGTTTAAATTTCGCTGATATTTATAGACGCCGCGGCGATTATAATCTCGCTGGTAACCCGCCTTATATATTAGGTTATGAAGGCGCTGGTATTGTTGAAAAAGTAGGAGCTAACGTTACTACTATCAATCCCGGAGACCGCATTGCATTTGCTGACGTTCCATTCTCAAATGCAGAATTAGTTGCCGTTCCATCTGAAAAAGCAATTACACTTCCAGATTCTATTTCTTTTGAAACAGCCGCTTCTGTCTTATTACAAGGATTAACAGCACATTATTTAACGAAAGATAGCTATCAAATAAAACAGGGTGATATAGCTTTAGTACATGCCGCAGCTGGTGGTGTTGGTCAGCTTCTCATCCAAATGATTAAACGACAAGGCGGAAAAGTAATCGGTCTTACGTCATCAAAAGAAAAAGCACAGATAGCCACGTTAGCTGGTGCTGATCACGTATTTTTATATACTGAAGCATGGCATACGAATGTACTTGAAATGACTAATGGCGCTGGCGTAAATGTTGTGTATGAATCCGTAGGTTCTACATTAGAAGAAAGCTTTAAAGCGACTAAAGTTGGTGGTACTGTCGTATTTTACGGAATGGCTGGCGGTAATCCAACGCCTGTAGATCCACGTATGCTTATGGATACTTCAAAAACTTTAACTGGCGGAGACCTTTGGAACGTTCTTACTACGTATGAAGAACGCAAGCAACGCTCTACCCAATTATTTGATTGGATCACTGCAGGAGAATTAAATATCGCGAGTCCAACTACATTCGCTTTACAAGATGGTGCTTTTGCACATGAATTATTAGAGAGCCGTAAAAGTACTGGGAAGATTTTATTAATTCCGTAATCTTTCCACTTTAAAAAGGAAAGATAAGCATACTAAAAGAGCATCGATTCCGATGCTCTTTTAGTATGGAATTTTATTAGTTTCTTTTCATTCCAGTAATTTTCGGCTCATCATATGAAATAATGTCGATGATATGGTTCAAACAAGGAATTTGATAATGAACGAACTGCTCTTCAGGAAATATAAATTCAGCAATTGTTCCTGCTTTAACAAAATCCAAATATCTTGATTTTGAGTAAACTCTAAAAATTCTACCTTCTGAAATTTCGTAGTCATCCATTACAGTAAACGATTCATTAATAACGGAGTAAGCAACATACGATTCAAAATCCAATTGCACAATTGGCAGATTGTCATCAACATTAATGGATGATGCTTCTATTTCAACCTCATCTGTAATTTTCGCGAGTCCCTTAGTTTTGTTAACTTTACACCTATCAATAAGTACCCTCAGTGAATTTTCTTCAGGTTCAAACAATTTGTTTAAATATATATACCCTTTAAATTCCATCAAATCTTGAAAATCCATTATTTCCCCCCATTTTGAAAATCTATCTGAAACAGTTGCGAGTCTCTTTACATAACTACTCAACCAAGATTTTATACACCTATTCTAATCAACTGTAACATAAACCATTGTACACTCTTACTTTATGTTGAAAGTGGTACTGTTTTTGGTACAAACTCAACGAAAAATGATTTAAATCAATAAAAAAAGACCCTTCCGCTTATGCGAAAAGGCATACGATCTTATTTGTTATTTTGAGTAAAACTCACCCTAAAAAGATCTCGTTAAGATCTTTCTAGCTTCTTTTTCTTATTTCTATTTGAGATATAATTATATTTCCACACTTTCTTTCCCTTTTGCAACATAGCTCATATCTCCAACCGACTCGACTGTATATGTTCCATCTTGATATACAATCTTCGTCACACTAGCATTTTCCACTCCAAGCTTTGTTTTGCTACTATCTAACAGTTCTATTAAGGTAGTAATCAAAAGCCCATGAACGACAACTAATACGTTGCCGCCTCCATTTTTAGCAGCTTCTTCACTAATTTTATCAATCTCTGTTTTTATGCGAGTAGAAAATAATTCCCAATCTTCCGCCTGTTTCGTAGGATCTGCAGCTCTAATAAGATTAATCACTTCTTGAATAGAAAACTTCATAAGTTCTTCTGGTGATGTAACGCCCGCAGCTTTTCCAACCACATCCCACATATTTTCAAGTTTTTCACCTTCAAAAATACCAAAATTTAATTCTCGTAAATTTTTTCTTTTCTTAAGTTTTAACTTTGATTGCTCACTATATTTTAATACTAAATTAGCAGTTTCAATCGCTCGGCCGCTATCACTACTATACGCATTCGCAAAATGAACATCTTTTAATCCTGTTCCTAAATTAGAGGCAACTTCCACACCTTTTTCTACTAATGGAGAGTCTGCCCAACCTTGCGCGCGATGATTCGTATTTAATATTGTTTTACCATGTCTCGTAACATATAACGTCACTACATTCTCATTGCTAACTGTTTCTCGATTCTTCATCATATTCTCTCCCTTTACATTTCTATATCAATTTTACCACCTTAATTATTCATTGAGCAAAATATACGTAAGTGAATTTACTTAATAAAAAAGCTATCTTTCTGTATATCTCTACAAAAAGATAGCATCTTTTATGATTATTCCTTAACCGATACTCCTACTCAGCAAAAGCACTCGAATATTGTACAATTCCTTCTACACCTTCAAGAGCATCCCCTCTTAATTCCATTACCATAAACACTTCATCCGGCACTTCAAATGGCGCTTTTATATTCCACTCACTTGCTTTCTTAAAACCAAATTTCGGATAGTATTCTGGGTGCCCTAACACAACAACCGATCCATATCCAAGTTCTTTCGCTTTTTCTAACGCAGCTACAATAAGCTTTCCACCAATTCCTTTTTTCTGATGGCCCCTAGCAACTGATACCGGTGCAAGTGCTAACGATTCTACAGAAATCCCATCCTGTTCTATCATAATTTTAGATAGCAGAATGTGACCAACTATTTCTTCATCTACTGCAACGATTGATAATTCAGGAATAAATGCTTCACATTCTCTAATACGTTTCACAAGTTCATGTTCTTTTTTATCACTAAATTCTTCATGTAAAAATGCTTGTTGTACAACTTCTTCTGTTTTTCTATAATCGTTTTTTTGTTCTTGTCTAATCGTTACCATTTTAACTTATCCTCTATTCTTTCTTATTTCTTTTTGGATTTTACGAAGCGCTTTTTTCGATCCGCGCTCTATATCATGCTGCATTTTTCTTTCTTTATAATCGACAAATAGCGTATTTAAATCGTATCCCTCTGGGTATAATTCCTTTGCTGCTACCTCTAACGTAATACGTTTTACATTCACTTCAACAAATTCACCGTTATAATATACAACGACGTTATAGAAATTATCTATTTCCTTATAGATGATACCAAAATCATCATAATCTAATAAATTTACACGATCGCCGATTTTGTACTCATAATGGTTTTCTCTTTTTTCTTGCACCATTTTCGGTTTTCTAATCTTACTTTCATTCACTTTTTCTATAGCGTATTCTTTATTTCCCATATACTCTTTCGCTCTTTGCAGTACATGTTCTCTCACATTCATTTTATTCGCAATCCAAAGTGCATTACTTTCACCTGATTTACCGATCACTAATTTATAAAGTGGCTCTAGTGTTTCACTATTAAATTGCATTGCTGCGTTCATAAAATCATCGTGCATTTCTGAAAAGCGTTTGATTTCACCGTAATGCGTACTCGCAATTGTAATACATCCCGCAAGGTAAAATTCTTCTAAAATAGATATCGCAAGCGCCGCACCTTCATTCGGTTCTGTACCGCTTCCTATTTCGTCAAATAACAGTAACGTATTATTATTTGACATCCTCATGATTTCAGAAAGATTTTTCATATGAGATGAAAATGTACTTAGTGCATTTTCGATACTTTGATTATCACCAATGTCTACAAATACATTTTCGAAAATAGCAATTTCCGTTTCTTTATCTCCAGCGATATGAAGGCCTGACATTGTCGCTAATGTTAACAATCCGATTGTTTTTAGCACAATTGTTTTCCCGCCCGCATTTGGTCCTGTAATAATTAAACTTCGGTAGTTTTGACCGATTTCAAAGTTTAATGGTACTACTTTCCCATTTAAAAGCGGATGCTTACAATTCACTAAATGAATATAGCCATGATCATTTAATTTCGGCTCTATTCCATCGATTGATTTACTAAACTTCGCTTTCGCAAATACCATATCATATTGACTAATCAATTCCATATTAATTTTTATATGATAAATGTTTTCTACTACCATTCCTGATAAAGTTGCTAAAATTTGATACTCTTCCATCGCTTCTTCTGCTTTCAAACTTGCGAGTTCCGCATTTAACTTTGTAACCGTATGCGGTTCTATAAATACAGTAGAACCTTTAGCGGATGCTTCAACTATACTTCCCGCAACTTGATTTTTATAAGAAGATTTAATTGGAATCGTATAGCGATCATCCTTTTTACTAATAAAGAATTCCTGAATATATTTCTTATTTGTACTACTATTTAAAAACTTCGTTAAGCGCTCTTTTATTTTTCCGTCTACCGAATCAATGTTATTGCGAATTCGTTTTAATTCTTTACTCGCAGCTGCATCAATACTATTACCTTTAATAGAAAAGTTGATTTCCTCTTCAATACTTTTATATTCAGTCATTGAATTCGCATAAGAAGCTAATACTGGCGCAAAAAATTCTTTATCTAACATAAACTTTTTAATCTTTCTACAGCCACGTAAAAAGTCTGAAACACTTACTAACTCTTCAGGATCTAAAATCATCCCTTTTTCTAATTTTTGAATTGTACTAGCAATATTTGAAATGCCGAAGAAAGGAACATGCCCTTCTGCATCTACTATAGCTCGTGCTTCTGTCGTTTCATTCAAGCGATTCCTCACTACTTTTATACTCGTACTCGGCTCTAATTTATTTAATAATTCCTTACCTAATCCACTTACACAATATGATTTCACTATTTCCTTTAATTCGTTATATTGTAACTTTTCAAAAGTCATCGTATTCATTTTGTTTCTCCTCACTATGATTGATTTTTATCATAAATGAAGATACCTACTCATTAGATTCCAATGAGTTCTACATTATTCATTTACCATTTTTATACATTAAAAAAATATACAAAAAAGCTGCGGGGATACCGCAGCTTTTACATTTACAAGGCATGTGTAATAACATATGAGAAAATAAGCCATAAAAAACAGATGGCAATCCCCTTATTACACGCTTTATAAAGTATTGTAGGTATCTTCATAGGTTTCGAAATAAATCCATGACAAAATTGGGGGTATGCTATACATAAAAATCCCCTGGTCTTATCCGATTTATTTCATTAAATTTTTCCTATTTAGTACCTACCGCACTCACAAAAAGCACCTCTCATTAATTTATATTATAGTCATTGAAATCTAATTTACTGAAATCATCATACTATATGTTTTGTAATAAGTAAAGGTGTCAGACTATTGCCTTTCACACCTGAGGAATATCACGTTTTTCACTTCGTAGACTGTAAAACTTTTATATAATCAGCCTTTTTCTCAAGGGTCTTTTTCGCATCTTCAGCCGTTAATATATAATCAACTGCAATATTTTTTAATACATCTTTATTAACGTCTGGAAGCTTAATCGTTATATCTTCCACACTACTCTTACTATTTTCAATCGTTTTATTAAATTTCTTCATACTTCTTGCAGCCTCCGCTAATGTTTCCATATGTACAGGATTGTTTACATCTAAAACAGTATTACTTCTAAAAACTGCCGTATAATACTGCTTCAAATTTTTCTTCGCTATTTCTTTCTCAGCATTCTTATCGAAAACAGTATCCCCCGCCTGTATTTGAGCGAAAATAAGGATAGTATTATTCTCTTTTTTTTCATAATATGTATTGAATCTTTCTTGTAAATCATTCGCTTCTTTTTTTATTTTATAATTATCATTATTTACTTCTGGAGAGATTTGTCCATCGAAATAAAGTTGAAATTGCAAATGCGGTTCATCGACTTGCTGTACAGAAACTATCCGCCACCTTGGACCAAGGAAATCCTTTCCGTTATCCAGTGTTTCAACTTGGTTTAGTTTAACAGAAATACCATACTCCGATTTTGTATAACTTTGTGCTTTTTGTTCAAGTTCTTCATCCGTTATATCACATGATGTTAATAGTAATAAACTAAATACTATGCTATATTTCATTTTTCTTTTTTTCATATTTTCTCTCCTTTCGCTACTACTGCCTATACAGAAATGTCCTTATAGATTTGAAATTACAATGTATATAAAAAACTTCTTCTAATAATTGCTACACCACTTTGCCTTCTCTGACATTAATAATAAAAACTCATCATTTTGCTTTAGAAAGCCCTAATAACCACAAGTGTAAAAACACCCATTTATTTTCACTTTACACTTATAGTGTAATTTTACACTATAAACATTTTATCGTAAAGCAAATATAATATCTATTACAATCACGTTAAAAACATACTAATATTTAGTTCTATAGCAATCACAGTACGGCTTTTATTGTCTCCAACTTTAAAGTAATAACTTTAATTTCGCTGCGAAAAAATTAAATAAACGCCTCCGCTATTGCGAATGTCATTTACTTTCCCTAATACATTTAATAATTATGACAAGCAATCATAGGGGGTTACTATATGAACGAACAATATATTATTTTACATAGGCCTGCTCTTGAACCAAATTTAATTGGCCCCACACTACCACCAATTCCACCATTTACATTCCCAACCGGACCTACTGGAATTGGAATAACTGGGCCCACTGGAGTTACAGGACCTACTGGTGCAACCGGTTTAGGGATCCTCCCCATATTTGGAGCAATAACTTCTGAAATAGGTATCGGTTTTTCAGTAGTAGTTAATACAAATATTAATTTTACCGTTCCAGGACCTGTTAGTGGAACTACTCTAAACCCAGTAGACAACTCCATTACAATTAATACCACTGGTGTATACTCTGTATCCTTTTCAATCGTATTTGCGATACAAGCTATTTCGTCTAGTATATTAAACCTTACAATAAACGATTCGATTCAATTCGCAATTGAAACAAGAGTTGGTGGTGGGTCTGGGGTAAGAGCTACATCCGCCAGAACTGATCTATTACCTTTAAACCAAGGAGATGTTCTTCGGGTACGAATAAGAGAAGCCACGGGTGACATTATTTATTCCAACGCATCTCTTGTTGTTTCAAAAGTCGACTAGTTCATTTATTAAAATAAAGATTTAGGTATGATAACAATATAAAAAGAAGAGGAAGACTTATATTTCAGTCTACCTCTTCTTTTCTATCACCAATTCACTGCTGAACATATATGGAAACTGATCCTCCACTTACATGGAACTGCCCCCATCCGTCCTTATTAATTGTTACTGTATTTGTTTGATTACCCGTCATATCGTACCATACTTCCCCTGCGTTATTCTTTCCAACTTCCATCCACTTTGATCCTCCTGGTCCATCTGAGATTAATGTCGCTAGACCGGAATCCGCATGTACACCATCACCTTCTCTTGTCCATCCAATTACATCTGGATGGTCTAAATAATCACGCTGCGTACCATATGCAAAGTTTTTTCGTGCCGTCAAAATCGGATCAATTTTATCTTTTAACGCTGGAATTTCATAACTACTATTTCCGTTTGTCCCATAGTAATCACCATAGAAAACTGAAGGATAGCCCTCTGCACGAGTTAAAATAAATGCATATGCCAACGGTTTAAACCACGGACTTACTACAGATTCCAATGACTGTCCAGGCTGAGAATCATGATTCTCAACGAGAGTAACTGCAAGTGAAGGGTGATTTTGCATTACTGTTCCATTTAAAATATTTCTCATATCATAATTCCCATTTCCTTTTGAAGCATAATGAAAGTTGTAATGAAGCGGTGCATCAAATACAGATTGATTATAATTGACCTTCGCTAAATAATTATTTAAAGTCTGGATATCATTTTGCCAATATTCAGCTACTGTAAACATTTCTTTCCCGGTTTGTTGTCTGACATGATTTACCCAATCGCGTAAATATTCATGATCAATATGTTTAACAGCATCTAAACGAAAGCCATCTAAATTTAATTCATTCGCATACCATTTCCCCCAATTTTTCATCTCATTCGCAACATCTGGATGATCAAAATCAAGATCTGCATACATCAAATAATCATAATTTCCATTCTCGCTAGACACTTCCCAGTCCCATGCTTTACCTATCCCTCTAAATTTATAAATTCGGTTTAATTTTCTTCCTTCATCCCAATCCGTTCCGTCAAAATGATACCATTTCCATTTAAAATTAGAATAAGTATCTCCACGCCCTGGAAAGTTAAACCCCGTCCATGCATTAATTTCATAATCACCTGATACCTCAATATTTCGATTGTTACGGTCTACCTCAACAGCTGTTACAGTTTCAGTATAATCTGCTCCACCTTTATGATTCATAACTACATCGCCGTATACATCGATGTTTTGCTTATGTAAAGCTTCAATTGCAGATTTCAATTGTGCTTTCGTCCCATATTTTGTTCGTACCGTTTCTTTTTGATTGAATTCTCCTAAGTCATATAAATCATATGCTCCATATCCTACGTCATTTTGCGTAGTACCTTTATATGCAGGCGGTATCCAGACAGATGTAATTCCTTTCTGAGCTAAATTACCGGCATCTGAATGCAAGCGGTTCCAATGATTCCCATCATTCGGAGCGTACCACTCAAAATACTGCATTAACGTTCCATTGTTAACCTTATCTGCATATGCTTTACTCCCTCCATATATACTAGGTAAAAACAAAACAACCAACAATCCGACTACTGTTATTCTTTTCAACATATTTACACCATCCCCTTCCAAGAAAACGTTTGCATAGTTTATCGAAATTATTATAATATTCGTTCTACAATTAGTAAAGTAGCAATCTCTCACTCTCTCATATTATTTTTTAATCTAACTTCACATATTCATCAAATACTTCAACGTAGTTTTAATTTCACATCTTATTCAAGATTGTTTACAATTTACCTATAAAAGCATAACGGAGGGATTTCTATGACGGACTTTCAAAAACAATTTTTTGCAAGATTACATATAGAAGAAAAAGACACAGTTTCATTTGAAGATTTATCTGACATTATGAACGCAATGGCACAAACTGTCCCTTTTGAAAACTTAAATATTCTCGAAAACAACTTTACAGAAATATCAAAAGAAAATCTAAAAGAAAAAATTTTAGTAAACAACCGTGGCGGTCTTTGTTATGAACTCAATCCTACTATGTACTACTTCCTTAAAGACGCTGGGTTTAGTGTTCATCTCGTTTCAGGAACAGTGTACAATGCTGCAAATTCTATATGGGCTGTTGATTCTGGCCATATCGCAACTGTTTTAACACACCATAATGAACTTTATTTAATTGAAGTAGGATTCGGATCATACTTACCTCTTGCACCTGTCCCTTTCTCAGGTGAAGTCATTCACTCCGTCACAGGAGATTATCGTATTCGTAAAGAAATGACCGAAAAGGGAAACTATATTTTAGAGATGCGTAAAAACAATGAGTTTTTGGATCAATCTTCTGCTGATGATTGGACGTTAGGCTATGCATTTTATATAGAGGAAGTGGATGAAGAAAAAGCAAATGCTGCACAAAAAATTATCGTAGAACATGAGGACTCACCATTTAACAAAGTACCTCTTATTGTAAAACTAACTGAAGATGGACATGCATCTTTAACAAAGGATAGTCTGACAATAGCGAAAAACGGTAAAAAAACGAAAGAAAACATTACAGATGTGCACTATAAGAATCTTTTACATTCAAAATTCGGAATTACATTATAATTTTTAAGCCTTGCCATTTTAGCAGGGCTTTTTAATTTCCAGCAGGGATTTTTTGCAATTTGTTGTATTTCATAGTTATATGGGAATATAACTACATATTTAGAAAGGAAATGATTATGACTGAACTTAAAGATCGACTACAAGTAGATGATAAAGAGAAATGGGATTTAACAGATATATACCATAGCATTGAAGATTGGGAAAGCGATTTTCATAAAATTGAAGTATTAACGAATGAACTACACGAGTTTAATGGCAATATTCACGACAGTAATAGTTTATTAGCTTATTTAACAAAGAGTGAAGAAGTTTCTAGCATAATATCTTTAATGTTCGCTTATGCACGATTACAATCTGACCTTGATACACGCGATACTGATGCCCAATCTCTTGTCGATAAAGTGTCACAATTACACGTGAAAGTAAGTGCGGCTAAATCTTTCTTTTCCCCATTCTTACTTAGCGTAGATGAAAACACATTACATTCTTACATAGAAGAAGCAGAAGGCTTACAATATTATAAAGAAGATTTATTTGAATTGTACCGTTATAAAAAACACGTATTAAACAAGGACCAAGAAGAGATTTTATCACAAATGGGCGAAGCACTCTCCTCTCCTCAGCATACATACGGCATGTTAAATAATGCAGACATACTATTTGGTGAAGTGACTACTGATGAGGGAGAAAAAGTAACTTTAACGCGCGGAATGTATGCAAAATTAATAGAAGATGAAAATCGCGAGAAACGTAAAGAAGCCTATAAAGCTTATTACAAACCATACGTTCAATTAAAGAATTCTATCGCTTCTACTTTATCTGCTGCTATTAAAAATAATGTTACTGTTTCAAAGCTAAGAAAATATCCATCAGCTTTAGAAAAGTCATTATTTGGCGACATGGTTCCGAAAGAAGTTTATGAAAATTTAATTGAGACGACGAAAAAAAATATTCAATCACTACATACTTATAATGAACTTCGAAAAGAAAAATTAAATGTAGATGAACTACGTCAATACGACTTGGGCGTTGATTTAGTAGCGGGTGTAAAACAAGACATTCCATATGACAAAGCGTTTGACATCATGATCGAATCACTAGCTCCATTAGGTGAAGAATATATTGAAACATTAAAAAGTTTTAAAGATAAACGCTATATCGACGTAAGAGAAACACCAGGAAAACGTTCCGGCGCTTATAACTTTGGTGTATACGGTGTTCATCCTTTCATTCTTTTAAATCATCACGATGATTTAAATAGCCTTTTCACTCTTACTCATGAATGTGGACACGGCATGCATACACATTACTCACACGGATACCAACCAAGAATTTCTGCACACTATACTATTTTTGTCGCAGAAGTCGCTTCTACAGTGAATGAAGTGCTATTAATTCATCATTTATTAAAAGAAGCAAAAGATGCTGATGTACGCAATCATTTAGTAAACCATTTCATCGACAAATTTAAAGGCACTTTCTTTACACAAATCATGTTCGCTGAGTTTGAAAAAATCACACATTCAATGGCTGAGCAAGGTAAACCATTAAATGCCCAAGTCTTTAGCGAAGTTTATGAAAACTTGTTTAGAGAGTATAATGGCGACTCTCTCGTATTCGACGAAGAAGTAAAATACGGCTGGGCTAGAATACCGCATTTCTATCGTCCATTTTATGTGTACAAATATGCAACTGGGTTCGCTTCTGCAATCCAAATTGCCGACAAATTATTGAGCGGCGATCCAAATGCTCAGAAACATTATACTGAATTCCTTAAAGGCGGAAGTTCTGACTATCCATTAAACTTACTGAAAAAAGCTGGTGTTGACTTAACTACGCCCGAACCAATTGAAAGTGCACTAAATCGTTTTAGCTCACTTGTTGAAGAGTTTTCAACATTATAAAAAGCATGCAGAGTATATGCTCTGCATGCTTTTTTCATTTCGGTTACTTTATGCTAAATGTTGCTGCGTTACACAGTGAATCATGCCACCATACGCAAACAATTCATTTACATAAATACCAACAATTCTTCTTCCCGGAAACTGCCCTTCCATGATTTGAAGTGCTAACTTGTCATGTTCATCACCATATATAGGAACTAATACAACTTCATTTCCAATATAAATATTCAAATATGAACCCTTACAGTCTGCTTCTTTTACCACTTTTCTTGTCACCGGTACTGGTATGAGCTGAAATGGCTTTCCATCTATATTTCTTGCTTGTCTCAATTCTTGATAATGCTTTTCGTACGCCTCCAAAAGGTATGATTCGCTTTCCCCGAAAGGATCATATTCATAAAGAATTGTATTTTCATTTACAAAACGCGCTGCCCCATCAATATGGTAATCTGTATCTTCATCATAATTATCCTCTCCGCGAATACCAGTTATCCATATAAAATTCGTTACTCCCAAATACTTCGTTAACTCTATTTCAATCTCTTCCTGACTTAGTGTAGGATTTCGATTTTCATTTATAATAGAAGTTTTTGCCGCCATTAAGGTGCCATTTCCATTTATCTCTATTCCTCCACCTTCTATACAAACACTAGATTTAACTTTTGGAATGCTATACATTCCACTTATTTTTTCCGGAATAACAGCATCATTTTCATACGGATATTTATCCCCCCAACCATTAAATACCCAGTGTGTTAAACAGATATTGCCTTCCTTATCTTTTACAAAGATCGGTCCATTATCTCTTATCCAAACATCATCCGTTTCTTCAATTAAAAAATCAATTTTATCCATATCTACATCCGCTTCATTTAACTTCGATTGGACATGCACTTTTTCTTCCTCATCAAATACAACAATATGCACATTCTCTCCGTAATGAAGCTCCTTTGCCATCGTTACCCAAATATCATCTAGCTTAGATCTGTAACCTTCACCTCTATGAGCTTTATCATGAGGCCATTGGAGCCATGTCCCCTCATGATTTTCCCACTCAGCAGGCATATAAAACAAACTATTTTCTATATTTCTCATACGTGTTCACCCCTTCTTCGAATGTAAGTTCAGTCTAAACTTTGACATCATGTTAAGGTCAACAGGAATATATTAACTAATTCTTTATTCTCCCTTGTGATACACTACTTCTCCTTGTAAAACCGTCACTAAAACTTTCGCATTCGGAATCTTATCGACACTCATTTTAGTAATATCTTCATTTAGTAATATCATATCGGCTGATTTACCTACTTCAATTGAACCAGTAACATTATCAAGACCTAACGCTTTGGCGGGCTTAATTGTATAAGCATCAATAGCTGCATATACATCAGACAAGCCCTTTTCATCAATACTTAGTGCATTCGAAATCGTCACAAGTGGATTTAATTCATTTACATCCCAATCACTACTAAGTGATACGTTTGCTCCTGTTTTCCAAATGCGTCCTAACGGCATAATTCGTTCCATCTGTTGATTTGTAAAATACGCACTTGCCCAGCTTTGTTTAGGATCTTCTGCAAAATCATGACCTACTTGGAAATCAGCACTAATACCTAACTTAGCAAAACGATTTATATCACTATCTTCTACCATTTCAACATGCGTAAGCGTATAAGGTTGATTCGCCCCTTCTTTTTTCGCTGCTTCAATTGCATTTAAACTTTCTCTTACTCCGCCATCTCCAATTGTGTGGATGAGTGCACCGTAACCAATTTTATTGAGTTCACTCAACCACCACTTCATTTTTTCTTCTGGAATATAGTTCAAACCGTACGGTGTTCCTTTAAACCACTCAAATTTATATTTTTCTAGTATTTTAGCTGTGCTGTTAATGCTAATTCCATCACTATACATCTTCACTTGATTAATAAGCATTCTAGATGATACATCATCACGCTTAATTTTTTTGAAATACTCCATTTGCTCTGCTTCATTTAAGTTCGGGTATACCCACGGACGAAGTACTACTCGCGACGTTAACTTTTTCTCATCATTAACTTTATTCCAAACGTCTAACCAGCCTCGTTTCCAATACAGACGTCCATCGCCGACTGTAGTAATACCATTCTTCGCTACCTCATCTAAGCCGTCTAACAAACCTTCATAATTTTTTTCAAACAGATTAGGCTGAGAATTCCATGCTTTTTCCATCACGATATCTCCTGCTGTATCATAAAGAATCCCAAAAGGTTCTCCTGTCTCAGGATCCCGAATAATTCTTCCGCCTTGCGGATCTTTCGTATCTTTATTTATTCCAGCTAACTCCAGTGCTTTTGAGTTAACCCATACAGAATGAGAGGTTCTCTCCATAATTAATACGGGGTTATTAGGAAATAACTCATCAAGAACTTGTAATGGCGTTTGTTGTTCTGATTTTTCGTCCATATCTTTTAACAATTCTTCCAAACTAAATCCTGTTCCACTTATCCATTCGCCATCTTTCACATCTTTTTTACAAGCCTTTAAATACGAGCGTTGTTTTTGCAGCGAAGCATCTGGTGAGACACTACAATTCCCTGCTGCTGGTGATTTCGCCTCAAATATATGGTTGTGATTGTCCACAAAACCAGGAAGAATAAAACGTCCTTGTAAATCCACCACTTTCGTATCTTCATTTATAAATCCTTCTACATCTTTGTTTGAACCAACAAATGTAATTTTCCCTTCTTTAACGGCTACAGCCTCTACAATGTCTTGCTTGTCATTTGAAGTATAGATTGTACCATTTTTAAACACTACATTTTTTGGCAACTGATTAGGTAGAACAAAACTACCATTCTCACCTTCTCCTACTCCAGGAGTACACGCTGAAATCCATGTCATACTTAGAATCAGACAAATAATCATGATTGTTCTTTTCATATTCTTTCTCCTTTTTATTATGATGAATTACTTACATAAATAGAATAAGGATTGACATAATGTTAATGTCAATCCTTATTCTCATTCTATTTTCATAACTAAAAAACAAATTTGTGTCACATACTCCTCTACTAAACAATCACATTCAGGTCCCTTTATGTAGACCTCATATGGTGAATCATCTATTACATAACCATTTCTTTCAATCCATTTTTCTAACGCAATATAAGCGTAGCCTATATAGTCATAACTTCCATAATGCATAGTAGTAACGATTTGATGCGGATTTAATTTTTTCATTTCGCATCCTTGTACTACATCTTTATCGTTCTCATGCATGACCGGAATCCTTAATTCAACATCACTTTCATTTGGAATATACTCTTCATCATAAAAGACCGTAGAGGGCGAACCAACTATTTGTAAGTTATGCTTTTGTACTTTTTCATATAAGTCATAAAAATAATCATCCATATCATCTATATTTATTTGCAGTCTTTGAGCAATCACTGTTATTTCATTTCTCATTCCAATAAATATATCGTAATTTCTATGACAAGCAGTATTTAAAGCATGATTCATATTTACCATTTCATTCATTTCTGAAATAACCTGTAAATTTTGTTTTACCTCATGAGATAACTCTATAATTTGTGCTTGCATATGTTTAATAAATGAATCTTGATCTGACGACTGAAGAATAATTTTAATTTTCGGTAGCGGGAACTTATACTCCCTTAACTTTTTTATTTTCAACGCTATTTCTAACTGCCCTTGCTCATAATATCTATACCCATTTTCAGGGTTCACATATGCTGGTTTTAATATATCCTCTTTGTCATAATGCCTTAGCATCCGTGTACTCATTTTACAAATCCGCGAAAACTCAGTAATTGTATACATATACTTACCCCTTGAATACATTTTCTTATACGCTTATTTTAAAACCAATCAAAAATCTTCCTAACTGAAAATTCTTCATTCTGATTGTGCAATCTTTTCATTTTTGAAGGTAACAAATGATAAGGACAATACCACGTTAAACAATTTATTGCGCCTCCCATTGTTGATATTTCTCCTATATGACTTTGAATAACTTGTTTCTCAGTATGCTGTTGAATATATTGTAAAACTTCCTCATCTTTAGCTAATCCAAACTTAGGAACGTAAAGCGTATCACATGTTTCTAACATATTTATATATAAACCTTTCGCTGACGCTATCTCTTCATCGTATTGACCTTTCTCTGTATATGACGAAGGAACAACTATAAATTCAGCCTCTGGCATTTGCTCTTGAATAATCTCTTGAACATTATATCTAAATTCACGGTCTCCTAAAAAATCACTAATAAACATTGTATGTTCATCAATAAATTTAACCATTCCGTCTGCGTGTGCAAGTACATCTCCTTCTTCAGCAGGAATAATAATAACCCGACTCACATCTAAATCCCATTCCAGTTGCTCTATAATTTCTTCTTCCGTCCAATCATCATTATCATCAAATATGCGTTCCGTTAATATAACAGTATCTTTTTTATTCCAAATAAGATTTCCACCGTCTAATATCAATGGAGACTTCACATATTCAAAATCGTTCTTTTTCAACCATTTATTAAATTGTTGATCTAAATATCTCCATTGATCTTTCGGTAAGTAATTTGGTTGATATTTAAATTTAACTAAATGATTTGTGACAACTGGTGCAACATCTCTTAGCCAAATATCATCATACTCAAAAAAGCTTGTATGAAAGTCTTGCTCTTCAACGGATAAAGAAACAAGTTGATCAGTAAATGATTTATTTTCATTTAAGTATTCATTAAAATAAATCAGGTCTTCATAAAATGGACGATAATATGCATTTGATTTATCTGGTATTGCAGTAAAAATAATTCCATTATGTTTTTGTTCCATATTATTTACCTCGCTTTTTAATAATGGTTGAATAACTAATTTCACTATGCCAACTATTTCTCTTTTCATAACAATGTTCGAAACGTGCACATTTCATGAATGGATTATAGCACGGAGAAATATTATATATTTATATAAAAAATATATAGCTGTCGTTAAGCCGTAAACTGACTCTTGACAAGGTTTTTTAATTTTAATCGTCGTACACAATGAGGGATTAGATGATTTTTTTATCAAGATTCAAATCCATTACTTCTAATAGGGCGTTTTGATTATATAAATTCACTAAATGCGTTTCTACCCCTTTACAAATTCCTTCTAACGGAAGATCGTTTGGATCCTGACCAAATGGATCCTCAATTTCAACTCCTATTGCTTCAATACCTATAAATGCAAAACTTATAAACGTAGTTGCAAGTACTGTAAACCATCCAAGACTATCAACAAGGCCAATCGGTAAAGTCCCACAAAATATGAGCAGTAAAATTTTAATATGAGCAAAATATGCAAAAGGAATAGGCGTTGTTTTGATCCGATCACATCCACCCACAGCCGTGAGCAGAGTATTCAAATCAGCTTCCATATTAATTATTGTATTTGGGTGAATTTGACCCGTTTTTAAACCTTTTGATAGTATAGTTTTTAACATAAAAACTATACTAATCGGTAAATGAATAGACTCAGCCAACATCTCTTTTTCCTTCTCAGAACAAATATCAAACAATGCTTTTATTTCGGATAAATCTTTTTCGTCTCTCAAATGTCCTTTCGCTATCTTTGGAAAAGCAATTAACAAATGTAAAAATTTTAATTTTTCCTGATCCGTCTTTTTCCCTTCAGACTCCCAATAACATAAAAAACTAACTGCCAAATTTCTAGTACAAGCACCAACCGTGCCAAATAACTTTCTACCTTCCCAATACCTATCATAGGCAGTGTTAGTGCGAAAAACTAACAGTAGACCTAAAGCTCCTCCAACAATTACCCAAGGTGTTTGATTTATATGTATTTCTGCATAATAATAATGAATTACAGCTACTACCATTGAAATACATGTATATACTAAAATTTGCGGGAAGATATCTCTTGTAATCGTTCCCTTTAATGTGAATATTTGATGTAAACTATTTTGATTATTGTAATGAACCATATTTACAAAAACCTCTTTCCTTATTAACCTTTTATTCTTTTAAATTATGAAAGTATACAATTAAATAGTAGAATCATAAATCCTATTATTATAAAACTGGTTAAGATTATTTCTTTCAATACCATTACTCCTTTTTACCAAAAGATAAAACATCTTTTTTGATTTAAACAACAAATGTTCACTCTTCTAAATCACGACGTATTATTTTAGAATTTGCAATAAATAAAGCACTAATTAATACAAGAATCGCGCAAGCATATAACAATGAATCCATTGGACTATCATGGTCTATAATAATTAGACGAACAATAGCCGCAATACCTATATATATAAAATAACGTAATGGAAAATGAAAGTTCATTTGAAAATACTTTATAATCATTACGATGAATTCAAAATATAAAAAGAATACGACAATGCTATCAATTAAATGATAACTAGATTCCTCACCACTCAATTTCAGTTCTTGTATAAATTGAATGACTTCTTTCATAAGAAACACACTTAAAACAATTCCCAAACAGATCAAAGCTACATTTATAATGTACTGTAGAACGATAGGGAACAACGAAAATACGCTCTTTAAATTCTTTATCACAAAAGTTTTTCTCCTTTTCCATATAAATCAATAATGACAATATATTTTTATTTAATTATCATTACATTAAAATTATACATTTCATCCTTATTACAGATGTTAAAACAAGACAAAATAAGTAAAGATAGCATTTCACCTATTTTGTCTATAAAGCAACATAACGAAACTATAATCGATCACTTTAATTGAATCGGTTGTTGCTGTGTCACACAATGGATCATTCCGCCATTTTTATAAAGTTCTCTCACATCAATTCCCACTACTTTACGATCCGGATATAACTTCTGAATCGCATCGTTTGCGATTTTGTCATTTGGATCGTTATAGTTAGGCACCAATACAACTTTATTTCCAATATAATAATTGATATACGACCCTTTATAATCAAGAGCTTTTCCATCTTCTAAAGTAACTTTATCTTTACTAAGCGGTAAATATTCATACTTATATTTCTGCCCTGAAGCATTTTTTGCATCTAACAATTTATCCATATCTTTGTTTGACAATCCCCATTCAGCTAAGTCATCTTCTGCCATCGTTACGATTGTAGATTTATCATGAAATTTAGCAAATCCATCAATATGAAAATCAGTAATATCTAAATTAGGCACTCCATCTAACCAAATAAAGTTTGTCACCCCAAGGTCACTTATATATTTTTCAATTTCCTCTTCTGATAAATCAGGATTTCTATTTTTATTCGTTACTGCGCTTCGAGTTAATAAAGCAGTCCCATTGCTGTCTAATTCAATTGCGCCACCTTCAAGGACAAACTTCCCCCAAGCAATTCTTTCAATCCCTAATTGTTTACTAACATTCTCACGTATACGGGCATCATTTTTATAAGGAGTTTTCTTTCCCCAACCATTAAATGCTGGATCTAATATTTTTAGATTTTTATTATTGTCATAAACAAAAATCGGTCCACTATCTCTTGCCCACACATCATCTGTAGGAGCAATAAAGAAATCAACTTTATCCATATTCAGCCCTTTATCTATTAAAAGCTTATTGATTCGCTCTTTCTCCTCCTCATCATATGCAACAATGTGGACTTTTTCACCCTCAATTAAAGCACTTGCCATCTTAATCCAAATAGGTTCGACTTCTTGTTTATACTCTTGACCATATGTGTATTCATGAGGCCATTGTAGCCATGTACCTTCATGTTTATCTTTTTCATCCGGCATCGTATATTTTCCAGCGTTTTTCTGTGCTTCTACTTTTTTATCCTCTTTCCCTTTGACATTTTCATTATTTCCTTCAAAAGAACATCCACTAATAATCGGTATTGATAATGTAGCTATTAAACAAAACTTCACTACTTTTTTCATTTTCTGTCCCTCCTGTTCTTGTCTTCAATAATATAAAGCTTCACATAGTGTGAAGCTCAAGCTTTTTCACCAATGTAAAAATTACCAATTATTCTTCCGCATGATAATCACATAATTTCAATAAAAATAGATGACATTCACAAAATGCATTCCCTATATTTAACATTAATATCATTTAACTTCCTTCATAAATTTATTCGAGTACTAATCCTCTCTCACTCCTGCCTGTTCACTAAATAACACATTACTAAATAAAAAAAATCGGTATTGATAATTTCATATCAATACCGATTTTTAAATAATTATTTTCCTTCTATTAAATCTTTCGCCATCTTTCTAAACTCTTGATTAAATGCATCGTTCATTCCATTTTGTACGTTAGAGAAAAGAATTACAAAAATTCGTTTATCTCCATCAAAATTATTAAATGTGTTCCATCCAGCTAATACTCCATGATTATGATTATAATCTGCATTAATATAGAAACTAAATCCATACTTTCTAGCGGGTGATACAGTAAACATATCTAATAAATTTTGTTTAGAAAGTAATTTACCATCTATAATTGCCTCATCTAACCTTTTCATATCATCAACAGTAGTGTACATTTCACCACAACCATATAGCCAATTCATTCTTAAACGAGGCGTAGCTATTAACTCATTATCTTTTTTCGTATAGCCTTCTGCTAAAAACATATCTCCAGGGAAAGTTGCTCCCATCCCAGATTCATGCATTCCAACAGGAGTGAAAATATTTTCTTTCACATATTCAGCCAGCGGTTTATTCGATAACTTTTCTACAATATACGCAAGCACCATATAATTATAATCTGTATATCTCCATCCCATCCCTGCAGGAAATTCAAGCTTTTGAGATCCAATCCATGTTACTAACTTTAAGCGTGATGCTGCATCAACAACACCTTGTCCCTGCTCTGGCAATCCAGAAGTATGTGTTAACAAATTTCTTAACGTAATATTTTTATCTGCCGGAAACGACGGAATATATTTATTCACATTATCCTCTATATTTAATTTCCCTTTTTCTCTTAGCTGTAATATAGATATTGCAACTACTGTTTTTGTTATGGAACCGATGCGATATTTTGTTCTTGGCGTTGTTAAAAGTTTATCTTTTATATTCGCATATCCGTAGCCTTTTCGTAAAACTACATTATTTTTATCTGTTACGAGAACTGTACCGTTAAATCCTTTATCCTTTAAATATTGATCGAGTTTCTTTGCTGCAATACTATAACGGTTTTGCTGATTTGCATCAACTTTAGGTTTATCATTTCCAACCTTATCTTCAAAGTTTGAAAATGCCTTCAAACTATATTTCTTTTCTTTATTTGCATGTATGAGTGCAGCGACACTCCCACAAAAAATAGCAAAAACAAAGAAAACAATTAACCATTTCTTAAACATATGGGAACCCTCTTTTATCTAGTTTCACTTTATACTTTTCCATTCTATTCTATATCTTTTTATTTTTATATATTTTATAATCTATCTACTCTATTATTCCTCATAGTAAACTAGATTCCTTTTTTCTAACGTTCAAATTTTAACTACTCTCTATTGTAGTTCTTTTTTACAAAATTTCCACCTTACAATCGGATAGATCCAACTTTAATTTATTTTTTTATGTAACATTTGTTACACATTAACAAAAATGGAGGTGGTAATTTGAAAAAGACCGATAAACGCAATCGTTTAGATGATATGATGTTTCATTATCGAGTAACAAAAAACAATATAGTTTTAATTGAATATTACGGAAAATAAATTATGATTTTAAAAGGAAATGACGCTGACAAATTTTTAAACAAAATAAATCGGGCAAATAACGAAAACGAAAAACAACTTATTATGGCTAAAATTACAGGTAATTTCAAAAGAGGAAATGAGCGTTAATGAAAACGAATCTCATTTCTAAATTGATTATACAGCATATTAAAAAAGAAATGTCACTCCCATGACATTTCTTTAGATTTTCTTCATAAAAGATTTACATTTTTAATATTCGTTTACTTTTACATAAACTCACTGCTGAAACGCTTAGTAATGCAGCTATACCCATCCATGCATATGTGTAGCCTTTTCCATCTACTATATAACCAAACAAAGCAGGCGCAAAGATAATAGCAATTTGATTAAGCGTAAGCGCAAAACTCACTGTTAAGCCTACCGATTCCTCATTTGCAGACTCAGCAACTTCGATCATAAAAAGACTAAACCAACCAATTGCAAAAAAACCTAACAGTCCGCTTGCCACAAATAATGCCCAAAGTCTCATTGTATGTATACTCATCACAACAACTAAAATTAAGCAAAAAGAAATACATACACATATAAATAACGGTGTACGACGATTCCCTTTGTAATATGTATCACTTATTGTAGCTAATATAATTCGGCCTATCATTCCTGCAAATTGCATAATCGAAAATACTTTCCCTGCTAAAATAGGTGTTATCGATTTTTCAACAGCTAAAAATTTCATAAAATGTCCGACTAATATCATTTGTAAAGAAATCATACAAATACCTGTAATAAAAATTGGATACAGCTCTTTTTTACATATCACCTTTTTTAATTGCATCCAAAAAGAAAGCCTTACATCTTCTCGGCTAGTGTGTTCTCGGGCGTTCGATTCCTTATAAAATATGAAAAACAATAACCCACCTACTATACATATAGTTGCAATAACATTTATCGTATAAGATAAACTAAATTTAAGTGTAAGCAAAGGGATCGTTACTCCTGCTAACGCCCCGCCAATAGGTATACCAGCTTGCCGTATTCCCATAGCTAATCCGCGCATTTCTTTCGGAAACCATTTCAAGATTACTTTACTTCCCCCTGGCTGGGATACGCTATAAAAAGTTCCTATTAAGAGAAGGACAAATAATAGCCCAATAAATCCCCTTGCCATATGAGCAAGTAAAAGTGCCCCGCCAAGTAATACAGTGCTCGATCCAATTAATATTCTTTCGTTATATCGATCAAGTAACCTTCCGGCAAAAAGCATACAAAACAGCGGACCAATATTTACAACACTTATTAACAACCCAACCTGCATATTCGAAAGTACATATTTCTGTTTCCAAAATAAAGCGAGTACCCCTACTCCATATGTTATAAGTGTTGCACTTGCCTGTGCTACCGTTGCCAAAGTTAACATGATCCATTTATTAGAACTACTGTACTTTTCAATTTTTTCTTCACTTATCAACGTTATCTCCCCCATATCCCTTTCATTGTATGAAGGTTCTGATATCATGTAAAATAAGTGTTAATAATAGAATTCATCAAAAAAATTGATACCTTTTTCGGGGTGATAATAAATGGACATAAAAGATTTAACGGTTTTTTACGAAGTTGCGAAAGTAGGAAATATATCTCATGCTGCTAAAAACTTAAACTATGTACAATCAGGTGTAACGATGCGTATAAAACAACTAGAAATTGAGTTAGGTGTGCCTTTATTTTATCGAAATGGAAAAGGCGTTACTTTAACTTCTAACGGAGAAATTTTATTGACATATGCAAAACAAATCATCCACTTAATCGATCAATCCATTCAAGCTGTCCAAAGTAACGGAACCGAGCCAAAAGGCACGTTAAAAATCGGATGTACAGAATCGACAACAGCCGTTCGTCTACCGCCCATATTAACGACCTATTATGAAAATTATCCAGAAGTTGAATTGATTCTAGAAACAAACACGACAGACCAATTAACTCAGCTCGTTTTAGAGCGAAAACTTGACGGGGCTCTTATCGCTGGAAATATTCAGCATTCTGAACTTCATACACTTTCATTTCGAGAAGAAGAACTCGTTCTCATTAGCAAGACTCCTCTATCTTCCTTTAAAACAATAGGAGAACTGAATTTACTCGCTTTTAGTCAAGGTTGTTATTACAGAAAACTATTAGAAAACTGGCTTCAAGAAGAAGGGATTTCACCTAAAAGAATACTAGAGTTCGGAACAATTGAAGCAATACTTGCATGTGTAAAATCAGGTATGGGTACGGCTATTATACTGAAATCTATTATTCCAGATCACGAACATGGTTTATCTTTAAATACATTACCAAATCAATTTAAAAAGGTTCCTACTACCTTTATTACTCGAAATGATATTTTCCACTCAGCTGCCTTACAAAAATTTATGGAGATGATCAACAATGCGTGAAAAGAAATTACGTGGTATGAAACGAAGAACACAAACTCTTATAAAAAGAATTGAAGACTCTACCAAAGCATTTCCGTCTACTTTCTATAACGATGAATACTGGCATATGCCTTTACCAGGCTCTCAAGCTTTTATCGATTCTAGTACAACACCTAGGAAAGTAAAGCGATTGTGCATTCAAGCCCTGTTAAATCAAGCGAATCAATTAATGACAATGAAACCGAACGATACAAATACATATCGAGTCGTTGTTATGATCAAAATAGCAAGTTTATGGCACTCACAAATCATCATCTTTAAAAACAATGACTACTTTCACAATTTTTTCAATAGAGATAACGAATTTCAAAAATGGATTCCCCTCTCCAAAGCTTCCGACTTCGGGCATGAATGGAAAATATCAATTTCTAACAGTGTCCAAACATTGCATTTCCAAGAGATAATCAATGATGAAGATGGATTTTATGATGAAGGAGAACTTTTGTTTATAGGAGAGTTATCCTAAAAGGGGAACTGTCAAATGAAAAACTTCCCTTTTTCTACTAAACAACATCGCTATATAATGAATTTAACATTTCACTATATAGGAGGTTTTCATATGGCAATCCCTAAATATCCTGAAGTCCCACATCTTACGAAAAAACAAATTGAAGAAATAACCGAAATCGCTTTCCTAAAAGAATCAACACCACAACAGTGTGATGCAATTTTCGTTTTCGGTGGTTCCCATCCTGGTAATTGGCAAGCTCCTTTACACGCTTATCAACAAGGTTTAGGTGCACAAATTATCGTCACAGGTGGTACTAGTTTACATGGAATGAAACATCCAAACTGGAATTATGGAGATTTATCAGAATCAGAAGTAATTGTTAACAAGCTAATTGAACACGGTGTACCGGAAGATGCTATCATTTTCGAGAAAAACTCTCTCCATTCTATCGCAAATGTAATTGAAGCTAAGAAGATTTTTGATTTTACAACAATTAATAGTTTACTGTTTGTATGTAAAAGTTTAGGAGCAGGTCGGCAATATAGAGTATTAAAAAAACATTTACCAAAACATATAACTTGTATTCCATATACATTTGATACAAGTTTTGATGGTGATTTTATAATTAACAGATATAGTTGGATGGAAAATGAGAAAAGTCGCTCTATGATCTTCGGAGAATACTTGAGAAATGTTTGTTACGGTCGAAAAGGTGGAATTGAACCTCCTGAGAAAGAGATTGAAGGATTAGAAAAATACGTATCATATTACCAACATCTTGCATAATATTTTTTCAGCATAAAAAATATCGGGAAGCCAATATAAAGACTTCCCGAACATTCTAATGATGCATAAATAACACTAACATTACTTTTCCTTTTTCATTCCCCCACATAGACGCCTACCATTGTACACATATTGTTTAACATATTAAGCCAACGCAGCTGGCGGCAATAATTGTGGTCCTTCCCCGGTGCGTGCCAATACCCAATCATCGTAATACCACATTTCTGTTTGGCGACGACTCATCATATAATCCCAGCGTACTTCTCGCTCAAATTCAATGATTTGTCCGTCACCACCAATTGTCACCCAGTTAAAACTTCCGTTATTATGCATCATCTTTATCCATAGAACAGGAAACTCCACAGTTTGTCCCCCGTCAACATAATGTCTAGTTTGTTTTTCTATACGAAGTAAAGTTAGGCCCTTTGCATATTGTCGATCAACCTTTTCCATTACATCCATCGCTATTTTCTCTGCCTCATCCTTATGAGGTAGTTTATTAGCGTATACTGGCATCATATTCGTGTAACTTAAAAGATGCTTACTCTTTTGAGAAGTAATAGTTGTTATATGAAAGCCACCATAATTCAGTGGTTCTTCTGCTTTTGAAATACAAGCGGTGTTTTTATATTTAATTACATAATAAACGATTCATTATCTCTTCAAGTAATATACCCGGCTTTACTACCTCATTTTCCGTACGCCATCCAATAAATCCATCTGGTCTTATTACTACCGCTCCTCCATTTTCTATCCCGTATAGTTTTCTAAAAAAGTTACCTTGATGGATAAAATCACCAGTTAAACCTACCTGATACACTTTTATCTTTACTCCTAATCCAGATGAAACAACATTTGCAGCTTCAGTCCAAGTACTAGGCTCTGCTCCAGTAAGTAACACAAAGTTGCTACCAAATAGATCAAGTATAGAAACTTCTTTTCCTTCATAAGTTCCCCAAAAATGTGGCGCACGTGTTCCCGGGCGTCCGTTCAAATCAACTATATTCATTCTATGCGGTGTGTTACATTCGTCTATAATTGCTTCTGAGCAATACTGATAACCAGCAGTGACAGCTAAACTATCCATATTACTCAAATTACCTTCCTCTCTATTCGCAGCACGAAATAATATACTACTCGCATAGTCCGTCGTTAATTTTGCAACAGGATATCTCTCGTCATGATAGGTTTCTAACAATTTTGGATTTGCTTTCCCTTTTATAACAGCCGCTAATTTCCAAGCTAAATTATGTGCATCTTGTATTCCTGTATTTGAACCGAATCCTCCTGTTGGCGGCATAATATGCGCCGAGTCACCAACTAAAAAGATGCGATTGTCCTGAAATTTTACCGCTGTACTTTCACTCGCTTCCCACGGCAAAACACTTACTATTTCTGGCTTAATATCCGTACTTCCAATTGCAGTTTGAATAATTTGTTTACAGCGTTCTATAGAGAAATCCTCTGGTCGCTCCCCTTTTACTGGATCATAAGCTACATGATAAATCCATTTACTTTCGTTATCGACTGGAATAAGCGCACCAATTACTTCTGGATGAAGTATCATAGTAAAACCGAATGCGTCTCCTTTAATAAATTCACTCAAATCCGCTTCAAAATATATGTTCATATAATAACCACCGATTGTACCACGGCCCTCGGTTAAAATACCTAACTGTTCACGTATTTTACTTTTCGCTCCATCTGCTGCAATTACATAATCACAATGAATCATGCTCTCTTCTTTCGTTTTACGATTTCGAATCGTTGCTATTACTCCGTTTCCATTTTGCTCATAAGAAACTAGTTCATGATAAAAAGATAGCTTCCCGCCTAATCTCTGTGCTTCTTGTAACATCATCTCCTCTAAAGTAATTTGATAACAAGCAGTTTGTTTTGATGGGCTAATCTCTTCCACTTTACGAAATAAATTTTCGTTATTTTCATACTGCGCCGCCCTTATTTGTTCCAACTCTTCATGCTTTACCTCAGCTATTGTTTGAACTGCAATTCTCCCGTGACAATTCTCTAATGCTTTACCAGCTAATCTAATTCCTTTTTCTAGACCCAGTTCTCGGAATAATTCCATTGTGCGAAATGTAATTCCACCCGCTTTCGGATGAATCGCAGTAGACGGATGCCTTTCAATAAGTACATAATCAATGTTATATTTCGCAAGAAATAATGCAGACGATAATCCTGATAATCCCCCTCCAACAATTAAAACTGGTACATGTTTCGATTCCATACATTTTCCCTCCACATATATTCTTCTGAGCTCAGTGACATAAATATAATCAAAAAACCAACAAAAATATAGACTTATATTTCATTTTGAATTATCATATAGATAGATTACGACCCAAATTACTTTTATCCTTTCATACATCTACAAGTCACTTAATTTGTGTGTGTATGAAAGAATAAAAAAGAAGGCCCTGCTTTACTTTGAACTATTCTCTGATATAGACATCAAAAATAATAAAAACATTATAAGCGGTCGTAACCTTGTAAATTATACAAGGTTACGACCGCTTATTTTATTGTTAAATGGCTACCCTTTATCCTCGGCAGACAACGCATTGTTAAATCATTTCCTACCGTTCAACTCCATTATTTTCTATACGTACAAATTGATTCGTCTCGATTTTCTTTCTCAATATTGCAGCTCATACAACATTCATGTAGCATTACCGTATCGATGTAATGGTTCATCATCTTAAACCTTTCGACTAATTATTGGAGGTATAGTGATTGAAATGAATAAACAAGAACAATTAAATGTTATTAAAGAAGATTTTATTAATTGTCAAAAAGTATTAGTGGCAATTGGTGACGAAACACGTCAAGCTATTTTGTTAGTTCTAATGAAAACAGAATGTCAAACTGGATTACGTGTTGGCGAAATCACTAAACAAACACACCTTTCTCGACCAGCAGTATCACATCACCTTAAGATTTTACGAGAAGCTGGTATTATTTTAATGCGTAAAGAAGGTACAAAGAACTTTTATTATATTGACATACGTACAAAATTAGGATTATTAAAAAATCTTGTATTAGATATTGAGAAGCTACTGCAAAACTTTTATTGAACTTTGGAGGTATAAGAAATGAGAGCAATGGTGATTGATAAGTACGGGAAAGTTCCAATGCGTATGACTGAGATGCCCACCCCTGAAATAAATGAGTATGAGGTGCTCGCAGAAATTCATGCAGCTAGCATTAACCCAATTGATTTTAAAATACGCGATGGAAAAGTGAAGTTGTTACTTAAATATAAAATGCCCCTTATTCTTGGTAATGACTTTTCTGGTGTCATTGTAAAAGTCGGAACAAAGGTGACTCAATTTAAAGTTGGTGATGAAATATATGCACGTCCAAGAAAAAATAAGATCGGTACTTTTGCGGAATATATAGCCATTCATGAAGATGATATAGCCTTAAAACCGAAAAATTTAACTTTTGAGGAAGCGGCGTCGATTCCACTCGTTGGCTTAACATCATATCAAGCATTACATGACATCATGCAATTACAAAAAGGACAAAAGATTTTGATTCACGCTGGATCCGGCGGTGTTGGTACTTTCGCAATTCAGTTAGCAAAAATAATGGGTGCCACTGTTGCAACAACTGCTAGTGAAGCTGGTGAAAATTTAGTAAAGTCTCTTGGCGCAGATGAAATTATTAATTACAAAACAGAAAAGTTTGAAGATATACTGAAAAATTATGATGCGGTATTTGATACACTTGGTGGTACAACACTTGAAAAATCATTCGATATTATAAAAAGCGGAGGGAACATTGTTTCCGTTTCAGGAATGCCAAATGCTCACTTCGGTAAAGAATTTGGTTCAGGATTTTTCAAAACACTCTTATTTTCATTAGCAAGTAAAAAACTTACTGCACTTGAAAAAAAACATAATGCTCAATATTCGTTTTTGTTTATGAAACCAAGCGGAGATCAATTACGTATAATTGCAAACTATATTGAATCTGGACAAATCAAACCTATAATCGATCGCATTTTCCCTTTTGAAGATACTCAAAAAGCAATGGAATATTCAGAGTCTGGAAGAGCAAAAGGAAAGATAATTGTAAAAATCAAATAATAACAAAACTCCATTTTAATCAATCTTTATAAAAATGGAGTTTTTGTATTTACTGTTAAATAGACACAATGCACTGAAGTCCTTACAATAGATTGCAAGGGGAAATAATAAATTATACTTTTAGTTAACTTTACAAAGAATACATACGTACAAATACATATTCAAAATACAAAAAAGGAGGAGATAAAATGACTAAAAATAAAGAAGCTGGTTGGAATTTAGAACATAGTTATACGACTTTACCACAATCATTTTATACAGAAATCCCCTTAACTCCTGTACACTCACCGGAGTTAATTAAACTAAATAATTCTTTAGCAATATCTCTTGGCTTTACTCCTGAGGAATTAAAAAAAGAAACCGAAGTTGCCATTTTATCTGGTAACGCAATCCCAGAAGGAGCTCATCCACTAGCTCAGGCGTATGCTGGGCACCAATTTGGTCATTTCAACATGTTAGGAGATGGTCGTGCCCTTTTAATTGGCGAACAAATTACTCCTTCAGGCGAACGGTTTGATATTCAATTGAAAGGTTCCGGTCCAACTCCATATTCGCGCCGTGGTGATGGCCGCGCTGCACTCGGTCCGATGTTACGTGAGTATATTATTAGTGAAGCGATGTACGCGCTTGATATTCCAACTACTCGCAGTTTAGCAGTAGTCTCAACTGGCGAACCAATCTATCGCGAAACGAAGTTACCTGGAGCTATTTTAACTAGAGTTGCAAGCAGTCATATACGCGTTGGAACATTCCAATACGCCGCAGCTCGAGGCTCAATCGAAGATCTCAAAACTTTAGCTGATTATACGATAAAAAGACATTATCCAGAGGTTGAATCTACTGAAAATCCATATGTCGCACTACTACAAGAAGTCATTAAGAGACAAGCAAGCCTTATCGCAAAATGGCAACTCGTTGGCTTCATTCACGGCGTAATGAACACTGACAATATAACGATTAGCGGTGAAACGATTGATTACGGTCCATGTGCCTTTATGGATAGTTATAATCAAGGAACAGTATTTAGCTCTATTGACACACAAGGCCGTTATGCATACGGAAATCAACCATATATGGCTGCATGGGATCTCGCACGTTTAGCTGAATCTTTAATACCGATACTACATGAAGATGAAGAAGCAGCACTAAAAATTGCACAAGATGAAATTTCAAAGTTCAGCGTGCAATACGAAAACAATTGGTTCCTCGGAATGAAGAAGAAATTAGGACTATTTAGCAATGAAGAGCAAGATCAATCACTTATTGAGAAACTTTTAAAAGCAATGGAAAAATATAAAGCAGATTATACAAATACATTCCGTGCATTAACTGACACTACATTAGAAAATGCACCTTTATTTGAAAGTCCCGAATTTAAAGAATGGTACGAGCTATGGCAATCTCGGTTAGAAAGACAAAAAGAATCAAAAGATGATGCATACAAATTAATGAAAAATAATAACCCAGTAATCATCCCTCGCAACCACAGAGTAGAAGAAGCACTAGAAGCAGCTGTTAAAGATGGCGACTATAGCGTAATGGAGAAACTTCTTCAAGCTTTAGCAAATCCTTATGACTATTCTCAAGAACAAGCGGATTACTGCACGCCTCCAGCGCCGTCGAATCGCCCTTATCGTACTTTTTGCGGGACGTGATTGTTTATCTTTAACCTTTAAATTTATTATTCATACACTTATTTCCTTACACCACTTGAGAGAGTGGTGTTTTTGTCGAATTTACTTTTCTTAATTTTCAAAATACAAGAAGGTTTTACAAAATATTACACAGAATTATGTAGTATCGTAAATTAGGGGGGGAATTCCCCTATTACGATTTGTGTTATTCTGTCTAATTGCACAAACGAATAACACAAATAAATAACTATAAGGAGAGATAAGATTTGAAAAGAAAAATTGGTACAGTTGTTGTAGGATTATCAGTACTTGGTTTTGGTATTTTTGGTGTAAGCATCGGGGATGGCGGAGTTGTAAAAGCTGAACATGGAGATGTTCCAGCGCCTAAATTAGAAAATCATGGTGAGCACATTTAAAAATCCCCCCCTTCAATTATGAAGGGGATTTTTAAAAATTTATTATTTTTATTTACTTTCTCAACTTTTTCCTGGTTTGAAATAAAATATTCACGTTTTGAAACCCCCACAGTATTTATCATTCAAAAAATAACAAATATTGAATAAAATATACAAATATACAACTAAAAACGATCTAATTTTCTTATTTACAAGAATTTTATTTATCAAGTTATTTTTACATAATCTTCCGATAATTCATGTTACCATTATAGATACAACTCAATAGAATATTATGAGGGGGGATCTTATGAACACTTTATTAACCGGGAGTACATACGCAACAAAACATCTAGAAGCGTGGTATCACGCGATTTTAACTCAAAATTTCGCAGTATCCCAAGACTGCTATCATGCAGCAGCAAAAGAACAGAAAGAAATGCTTTTACAAGGAAATGAAGGAAATGCATCCTACCAATTATTTTTTGATTTATTAAAATTCCGCTATGCAGTATTCACTGAAGGGCTATCAATTACAAAAGATAGTTTTGAATCAATTAATGCTCATGCTATACCATCTGATTTACAACTATCCTACTTATATCACTATTACAATGCAATTTACTACACTGCATTAAACAAATTCGATAAAGCTGATGATTATTTTGAGAAAGCAAAATTATCATTAACTAGTCTTACTAATGTGGAGCAAGCTGATTTTTATTATCGATATGCAGTTTATCATTTTCAAATGCAACAACCAAGCCAAGCTATAGTAAATGCAACTAAAGCATTAGACATTTTCCAAACAATAAACGATTGCGAACGAAACGTAACATCATGTTTAAGTGTGCTTGGTGGAGCCTATGTAGCAGTTGGACACTATGAAAAAGCTGAAGAATTATACTATAAAGCAATTGATATCTTACAAAAATTAAACGAAGAACCTTTACTTCTTCATGTACGAAATAATCTAGGTACACTGTACGCAAATCAAGATTTATCAGAACAAGCCATTCGCCAATTATCAGAAGTGATAGAAAAAATGCCAAAGCACTACAAAGCATTATTTTTACTTGCACAAGAAAATGGAAAATTAGGCAATATAGAATTAGCAAATAAGTATATCCAGACCGGAAAAGAGATTGTTTTACAACTGGACAACGAGGAGTATAAACATCATTTTTCTATTTTAGAAGCTAATATTAATGAATTTGAATTAGAACAGTTAGATAAAATTGTACAAGCAGGAATTCACTATTTTAATGAAGAATCTTTATTCAGTTACACTTCAGAGTATTGTGAGAAAATAGCAACTACATATCACAAGAAGCTACAGTTTGAAAAGGCTAGTGAGTATTTCCTCAAGAGTATTGAAGCAAACAAAAAGAATGAAAGAAGGTTATGAAAATGAGGAAAACAATTGGTAAAATCGCTTTAGGTATTGCTTTTGCTGGAATCGCTGCTTTTGGGTTAAATGCAAATCTGACAAATCAAGCTGGACATGAGCATTTCCCTGCTCCACAAAAACCTGACTTTGTTCAATCAGTTGACGTAAGTACAGATTACAACTCAACAACAGCTGAAAAAGCACTTTAAAAAATGAAAGGCCTTCAATTAAGAAGGTCTTTTTAAATACGTTTATTTAGTTAATGTAATCGAATATTTTTTCATAGCCAAATGGTAGTACAAATGACAATAAACGGCCTATCACAATTGAAACACTTGATAAAAGAATAAATTTCCGAAATGATATATCATTCCTCTTATACCCGGTAAAACAAGCTTTTGTTATAACAAAAACGGTCATCATTATGATAATAGCTGAAAAAGTGGCTACTAAAAGCACTTCCAGTTTGTTTCCCCCTATAAAATATATTAACCTTAATTTTACCATTAAATGAGTATAACAAAGACAAATTATTTCTTTATATACGGTTTTCCACATGCCTCCGGCGGGATTCGAACCGGCGCTCTTCCCTTCTAGAGCTACGGAGGCAGTTTTCTTCTAAGTAAAATATGTTTTCTACAAAATTAGCAAATTACCTTTATTTCACAAAACTCATTTTGTTTCTTTCATTAAATCCGCGATTGCTTTATTCCCCTCACTCCCAACTTTCTCAAGTTCCTCCACAACTAATTTCCGTCTCTCCACAGAATGATTTTGACTTAACTTCGCTTTTCCTTCTATTTTATTTATCTTTATTCTGAACCCAACTATTCCCCTACTTAATCCTTCCATATAATTCGGATCTACATCCTTCAGTGAGTAGGTGCTCTTTGAGTTTTCATATTTATGTACTAAATCTTGAAGAGAATCTATTAATTCCTGTTCATCTTCAACAATTTCTAACTCTCCATATACATGGACCGCAACATAGTTCCATGTTGGTACTGCTTTATTTGTTTCATACCATGACGGAGAGATGTAACTATGTGGTCCTTGAAAAACAGCTAACACTTGTTGATTTTCACTATCTTTCCATTGCTCATTTGGACGTGCAAAATGCCCGGATAAAGTAAGTGTTTCCCTATTTAACAATAACGGTAAATGCGTTGCGTACGGTGCTCCGTTATGTTGAGAAAATAAAGTTGCAAAGCTATTTTGTTCAATAATTTCGTACTTCGTCTCTTCATCTTGTATAGTGAAATGTTTTGGTATGTACATAAGCTCCCTCTTTTCTTATCTTCTTATTTCTCATTATATTTACGAGATTTATTATTTGGCAGGGGCAGATTGTAATTGTTTTATAAGGTCAGTTCATATAGTAAAACCTCTTCTTCAAAAACAATAGGTGGCATTATATGATTTCTGCCACCTTAGTCTATTTTCGTATTGATACAAACTCTTCTATTCAACTATCCTTCATAGCTTTTTCTAATACAGCTTCAATAAATTCCGTTTTGCCTAAGCTATAGCTTAAGCGATTTTCCGCCGTTTCTGCTAATTCTTTCTTTAGCTTTCCATATTCAATAACAACGTTTGGATTTCCACGAAGGTAATCACGAAACGCCACATGTCTTCTTAACTCTTCACTATTCTTATCGCATACATATAAATGATGTTCCATCCAAATTGTATTCTTCCCGTCCCTCGGAACATATTGATCCTTTCTCCCAAAAGCTTCTCTCCCCTTAAAACTCCACTCTTCTTGATGAAAATAACCTATCTGTTCAAGCCTCTTTATTACTTTTGGAAAAACATCATAATCTTCTATTACAACATCGACATCTAATATCGGTTTAGAAGCAAGGCCTTTAACAGATGTACTCCCAACGTGCTCTATAGAAAAAATGAGTTCTCCCATTACGTTATTAATCAACGTCTGTAATTTACAAAATTCACTTTCCCATTGTGTATTATATTTCTCAACAGTAATAAATTGTTTCAATTGACCACCCTTCTCAAATCACTTTTATAACCTCTGAATATGCGTATCCTTAAAATCAGTTTCATACTTCAATCCATACCCAAGCATTCGATCCATTCCAATATGTGCTGTCCATATTAAACCAACCATTAAAATTGTATCCATCTTTAAATAGACCCCTATTAAAACAAGTAATATTGATATGATATATGTGTGAAATAGATTATAAATTTGTGCACCAACACGTTTGTTAATAGCGTACGCCACCATTGCTAAATCAGGTGCAAAAAGTAATACGATAAATAATAACCAACTAAATCCACATAATGCATATATATAAATCGCAGCTAATAAGACGACCAATCCTTCAAAGTGTATAATTCGTTTCTCCAAAATTCATCATTCCTTATCTGTTAGCTTGAAAATTTTATTCGGATTTAAAATATTTTGCGGATCAAGAGCTTTCTTTATTTTCTCCATTACCAATAATGCCGCGCCATGTTCTTCTTCTTGATACTTCCGTTTTCCGATTCCAACACCATGTTCTCCCGTACACGTTCCACCACGTTTAAGAGCATATAAAACGATACTTTCATTTATTTCATCCGCTTTTTCCACTTCTTCTTTATCGTTTGGATCAACCATTAAGAGCACGTGGAAATTCCCGTCTCCTACATGGCCAAGAATACCACCAACAAGACCTACTTTATCTAATGTCTCTTTCGCATGTTGGATTGCACCCGCTAATTCTGAAATTGGTACACATACGTCTGTACTCATAAGCTTTTTACCAGGATAGCTATGCACGTAAGAGTACGCTAGATTATGCCGTGCATCCCATAATTTATTTCTCGCCGCAGTTTCCGTTTCAAAAGCAACTTCTTTACATTTATGATCAAAAACAATTTCCTTCGTAAATTCAATGTCTTGCTTTAGCCCAGCTTCATTACCGTGAAACTCTAAAAACAATGTAGGCTCTTCTCTGTAACTTGTTTCATTATAATGATTTACTTGTTTCATAGATAATTCATCTACAAGTTCAATTCTCGCAATTGGAATACCCGCTTGCAGTATATTAATAACAGCTTCTACCGCATCATTTATAGTTGGAAACGATGCTCTCGCAGCCATAACATGTTCTGGTATGCCGTATACTTTTAATGTTAACTCTGTAAAGCATCCAAGCGTACCTTCTGATCCTACGAAAATTCCATTTAAATGATAACCTGATGATGACTTCGCTGCTAAATTTCCAGTATGTATTACTTCCCCATCAGCAAGTACCACCTCTAAATCACGAACTTGATCACGCATAACTCCATATCTCACCGCTGTCGTTCCGCTTGCATTCGTAGCAGCCATTCCACCTAACGTTGCATCTGCACCTGGGTCTACACTAAAGAACAGACCGTACTTTTTCAATTCTTTATTGAGCTGAGAGCGTGTCACTCCCGGTTGTACCTTCACTAGAAAATCTTTCTCTCTTATTTCAAGTATTTTGTTCATTAATGAAAAATCAACTGTAATCCCCTTTTCATAAGGAATTATATGACCTTCTAAACTAGAACCTACCCCAAAAGGAACGACAGGTTTTTCATGCTCACTCGCTACTTTCATTATCCTACTGACCTCTTCGGTCGTCTTCGGAAAAACAACTACATCAGGTAAACTACTAATATGATAAGATTCATCTTTACTATGTAACTCTCTTACTGTCTTATTCACAACTACTCGATCTTCGGGAAGTACACCCCTTAATTCATTTACTAAACGCTCTACCGTTATTTCCATCGTACACTCTCCTACTTTCTATAAATTAGAATTACAAAATATGTTAACTATTTTATACATAATAATCCGAAAAATTAAATAATTCAAGTTTTACATATATAAAATTCGTTTCCTACTGTCGAATAAACAAAAAGAACTTGCACTAATTAGTGCAAGTTCTTTTCAATAATACTATATTTTAAATGACTTCTTTATTAACAACATAAACCAAACTAAAGTAAATGCCATCAGAGAATGAGAGAACCCTACAATATAAGTTAACCCTTTAAAGTCCGCTCCATTTAGTTGAAGAAGTCCTCTCGCTGCCAGCGATCCTAACATTAAAGTTAATGCGATATTATGTAAAACAAACCATTTATTAAATCCTTTCACTTCATGAAAAGCGAATACTTTCGCTAATCCTAAAGCAATTAAAAAGAAGAAAAAGCCAAGTACTAACGTATGTGTATGCAAAAGATTTAATAGTGTAGATCCTAGTATTCCTTTAAATTTCCCATACTCCCTAGCGAATATTCCTGATAGTAAACCAATAATTAAATACGTAAACGATGCGTTATATAATTTCTTCATTATGTACCTCCTTAAGTAGAATGTGTAATGTGTCATATTTAGTAATAATGATAGTTATATAGTAAAAACTCCTAGTTTCCTAGGAGTCATTGTATAAGCATCTCACTCTTTACAGTCAATCCTAATTATAAAATATCCTTTTATACAAAACAATCGAACTTTATGTGAACAAGCAGGACTCTATTAAAATATGTTGCGCTTTTGTGTTACACGATCCATACTAATTATTATAACTTATAAAGGTGGTGCAATAGATTGATAGTTCTTGAAACTGAACGACTCACTCTTCGTTGGTTCGATATACAAGATGCTCCGTTTATTCTTGAGTTAGTAAACGATCCTGCATGGATTCAGTTTATTGGTGATAAAAGGGTTAGAAACCTAGAAGATGCTCAAAATTATATTTTAAACGGTCCGGTCGATATGTATAATAAAATGGGCTTTGGTCTTTACTTAGTTGAACGAAAAGAAGATCTCACTCCACTTGGCATGTGCGGCCTTATTAAAAGAGATTCATTAGAAGATGTTGATATCGGCTTTGCCTTTTTAGAAAAATTCCGTTCGAAAGGGTACGGCTATGAATCAGCTGCTGCGGTAATCGAATACGGTGTACATAAGCTAGGTATGAAACGAATTGTAGCAATTACTTCTATAGATAATGCTGCTTCAGGCAATCTGTTAGAAAAAGTAGGATTGCGATTCGAAAAAATAATTTCAGACTCCGGAGAAGATCTAAAATTATTCGGGTATAACGCATAATAAAAAAGGTCGCCATTCATGGCGACCTTTTTGTTACTTCACTTCTACCGTATAATTCCCTGTTCCCCCACCATATTGATATACATGTAAATAATACTTACCTGGATGCGCATTGTAGCTGCCCACTAATTTATTTCCTTGCGTCTGAGCATACGTAACATAATTATTTAAATCTGCTGCTGAATAAAGAACCCAGTTTACCCCAATATTATTTTCCTTCGTTACGTTAATTTGAAGGCTTTTTGCAGTTTCTACATTTATTTCAAAGTAATCACTTGTATCACCGTTTCCTAAACTAGCACGTAAAACTTGATTTAACTGCAATTTATTCGCTGTTTTAAATGAATTATTCGACTCTTTTTCTACACTGTTATCCTCTTTCTGTTTAACTGTTACACTCGTTGTATTCGTATTAACTGCTCCTTTATCATCTGTTACTGTTAACTTCGCTGTATACGTTCCTTCTTTTGTATATACGTGGGTTGGATTTTGTTCACTACTTACAGTACCATCACCAAAATCCCATGTATAAGAAGCAATTTTCCCATCTTCATCTTTTGATCCATCGCTTTTAAACGAGATTGCTTCATTTACATTTCCGCTATATGGACCATTAATAACCGAAACTGGCGCTTTATTCTCTGCACCTTCTCCTTCTGTATTAATGCCGTGGAACACAACATCATATTCAAACTGTCCAGATGCATTCACACGATAATTAACGAAGTAAACCGTTACTGTTTTATAGCCTGTCCATTCTTTTGCATTTAAACTTTTTAACGTATCATTAACGTTTTGCGTAATTGTTTTCCAGTCTTCATTTTCTCCTTTTGCAGCAGTACCTGTATACGTTCCTTGCAGTGTAAATGTATTAAAGAACTGTGATTTATTTTTCTTTACTGATACATTACTTAATTTTGCTTCCGCTGTAATTTCTGCCGCAATATCCGAAACTGGTTTCGGTGCATGAATTGCTAAATAATCGTCTGATACTAATGGAACATTATATTTATCACGATTATCTACTAACATTTGCATATAGTCTTGATACTCTTTGTTTAAATTCGCATCTTTACTTAATGCAGAGCGATATGCATCATATGCTGTCACATCATTTTTCCTAATAAGATCATGAATTTTGTCAAACATATCATATTTCTTATTGTACATATACGATTGTAAAGCGAAGGAATAATTATAGAAATCCCACGTTCCATACTTTGCATTTAACGTTCGCTCTGCCGTATAACGTTCTGTCGGATTTGAAGATAGTCCACCTATAATACTCTTTCTCGGTACAACATTATCCGTTCTCGTTGCACCTGCAAAAAACTCAGCATTTCCTTCTTCAAACCAAGATAATCTCTCATTCTCATACATCTTACCTTGTCCCCAAAGTCCTGGCACTTCATATCTACCTTGTAAGTAATGCGTGAACTCATGGCGGAACAATTCTTCTAAACTATAAATACTTTCTTGTGGCGTACGTTCATAAGTAAAGAATGTACCTGTTCCTTCTATATAAAGACCACCGTTATTCGTTTCATATCCATATAATTGACGGTTAAATTGATATTCAGCAGGACTATTATAAATAACCATCGTTAATACATCATCGGGATTTCCTTTTTCTAAAGGTTGGTCACTTTCAACCGTACGATGAAACTGTGCCTTTACTTCTTTTGCCGCCCAATATAGACGTTTTACTTTTTCCTCAGTTACTTTATCTCCAGCTTTTAAAACAATTGCTCCATCATCAAACGTATACGTTTTCGGCAAATACTTTTTCTTCCCATCTTCTCGTATCTGATCTAAATTAACAACGTTTCCATTTGCATCTTTCCCATTATAATTCGTCGTAATTTGCTCCGCTGCCACGAAATATTGCTCACCTAAATACGGATAGATTTTCATTGCATCTGTTACAACTTGCACTCCTTTCGTCCCTGTACTATGGAATGTACCGAGTCTACCTGTATAATAAATACCATTATTAATAAGCCATCCGTTTTCCGCTGTAACTGTTCCCATTAACGCAAATCTACTTAACTCATTAACATAACTATCTATTTTTTGATACCACATTGTATCTTTCGGTGCTTTATTCGTATCGTACAAATACGATTGAATATCATAATCGACACCTTGCATAATATCGTAAATCGCATTTCCAGCTGAAAGATTGTCTACCAAAGTAGAAAAATTATCATTATATTGTTTAAAAATCTTCGCAGCTGATGTTACCGTTTCCACATCACTAGAAGCATTTCCTATTAATTTTCCATATGATGATACAACTTTGTTTTGTTCTAACGTACCGAGTTTGAAATTTGGATTGTTCGCAATCGTTTTTAATGCAGGCACGCACTTGTCATGATAGCTTCGTTCATTAAGTTTACTTAATTCTGTATTATAAAACCCTAAATAAAACCCTGATCTCAATACCTCTACTAATGTCTCAATCCCTTTTGAGTCATCCTTCGTATAGGCTTGTCCTTGCTGCTTCAATTTATCAATAATCGCCTGCATCCTACTATCATTTTGATAGAATGCAAGACTGTCCTTATTAAACTGAAATAGCCCCGTAATTTGCTCCCAATTAATAGTTACAAGTAAATCTACTAACTGCTGGTTGCTTAATTGATTTAATTCAGCAATTGTATATGTTTTCGCTACAGCTAATTGCTTACTTTCATTTTTTGCTTCTGGTGGTCTTTGCGATAAATCGGCTAATTGTAGCCTTTTCTCAAACGATTTGTTTTCTAACACTTTAGACGAGTGCGCTAACTCTTGCATCGGCAATTGTACACCAACCGGCTCCATTTTGAGCACATTTCGATAAGAAGCCTTTTCTCCCTTAGTATTTTCCGCCGATATGTTCCCTTGAAAACTCCCTAACATTAAACTAGCAAAACTTACCCCTACTAACACTTTTTTTGAATAGCCTTTCATACTCTCCCCTACCTTACATTTTTTAGTGTCCCGCTCCATTATTTTACTATTCTGACTATTTATTCTGTATTGAGAAAAAAGAAGGGAACGTTCACACATGTATCCATTCAAAGTGAAATTAACACTTGACTTCACATATGATTCATGTCAAAAAAGGATAGATAATAGCGAAATTCCTGCTACATCTATCCTCTATTTCAACACTATGATTTTAACTTTATAAACGTAATTCCCGGCAATGTTTGCATACGCTGAATAAATGCATTCTTTTCTTCTGACGATATATTTTTCAATTGAATTCCTACCTTATAAACTATTTCTGTATCTTGCTGTAAAGCTTCAACTTCATATGAAAGTATTGGAATACCTTTCACTTGTAGCGTCTCTACTATTTGTTGTACCGCTTCCTGTTTATTTATACACATTTGCACTGTTATATTTTGCGGAAATAAAAATGGCACCTTAAAAATACGACTTACAATCTCTAAACCAATCAAAACGAGAATCATCGCTCCAATCCCTACAACATACATACCTGCTCCAATTGCTAACCCTATTCCTGCTGTAGCCCATAAACCAGCCGCTGTCGTTAATCCTTTCACTGCCTGCTTTTGAATAATGATTGTACCTGCACCTAAAAATCCAACTCCACTAACAACTTGCGCTGCAATCCGGCTCGGATCAAGAGCCATATGTTCTTCAAACACAATATCCGAAAAAGCATATTTCGAAACGACCATTATTAAAGCACTCCCTACGGCTACTAGGAAATGTGTTTTTAATCCAGCTTCTTTTGAGCGAATTTCCCTTTCAATACCGATTATCGCCCCTAACAAACCAGCAACACCGATTCGTATAATTAAATCAATATGTAAGCTCACGGGCACTTCCCCCCTTTATTCATTATAGAGAGATAAAACAAAAATTATCACATGCATCTATCCATCGATATAAAAGCATTTTATTAAAATACATTTAATATCCCAGTGATTTTATGTTAATATTTTAAATATTAACATAAATAAAACAACCTACTTCTCATACAAAAAAACTTTAAAGTTCAACGTCTAACTTATTTCCAGTTGAAAATGGCATATGAGTTGCGTGAAATGAGGTTGAGAAAGTCAGAAAACGCTTTCATTTTATATCATAATTTTTGTGAAATAAAACATAAATAAAAGGAGCTTACTAACAATGAACGTCTCTTTACTTACACCTACTACTGATTTACAAGAAGAATACTTAGATTTTTATACCGAATGGAAAGATAGCGGTGAAACGATGATTCCATGGGTTATTTCAAAAAATCCTTCTAATTTCACGGCAATGATTCAAGAATTACACGACGCACATAACGGAATAAATATTCCTGAAACTTGGGTACCAGATTCTACTTATTGGCTCGTGACAGATGAAAATAGAGTTTTAGGAGTTGTTAATATACGTCATAGTTTAACTGATCATCTATTTAACGCTGGTGGTCATATCGGTTATGGCATTCGCCCTTCTGAAAGAAGAAAAGGTTATGCTACGAAGCTACTCGAGTTATCACTAGAAAAAACGAAGGAATTAAACATCATGAAAGCACTTGTCGTTTGCGACGAAGTGAATACAGCTTCAGAGAAAACGATTTTACATAACGGTGGTCTCCGTGATGAGGATTTCACTGAAGAAGATGGTAATGTTGTAAGAAGGTATTGGATTGAGCTCTAAATAAACAAAAACAAGCCAGAAAGTGATTACACACTTTCTGGCTCCTTTTATCCCGCGTTAACGGGCAGTACAACTCCCACCTCAAAATTCAGCTGGAACAAAGAAGTTAGGTGGGAGATTAACTGCCCATAAACGCCCGATTGGTGAAGGCTAATAATCAGTGGGGGATGAACAAAGCCCCCACTGATTAAAGTTTCACTTTATACTGCTTCTATTTCAAACTGGACTGTAATACCACTTGGGTCTACTACAGTAAATCCATTTGAAGTTTCATTTATTTCATGTTGTTTTTCTATTAATCTTTCTTTCACTTCATCTAACGCTTCTTTATCAGGCAGTACAATCGTATACACTTTTAGTCCCGTTGCATGTTCTGGTGGATGTGGATTATTTACCCCGTTCCACGTATTTGCACCAATATGGTGATGATAGCCTCCTGCCGAAATAAATAAGCAATCATCTTCACGCTGTTGTACTTCAAAACCTACTGTATCTACATAAAACTCATGTGACTTCTCCACATCAGCTATTCGTAAATGTACGTGTCCAACCACCGTTTCGGCTGGTAAGCCATCAAACTCATAATCAACGAGCACTGCTAGTTCTTTTAAATCAAGTGGCGTACTTCCTCCTGGTCCTTCTCCCCACTGATCACGCGGACGGTCTGCATATATTTCGATACCATTACCCTCTAAATCTTGTAAATAAAACGCCTCACTATACGTATGATCACTTGCGCTATTAAACCTTGAAATTGGTAAAATTTCATTTGAATATGTATAACGCCCTTCTTGCTCAGCTGGACTATCTATTACGTTCTTATTACGAAGCACACCAAATAATGCCGAAGCAAAAGCATCACGAGTCGGAACCAAAAAGGCAACATGATATATACCAGTCGTACGTGGTTCTTGAAGCGCTGCATCTTCCAACTGCTCAAGAGCAAGTAACGTATTCTTACCACCTTTTCCTGCTAAATATGCTTTCTTCCCCTCTTGCTTAATTACTTCTAACCCTACTACATTTTCATAGAAGGCAATTTGACGCTCTAAATCTTTTACTTTAAATGCAACATGACCAATACGTGTTTTCGGATGAATTTGTACCATGAATAACTTCCTCTCCAGTTCCCTTTAGTTTTTTATGTAAGTTGATAGGCAATAGGCCCATTCAACGAATACACCTTAATTTTGTTTTTTTGTAGCATCAACTTTTAGCCATTTTTTCGAAATATCGCTTAATGTTCCATCTTGTTCTAATTCTTTTAACGCTTTATTTATATCTTCTAACTTTTCACTCTTTTTTGCAAATGGAAATGCAATCTCTCCCCATTCAAGTGGACCAAATCCAACTTTGACATTATCTAGTTTCGCCTTTGTTATTGTTGTTTCTACTTGAACTTTATCATTATAATAAGCATCGACGCGTCCAAATCCTACTTCATTCAATTCCGCTGTCGGATCCTCTGAGTACGTTTTAATCGTAAAAGCATTATTTTTATTTAAAGCTTTTAACTCTTGCTCCCCTGCTGTACCAAGTCCAACACCTACAGTCTTCCCTTTCAGATCCTCTATCGATTTAATTGTATTATTATCTTTCTTCACTGCGAAAACAGATCCTGAATACACATATGGGATCGAAAAATCATATTTCTTTTTTCTTTCCGGAGAAACGGATAGTTCATTTGCAATCGTATCAATACGACCAGAATCTAATAAACCAAATAATCCTTCAAAATCAGAAACATTCCATTCTACTTTATATCCAGCTTTTTTAGCAGCCGCTTCAATAATTTCAGCATCAAAACCTTTTACTTTCTCACCCTCTTTAAAAATAAATGGACTACGACCTGCAGAAGTCCCAACTTTCACTACTTTTTCATTCGTTTTTTTACTTGATACGTTTGAACCACATGCAGACAAAGCTCCAACTGATAGTGTTAATGCTATTGTTAGTAATAATGACGATTTTCTCATAACTCTTCCTCCTAAATAACGAAATGATTTCCTTCTTCAGATGCATTTAATTGTCGTAAAAACTTTTTCGTACGTTCATTTTGTGGGTTTCGAAAAATCTCTTCTGGCGTTCCCTGCTCTACGATACTTCCATCCGCCATAAATATAATGCGATCAGCTACTTCTTTCGCAAAATTCATTTCGTGTGTAACGATAACCATCGTTATATGCTGTCTTGCCAAGTCTTTAATAACTTGCAGTACCTCATTAACTAATTCCGGATCAAGCGCAGAAGTCGGTTCATCAAACAATAATACAGCGGGATTTAAAGCCATTGCTCTAGCAATCCCTACCCTTTGCTGTTGCCCCCCTGATAACATCGTTGGATAAAAATCTTCTTTATCAGCTAACCCTACTTGTTTTAATATTTCTCTCGCTATTCCCTTTGCCTCTTCTTCACTTTTTTTCTGTACAACTGTTAATGGCGTTGTAATATTTTGCAATGCTGTTTTATTTTTGAATAAATTATAGTTTTGAAAAACCATAGCTGTTTTTTGCCGTAATTGTATTATTTCTTTTTTATAAATTTTTTTCGTATGAATCTCTAAATCTTCAATTCTAATACTTCCATCATTCGGTTGTTCTAATAAATTTAAACATCTCAGTAATGTCGATTTCCCTGAACCAGAAGGTCCAATAATTACTACCACTTCCCCCTTTTTCACAGTAAGCGAAATTCCCTTTAACACTTCATTATGTTTGTAGGATTTATACAAATCACTTATCTCAATCACATACTTCACCTCATTTCTGTTATAAATACGGCGCATCAAGTTTCTTTTCTAATTTTTTCTGCCCCCAGCTAATTGCAATTGTAATAATCCAATACACAATCGCTACCGCTAAATAACTTTCCATATAACGATAAGATTGAGCAGCTAACATTTTCGCTTGTGCTAAAATTTCAGCCACCCCAAGCGCAAAAGATAACGAAGATTCTTTTAACAATCCAACAAAATTATTACCAAGTGACGGCACTGCTACACGAATAGCCTGCGGAAAGATAATTTGCCGCATCGCTTGTGCTTTTGTCATCCCTACTGATAAACAAGCATCCATTTGCCCTGATTCAACTGCATTTAATGAACCTCGAATTATCTCTGACAAATAAGCAGCATTATTTAAACTGAGACCAATTAAAGTTGCTTGCATAGCTGTAAGTACTGTAAAAGCCGGAGATATTTGTGGCAATCCGAAATACAACACAAACAATTGAACTAATAACGGTGTTCCTCTAAAGAAAGAGATATACACCCTTGTAATTGGATATAAAAATTTCGTTTTGTTTTTTGTTATGATTGCCAAGCCAATCCCTATAAAGAAAGAAATAATCATGGAAACAACAGTAATCCCTAAAGTTATGTATACATACTTAAATAATTGCGGAAAACTTTCTAAAAAATACGTTACATCAAATTTCATTCTATCCCCCCTCTCTAAACAAAAAACTCTTCTTACACATATAAGAAGAGTTGAATGTTAATCCATTTCCCCCCCATCTTCCAAACGCTTCATACGTTTGCTGGAATTAGCACAGTACTTTTGTAGCCTGTTGCTGAGATTTCATCGGGCCAGTCCCTCCATCTCTCGTGATAAGAAAACTAATAAATTTTTCCATTTATTAAGTTGTTATTATGAAGAATACAGCTAAATTAAAACAATGTAAATAGGAAAACTAAGAATTAAACCCAACCCTTTTTCGAACATACTAGTAATACATCAAAATTACTCTTCTTTATAAACCGTACACAAAAAGCCGGTACTTCTAACAAACTTAGAAATACCGGCTTCCAATCTTTTATTCTTATAACTTATGATATTTATTTCATCTTATGTACTTCAGCAACTAACTTTCCGCCTTGTATGCCCATATAAAGCTTAACAGGCGCATCATTTGTATTTTCAAATACTAAATCTAAATATGGATACGCAATTGTAGCATCTCTTCCCTGCGGGACATAACCTACTGTTTTAGAATGTGTAGTTCTCTCTACCATTTTCAAACCAGCTTGATCGGCTGCATTGTATAGAGTTGATGATGTTTGACAAACACCACCACCATAACCATCTACTAATTTACCATCCACAATTTCTTTTCCTAATTGATATCCTTTATCTGGCGTTGTATCACCGATTAATGCATTGAAAGAGAAACTGTCTCCCTTTGCCAATACAACTCCGTTTATGCTCGCTGCAGACAAACGAATATTTTCAATTCGGCCACCTGTTGAGCCACCTAAATTCGTTTCGTATCTACCAATTACAGTACCACTTCCTTGCCCATCACTTAATGCTGCGACAGGTTTTTTCTCCACAACTGGCAACTGATAAGATGAATCCCACATACCTACATTTAATAATTTGTCTACTAATTCTTTTTCCATTAATTCATAAGAAGGCTTTCCTTCTTGCCATGATCCATCAGGAGCTATACGTGAAGGAACCATCTTTTTGTCAACGCTTTTCCCAACTTCACTTGCAACCTTCGTTACCGATTTTTTGAATTTCGCTTCATCTTCAAAATAACCTAAGCTCGATAAATCTAATTTTTTCACTTCAGTACCAGTACGCCCATCAACCAAGCTAATTGTATCCTGTACATCAGCCTTAGCTTCAACAACGTTCCCACCAATATCACTCACTAATGCCACATCACTTACTTTTGCGCCACAGCCACTTACTACAGCTACGCATAGTACCCCTACTAATATACCCTTTACTTTTCGGAACAATATACTCTCTCCTTTTCCCCAACATTATTTCTTAAGTTTTATTTCATTTTATGTATGTTTTGTTACAATCATTTTACAATATATTTAGAAAATGTTACAAGTTGTTTTTTACTCTATTTAAATTACTCTTTTCTTTTGTAAATGTCTATACATATTTATATAAATTTTTGAGTTTGATAAGATTGTAACTTTTATGTAACCAATATCCATCCAGTATATACCATTTAACAGATGGAATACAATTGTAAAACTCTTTCATTTCATCTCTTTATTCACCTACACGCTTCATAAAACGTAATGCTGATTTCTCATATATGATCATTATTAAACAACTGAAACCGAATTTTTATAGATCCAAACAATCAATCCCTTCAGCGCATATAGGTATTTGCCGTGCCACTACTCCGCTTTTGCACATACATTATGGTGAATTCAACCTTATTATAAAGAAATGGAGGATGTTTTTATGTATCCCTACAATCCTTATGATCCATATAACCAATATGGTTACCAACCTCAGTATGATTTACAGGCACAATACCAACAATATATAGATCAATCAGAACAAGTTAATCCATATGATCAAAATCGCCAATTTCAACTTCCAATCTCTTTCCCCGGTACTGGAAACCGTCAACTAGAACGACGAGTAAATGAACTTGAGCAAAGAGTACGTCAACTAGAAAACACAGTTGAGCGACATACGCGTAGATTAAACCGCTTAAATCAGCGTTTACGTACAGTTGAAAACAGACTAAACATTCCATTTTCAGCATTAGAAGATGGATTTTAATTTCGAAAACTAAAAAATATATAAGGAAGGGACTCCCCCTTCCTTATATAAATTGACGAAAGTTTTTTACATCTCTATACTGATAAGAGTTAATGAAATGAAACAAGGTGATAAAAATGGATTTTGAAATAAATTTCCTTTCCTTTTATGTAGTACAAGTAGAAGGAAAAGGTGAAGCAGTTGATAAACGCTATAAACATTTTCAAACATTAGACGCTGAAGAATATGAAGATAGCTCCTTAAAAGAATTTTTGAATGGTGAATTATTAAAAATTTCAAAGCGAAAAGTAGAACGTCACGCAAAAACGGAACAAGCCCCAACCAAGATTGGTCGCTTTATTGTAGAAGAAGGACATGAACTTGATTCAAACCCTCATTACAACCTATTTAATCGTATTCGTTTTGCAGAAACAAAAGAAAACTTCAAAGATATGAGCGAACCTCTCGTTTATACATATCTTGACACAAGCGCTGTACGCGGTGGTGTATTTTTAATCGCTCAAGCAAAACTACGCAAATACTTTGATGATCCATTCGTATTCGTAATGAAATGTGACTTCGAACCAAAGGTTGCTTCTATTTCTGATGAATCAACGCTTATTCGTAACGTTGAAATGGCCATCACAACAAAGAATATGAAATCTATCCAATATCCATACATGCCTGAAGAAGGTATGGTCGAAATAGGCGAACTAAAAATACACCAAGCATCACACGCCCGCTACTTCGAAGACTTCTTAAAATTCGTCGAATACGAACGCTCTATGCCTGAAATTATGAAAACACAAGTAATGGACATGGTATACGACCAAATTGAAGACGTATTTGAAGAAGGTACTGAAGAACGCGAACAATTCGACCAAGCGATGGAAGTATGGGCTGCCAGTCCGAAACGCGAAATTATGGAGCAATTTTCAACCGAAGAAGTAATGGAAGCTACCGCTCAAATCGTCGAGCATGCTCCTGAAGTAGAATTAAAGTTAAAAGCAGATCATATCTCTGTAAAGGCGTTGCTTGCCGATTTCGGAGACTTAATACATATCGCAAAGGTAAACGACCGATATGTATTAATGATTGAGGCTGACACACTTACTTTTGAGAAAGGCTTCTCTCCCATTGAGTTTCTGAAGCCGGATGAGTTACAAGACGTAATTGAGCGGATTGAGAATAAGCAGCAGTATTCTTATAATCCAAACGAGATTGAATAAATCCTTCCATATAACTATTTTTACTGAGCGCTGTTAACAAGCGCTCTTTTATTTTGGCCACATTGATTTACTATTTCAACTGTACGACCTATACTTAAAAACTCTCAAAGTTCGTTATATACAATTAAATATTTCATTTGGTATCCTTTTTTCTTATTGCTAATACTTGGTTTTCAAATATCACATTAGATGTTAAATGATTTAATGTTTTCAAAGATTCAATAGATACACCGAATTTCTGTGAAATCCCACATAACGTATCTCCTTTTTCAATTGTATACATTTGATAGTCTTCTTTTAAATCAGTAACATACATTATTTTCCCTATTTGCTTACTTATTTTTTCTCTTTCCATTAAAATATTATTCTCAATTAGTGTATCTACAATTTGTTTAGCGCGAGCTTTATAAGTATGTTCTCGTACTGTTATTCGTCCCTGTTCTTGAATTTTTGTCTTCCTTTCCGGATGATTCAAAAAATACTGTATTGCTTGAAGTGTTTCTTTTGATGATGAAACAGTAATTAAATCTTTCCCCGGCTTAAACATTTTCCTAACACCTAGGGTATCTAACGTAAGAAGGAATCCACCTGACCCTAAAATTTCATACGTTCTTTGGGTAATTAGCTCTTGATAATTTTGTAACCCTATTATAATATCTGCCGAATTGTACACCTTACATGTCTCTAAATAGTGCATAGGTCCATGAATCCAATCTTTTGGTATATCCATTCCAAAAAAACGGCTCATTTCATCCCATTTATTCCCCCAAAAATCAATACGCATATTTTTTTCCAGAAGCGGTCGAATTAGAACATTAAGAGCATGACTCCTAAAATGATCAGGATATTTTTCCAAAATATGAGGATATGCATTTGCAACAACTGCAATTGAACAATTGTATTCTGAGGATTTATGAGATTTGTAGTGCGCTGTTTCTTCAAAACCAAAGTCCAAATGAGCCGCTGGGATCCCTAATTCCCGGTAGACTTTAACTGTTTTTGGACATATTGTAAACACAAAATCTGGTTTCATTCTTTTAACTAATGGAATAGACCAAATATCTGTATAAGCAGGATCTTCCACCGCCCAATATATAAGGGGTATTGTTGTATTCTTCATACATTCTCTTATTAAATCTTGCTTTATTTTTGTTTGTTCTTGCCCCCAACCAATTGAGATTGCCAAATCTGGATTAAACTCTTCCAACAATTGCGAAAGGTTTTTTGTTAACGGACCTGTAATTAAAACATCATGCCCATTTGCTTGAAATCCTCTCGGTAAGTTATTTTTCCATATATGGCTACTCTCTAAGAAAAGAATACGCATTTCATTTCACTCCTTAGTATTAAAAAAACTTTTCAAATATAAAATAGTTTATTAATCAAAGGCATTATACAATCACTAATAATGTAGATTCACTTTTTCCTAATTTTCAACAATTGATTAACATTAATTTCATCTGTTCTTAATCCATTTAACCGCTTAAGTTTTTCTACACTTACCCCGAATCTCTTCGAAATCTTCCATAAATTATCGTGTGGTTGCACAACATATATATCATATTCTTTTTTTAACACATTGTAGTAATTTGTGATGCTTCCTTCCCCTGTTTTCAAAAATCGCCCCGAAATAAGCCCAGCCTCAATAATTGTATTGATAATATATTTAGCTCGTTTTTCATATGAGTACTTTTTAACCTTCTTCATTCCTGCTTCTTTTATCTTCATACGTTCTTTTGGATTATTTAAATAGTATTTAACTAAATCTATCGTTTCTTTTGCTGAAGAAGAAACGATAAGATCTTCTCCAGGTTGAAAAAGCCTTCTTATTTCTGGAGTATCGTTTGTTAGTAAAATCCCTCCGGATCCGAGTACCTCATACGTTCTTTGAGTAACTTGGGTTAAGTGATTTTGCACTCCCAAAACAATATCCGCTGAACTATACACTTTATTTGCTTCCGTATAGGGAAGGTACCCATGAATCCATTCACCTGGGATTTTTCTCCCTATAATGTGATCCATTTCATCCCAGTAACGCCCCCAAAAATCAATTCTACTATCCTCTTCTAAAAATGGGCTGATTAATGTTTTAAGTGCCTTAAATCGAAAATGATCTGGCCTTTTTTCATAAAGCATTGGATATCCGTTTGCTACAACAGCAAGAGTTACATCATATTTTGCTTCAATCTTTGTAGGAGAATGAACACTCAAATGATATCCAAAATCTAAATGTGCAGCTTGGATGCCATGTTCTTTATAAAACTCAACTCTTGCTGGACAAATCGTAAATACAAAGTCTGGTTGAATGGTTTGAATTAGCGGGAGAGAAAAAGTGAAAGTATATCCTGGGTCTTCTGTAGCCCAATAAATATGAGGAATATTTGAAGGTTTTACATATTTTCGAATTAATAATTGCTTTTCCCTTGTGTGCTCTAGCGTGTGCCCCATTGTAATGATGAGATCTGGTTTATAATTGGAAATCATTTGACGTAAACCATCTTCAGAAATCGGTCCTGAAATCAATACTTCATGACCCGCATCGCAAAATCCATTTGGAAGTCCATAAATCCACATTGGATGACTTTCTAAAAATAAGATTCGCAAAGATTTGCTCCTTTCAACTTTTATTTATCTAAAAATTTATTCCAGCATTTCACTGACTTTCACGATTTGATAGCCTTTCCTTTTTAATTCAGTAATGACTTTATCAGTTGCAACCGCCGTCGGCTTTCCGTTTAAATGAAATAACACAATATCTCTTTCTTTAACCCTATTCATAATTCGAGTAACAATAGCTTCAGATGGGGGCTCTTTCCAATCAATCGTATCTATACTCCAATGAATTGTATAAGGAATCCCCAATTCACCAACAGCCTTTAAAACATCCCTATTCCATGTTCCAAATGGTGGTCGAAATAAAGCACTTCCCCTTGTCCCTAAAACTTTCTCAAAACAAGACGTCGTTTTATTTAATTCTTCTATAATATCCTCATGTGACAATTTTGTTAAATCAGGATGGCTATATGAATGATTCGCAACCTCATGCCCCTCTGAAATAATACGTTTAGCCAATTCTGGATATTTATCTACCCAAGCTCCTGTTAGAAACATTGTAGTTTGGATGCCGTGTTTCTTTAAAGTATTTAAAATTTCTTCGGTCTTATCCGCACTGTCTCCTGCATCATAAGTTAATGAAATCACTTTCTTTCCTTCAAACCCTTTAGAAATTAACACAGAAGGTAAATTAATGCCCTTAGAAAATTGTTTATCAATTTTCAAAAGTTGACCTGCATATATGAATTCGGATTTTAATTTATTATCTATTTTTATTTGTTCTATAGGAATATCAAATCGCTTAGAAATCCGACCTAATGTTTCTCCATAAGAAACAGTATAATAATCATAGTATTCAGACTCTTTATGTTTTTTATCTGTATCTAATTTACTTATTCTTAACGGAAACCCTGTATCAATTATATCAGAAGCTAATCCATTCAATTGCTTAACTTCATTTACAGCTAGCTTAAATTCATTCGCTATACTAAATAATGTATCCCCATTCCGTACGATATAAATTTCAAATTCTCCTTGCTTATGTGTTTTCCTAGGCTCTTCCTTCATATCGTAACTCCTTCTTTTACGATTAAAGATTCCATTTTCAATTAATATATCCATTATATACTCTGCTCGTTTTTGATAAGAATGTTCTTTCACTACTTCTAAAGCATTTTTTTTAATTACGTTTCTTTTCTCAGGATATTGGAGGTAATATTTAACTAATTCAATAGTTTCCTCGGGAGAAGATGATGTAATTAAGTCCCTACCACCTTTAAATAATCGATTAATTATAGGAATATCATTCGTTAAGAGTATTCCTCCCGAGCCCATTATTTCATAAGTACGTTGCGTAAGTTGCGTAGGAAGATTTTGCAGCCCAATAATAATATCGGATGAACTATAAACTTTATTTGCATCTGTGTAATCAATATATCCCTGAATCCAATCCCTTGGAATATCAACACCTAAAATATTCTTCATTTCATCCCAGTACCTACCATAAAAATTTATTCTAATATTATTTTCTAACAAAGGTTTGATTAATGTATTTAATGATTGATGTCGAAAATGCTCTGGAAGATAACTCAACTTTTTAGGGTATCCGTTTGCAACAAGGGCAACTGGAGCATAGTATCGCGGGTCTTTATCCACTGGGTGATGTACAATCGGATGATAACCAAAGTCTAAATGTTCAGCAGGAACCCCTTTTCCTTTATAAACTTCTACCATATCCGAGCAAATTGTAAATATAAAATCTGGACGCGTTCTCTGTATATAAGGTAATGTAAAAATCTCTGTAGATGTTGGATCTTCAGTTGCCCAGTAAACATGGGGAATATTAAACTTTTTCGTACATTCAAAAATCAATTGCTGTTTGAATTTAGATGAATTTTCTGGGCCCCATCCCATTGTTATAACTAAATCTGGTGCAAAATCACCTATAAGCTTGTAAATAGTATACTTATCTAAAGTGCCTGAAACTTTTACTTTATGCCCTGCATCACGAAACCCGTTTGGTAAACCATGAATCCACATTGGATGGCTCTCTAAAAATAAAACTCGCATATTTTCTCACCTCAAAAACGTGAAATTTTTAAATGCTGTTAATTACTCTTCAGCAAGCATTCAATTGTTACAAATTCGTATCCTTTTGCAATTAATTCATCTATTAAAATCGATAATGCCTTAACTGTCCCATCCAATATTCCTGGGGACATTTTAAGAGAATGCTGCAATACTATGGCACCGGGTGATAAATCCCGTCTCACAATTGCAATGATTTCTTCAGCAGACAATCCAGTCCAATCTAACGTGTCAACTGACCACAATATTAATTTATAACCTAATTCACTAACAAGATTTAAATCCGCATTAGTAAAATCACCATATGGTGGACGAAACAGTGTTGTTTTTCTCTCCCCAGTTAATATAGCAATTTCATTTTCTGTACGAGATATTTCTTCTTTTATTTGCGAAGTGGTTAAATTCGAGAATTTAGGATGACTCCAACTATGGTTTCCTATCGCATGTCCCTCTTTCACAATACGCTTTAACATATTCGGACACCAATGAATTTGTTGCCCAACAACAAAAAAAGTAGCTGGAACTTTTTTGTTTCCTAGAATATCTAAAATTTTAGGAGTGTAATAGTCATCAGGACCATCGTCAAATGTCAAAGCTATTTTATTTCCAGCTGTGGCTCCTCTATAATAAACATTCGTATTCCATTTAGGTAAGGAATTCGTGATCAAGTATATCCGATAAATTTCCATATTGGACCAAAAAACTAACCCGAATTTTTGAACAATGTAAAAAAACGGAATATATATAACGTCTTTTATTTCATTAGGTGCAGTCAAAAGAGAATCATGTAGAATCGTCTCGCTTCCTTCTATAAAGATTTCACTTTTACACTGGTTCTTAAATAACGTGATTAAAATTTTATCTTTTTTCAAGACAATAGAATGGTTTTTATTATTATAATCAACTGAAATGCCTGCATGTTTAAAAAACAAAACTGGAACCATAACATAACCATCTTGAAAATAATAAGTTGTTTGTACCATTTTACCATCTATATAAATGTCTATTTGTTCTGTTTTCATTTTTAATCCCCCATTCCGGTTATTTAAAACTTAAAGTTTTAAATAACCTACTAGCTCAAAATAAATAAAAAAACTAAAGGAGAATGCTGCTAAACCATAGCTATAATGAAAGCAGTTTACCTACCGTGCATATATTAAAATTACGATTTAAAATCACTTTTAACATATTTGGCAATGCCTTAACCGTTATTTCAGTTGGATGAATCAGAATAATAGAACCATTTTTCACGTTGTAATTTACTTTATCAATAATTTCATCTGCATGACCTGAATTCCAATCTTGAGTATCTAATGAGCCAATGATTGTTGCCATTCCTTCTATAGAAGCGATCTCTACTATTCTTTTATTACATGCAGCATATGGAGGAGTAAATAACTTAGGTGTAACTTTAAGTTCTTTAAAAAGGATTTTATTCGTACTTTTTAATTCCCATTTTATATAATCATCTGTTAATCCTCTCATATCAAGATGTGAATAAGCATGACTCCCAATCTCATGTCCCCGGTCTCTTATTTTTCGAGCTAAATGAGGATATTTATGAACCCAAAGCCCTTCTAAAAAAAACGTGAATTTGCAGTTGTAATTTTTCATTATTTCCAATAATTCCAAAACGTATTGATTCCCCCATGATACATTAATCATGATCGAAATTAATCTTTTATCGGGCTGTCCAAAATATATAGGGGTTATACTTTGGTTCGTATTTTTAAATTGAGAATTCTGTTTAACCTCAAAAGGAGAAAAATCATAAACTTTATTTTTATTCATAACATTCCACACACTTCTTCAATATCATATTTTCATATCCCTCACCATCTCTACAACTCTTTTCTTATTTTATATGTCTCTATACATCTAAATGATTGGGGGAATGAACCTCATAACAATGCTTATTCTATCCAGTATGCTTTTTATATGTAACTGTAAAAGAATATTGAATGATTTGAAGGTTTTGGATTCAAATTACGTAATTATTAGGATGATAGCCGAAATAAAAATTAATACAAAAAATCATCAATGAACAAAAGAATTATCATACAATGGTTCTTGAAGCACTTTTATTTTACAACGAAGATCACGAATATAACGATTTCACAATTTGAACACGTACAGACAAACCAGTGATTTCTCATAATTTACACAAGGAATTCTATAATCTAGTAGGATTTAAGCTAAAAGCAGATCATATCTCTGTAAAGGCGTTGCTTGCCGATTTCGGAGACTTAATACATATCGCAAAGGTAAACGAACGCTATGTATTAATGATTGAGGCTGACACACTTACGTTTGAAAAAGGCTTCTCTCCGATTGAGTTTCTGAAGCCGGATGAGTTACAAGACGTAATTGAGCGGATTGAGAATAAGCAGCAGTATAGCTATGGCTCAGGAGAAATTGAATAGAACAACTAATCGAAATCCCTAAGGGTTTATTTACAATCATTTGAATTTAAGGATAACTAAAATAATCTTTCTTAATGCTTGGTTAACTTATCAATCTTCTTGGTCGACCCACAAGCGTATTTCCATTACAGATATTTGCTTCAATGTTTCTAGTTGACCAAGTCCTTCTATAAGTTTTTGGCGTCCTTTTAGTCACTATGTATGTTGGTAAAATGAAAATTTCACTTCACTACCTCAAATTTATTGTATTCGTAAAAAGATAATTGAAAACGATATTTTGGATGTTCTCTCACCCAATCGTAGGCTTCTTCTAAAATATCCATTTTGTTTTGTGAGTCATTAAGTTCACTACATTCATCCCTTTTCTGTTCGCACAGAGGGCAGAATCCATTCGCTATCTCGGCACTCATCGCACTAATAGTTTTACTTTCTAAGTCAACTAATAGACGAAGAATAAGAGAATGTTCTGCTTTTGTAGTCACCATCATTTCAGCAATTCTATCCTCATTCCAAAAGACACCGTTTAATTCCATCTTTACGTTGACATCTTTGATATCCAAGTTTATCACTATCACATCTCCCTTGTATAAAAATCTTATCTTACTCTTCTATTTTAATCGTTAATACCCCACGATTTAAAGATATGTTAAGTTTTTTCCAATTCTTCTTCTTTGCTATAAAAGGAAGTGTAATTACTGCTAAAAGTAACGTGAATATTACACCAAAAACTAAAACGGTTAAAATATTAAAGATCGCTTCCATTTAACTGTCCACTCTTTCATTTCTATGAGTTCTTATTTTATTAATACATTTTACAATTCTTACTACGCCTTTATTTTCAAAGCAATTATAACAACAAATTAATTTCTATTTAATATGAAGACTTTATCCACCGTCAAAGCGATAAAATTAAATTTATGTAGTTAGAAATGGAGGAGAATCTCATTTAACCTCTGTATTCTCCTCCATCTCAGCCAAATACCTAAGTTGCCGCTCTGCCTTTCTCACTGCAGTAGGAAAGTGTTTTTTTAGAAGTTCTACTGCAGATTCACTTATATAGTATCTTTCCGTTATACTTTCCCACGTGTCACTATTTTCAAATGCACTCCATACAAAAGGACGCTCCGTACTTTTTTTCATTTCTTTAAATGCCCATTTTCGCATCTTTTTTTTCGCTTTTTCTGTTAGTTTTCCGTTCTTTACAAGTTCAAGCTCACCATGTCTCTTGTATCGCCTATTAATATCTCTCTCACTATATGCTTTAAGAAATATATTCGCTGTATTCTCAGCATCTGCGAAAGCACGATGTTGCCTACCTTCCCATGTTAAATCAAGCTGCTCCACTGCAAATTGTAAACTTGGTGTATGCTCAAATAATTCTTCATACGCTTGGAAAACAAATTTTTGCACATCAAATCTGCTATCTTTTTCCATGCATGGGCATTCTACACCATGTAATGTACAATCGTGAGATAGAAAACGATAATCTTCTTTTCCCCATGAAATAAATATAGAATCTTCTCCGATAAACTTAATAAACTTCTCTATAATTCGAGGGAACTTCTCTACACCAATTAAATCTTTCTTTGTAATTCCAGTTAATTTTGTTGTATGACGAGTTAATGGAGCACTTGGTTTTACTAACTCTGAAAATTCTCCAATAATCTTCATTGTACTCGCATCTATTTTTACAGCTCCAATATCAACTATTTCTGACGGATCTTCCGATTTATACGGCCTAAAATTCCTTTCAATATCAAACACAATGAAATGTGTAGCGTTTTTCAATTTATTTACCTCTTTCTAAATTCCTTTTCACACAAATACTTTATTTTCAGTATTTATTTATTAATGCACTTTATGCATGAAATACCTCGTGTAAAAAAAACAAAAATTCAGTCTTATTATCATATGTACATTGGAGGATATTCAATAAGAACGCAAAAAAAAAGAAGGGCAAGCCCTTCTTTTTTTCATAATTACTTCTTGTTTACGTTTGTAGCTTGAGGTCCACGGTTACCTTGTTCTACTTCGAAAGTAACTTCTTGACCTTCTTCTAAAGATTTGAAGCCGTCGCCTTGGATAGCTGAGAAATGAACGAATACGTCTTCTCCGCCTTCAACTTCGATGAAACCGAAACCTTTTTCTGCGTTAAACCATTTTACTTTACCGTTTTGCATTTAAAAAATCCTCCTACAATGTACCTATATGTACATATTCATTTTCAACCACTTTACAATAATACGTCATAAATTAAAAAACTGCAACCCCCCGAAGGAGATTTAACATTGCTACCCCCTTGGAAGTTACAGCTCATTTAAATCTCTATATTATTAAAAGTAAAATGGTTTAAAGTAACTATATCATATCAATATAATAAAAGTAAAGTTTTTTTAATCTATACAGCTTTTTTCTTCCATTGCATCGCTTTTAATTCACCTGATCCAGCTACAACATAGTCTTCTTTTTCATTCACAATGCGCCAACCATGCCCTTTAACCGAATCACATACTGTAACAATTCCTTCTTCAAGAAGCACACGGCAAACAGTGCTAATTCCCGCCTTATTTTGCGTTGACGTTGTATATAACACATGTTGATCTACACTTAAATCTAAATAGCTACTCGCTTTTTGTTCACTTTGACATGTATGCCAACATATTTTTTCATTCTCAATACTCTCATCTATTTTACAAAAAGAAATATTCCCACTAATTCCCCTGCAAGATCCACTTGCCGCTACTAAATAGGAATTATGTATAGTCAACGCAGAAATCATCTGGTTCATCGCTATTTTAATCCTTTTTAATTTACGTGTCTCTAAATCAAAAAGCCAAACACCACCATATTTAGTATGTATTTTCGTACCGATAAATAAGTAATGTTTATATAAAAATAATGATCGAATAGATGGTGCCTCGCTATCGTAATCAAGAAATGGCTGAATAGTCTCCCATGTGGAACCAAAATTATTAGAATGATACAGTGTTTTATCTCCATGAGCAATTACTGTTCCATTTTCATTACTGCATACATTCCAGCTCGTTGCTTTCGTTGGAAAGCGCTGGATCGTCCACGTTTCTCCACCATTCATACTACGAATAAAAACTCCTTCGTCTCCTACTCCGTAAACTACGTTATCTTCACTATGTAAATCTCGAATTCGTTTTTGGAATCCAGTTAAAATCTGTTTCCATTCTCCATCTTTTTCAATGAATAAACCATTATATGTAGTAGCTAACAAAAGCTTTCCATCTCTTAACTTTGTAATAGCAGTTGCACTTAACATTGTTTCCACGTTGACACTCCCATTCTTAGAACTTCTCGGCAAAAGCAATTGCAAAATCACTGCATTTTTCAACGTCTTCTTTATCTTCTGGAGCTAATTCAATTTTCAATCCTTCTTGTACAAGTTCTGCCCCGCATTTTACAAGACGTTCTTCAAATATCGTTACCGCTTCACAAAACAGTTCATACGCCGTATCACCTGATCCAAAAACAGCCACTTTTTTACCCGTTAAATCTATATTTTCTAACTCATCATGGAAATCTTCCGCTTCAAATGGTAATTCACCATCACCCCACGTATAAGATCCTAAAATGATTCCATCATAAGCTAATAATTCTTCAGCATCCATACCTTCCATCTCTTGTAATACTACTTCATGATCAAAGGCATCTAAACTTACTTTAATTAAATCAGCAATACTCTCTGTATTCCCTGACATACTTGCATACGCTATTAAAATTTTCGCCACTTTGGCATCCCCCTCTTACAATAAATGATTCTCATTCTCATTATATTAATAATGAGAATCAATTTCAATTATATTTTTTGCTATTTTATTTTATTCCATAAAAAAAGAACAGATGACTATACAATCATCTGTTCTTCTTTATTACTTTTTAAAAATACCAAATGGTTTTCCAACTGGTAATACAACTTTTCCGAAGTGTGTATTTAACACAGCTGCTGCTGAACCATAGAAAGATAATAATGAAATACATAGTTCAGAATACGCTGCTAAATTATGCATTGCGTGCGGCATAACACCTAAAGTACTTAATGAAAGACCGATAAATAAGAAATCAATAAGGACGAAAATCATAAATAATACTTTATGTGTTTCCATTGCACCAATTGTCATAAAGATTGTGAAAATCAAGTATCCGATAAAGGCTACACCAAGCTGTTTTGAATCCGCAGTTTGGGCTAATTTTTCGCCAAATACTCCAAGTTGAATTAACCAAGTCATTCCAACACCTAACCAAAATAGGCCGTACGCACCAAATGCTGTTGTACCGAACGTATTGTTGTGCTTTGCATCGTGAATACATGCAAAGATTTGTGCAAATCCACCTAAAAAGATTGCCCATGGTAATACAAGTGAAACGCCATCTGTTAAGCCTAACTTTTGAGACGATGCTACAAGTGTTACCATCGCTAATCCAAATAGACCGATTCCAGATGGATCTGCTGTTGTCATTTTCACATGATGTGTAGTAGTTTGATTGCTCATATAAACCTCCTGATTATAAACATACTCGAATACAATACTTAAATCAGAAGGCTATGTCAATGGTTTTTTTTGTATGTTGTCAGACCTTGTATTCCATAATAATCGAATACACATTTAGCCACATCATAAGGTTTTACATTTAAATTTGGCAACTCACTTATCGGCGTCCATATTGGAATATAACTTCCTCTATCTTTCAGCTCGAATTCCTCACCTTTACCACTTCCGAACACTCCATCTGTAATATGGGCATTATAATAATACTCCGTACCTTTATACTCCACCTTTGCGATCAGATTCTTCACTTGTATATGTACCCCTAATTCTTCATAGACCTCTCGCTTCGTTGCTTCTTCTGCTGTTTCTCCTTTTTCAATTCCCCCGCCTGGAAAAACAAAATACATTTCATCTTCTCGAACACGTTTTATAAGAGCGATTTTACCGTCCTGTACAATAATTGCTGCACCACGATTTCTTCTCACTTTATTACCTCAACACCAATCGCAACTGTTCCCCATTCATTTTCTTGTTCTTTCGTATATATTTCGTATGTACTTTCTAACATTTCTTTTATACTAAGTTCTTCACAATCAAATAATTTTTTATCAATTTGTTCGTACATTTCTTTAAAGCTTTCGTATCGTTTTATCTCCGTTACTTTTACAGCCATCGTTTCTGCTGTCGTAAGGTTCGTAAATACAATTTCATCGTCTTGTTTTATAAGTTGACGTTTTTTATCGTATAAGCGTACTTCATATACTTTTTTTCCTAATTGAATTGACTGAAAAGGTTTACTATATAATCCCATTTCGTATTTCATACATTCCACTCCCTTTTATTCAGCTTGCCTACTAACACTTTTGCACATTACTATTTCATACAACATAGTTCGCCTTACTTCACCTTGCATATAATGTTCCATATCCATTACTTTCTTTTAGAGAGGATGCTAAAATTGGTATGTTATATTTAAATCAAAAACCTGAATATAATAAATATGATATCGGTGATTATACTTACAGTAAAGTAGGCCCTTTTATTTTTTCTTGGAATGATGAAACAAAATTAAAAATAGGTAAGTTTTGTTCATTAGGAGAAGAAGTCGTTTTCATACTTGGTGGTGAACATCGTGCTGATTGGATAACAACTTATCCATTTAATGTCCTCTTCGAAGAAGGAGCACATATTACTGGTCACCCTTCTTCAAAAGGTGATATTGTAGTCGGCAATGATGTATGGATTGGTTATCAATCCTGCATTTTATCAGGTGTTACAATTGGTAACGGGGCCATTATCGGTGCAAAGAGTGTTGTTACAAAAGACGTACCTCCATATGCAATTGTAGCTGGTAATCCTGCAAAGTTTGTTCGATATCGTTTCCCTCAAGAAACGATTGACAAACTAGAGAATCTCGCATGGTGGGATTGGGATATTTCTGTTATAAAAGGAGCCATTCCATTTCTACTTTCCAACAAAATCAACGAGTTTTTCACCTCGCCCGAAAATGAATCTATATGATCAATAGACATAAAAAGAGCACCCTATTCTTTCAGGATGCTCTTTTGGGTTTTATTTTTTATGTTCGTGCAAGTGATTACATAGAGAACATTGAAATGGAATTTTATCTAAGCAATTAAAGTTTGTTTCACAAATTTGTTCAATTGTTGGAACAAACGGAATAACAACCATATTACTTTCTATTATTTGTGTAACAGGTGGCAATACTGTTCCTACTTGATGTTCGAAACGAATACTCGCTTGATTAATATAATTCCCTGAACCACTTGGTGCGCTCTGAACTACTACTTGGAACGAAACTGTCCGTGCTTCACCTGGATTTAAACTTCCTATAAGAAATCCTGATACTGGGTTTACATTTGGCACCGGCGTATTATCAACCGTTACACTTCCAAGGACAAATTGAACACTACTATCTAACATATCTTGAAAACGAATATTTTGTATCGCTGTATCTCCCGTATTTGTAATAACTGTCGTAAACGTAATAACATCTCCAATTGTTGCTGTTTGTTGATCCGCCGTTTTTACGACTGTCGTTGAGACATTTTGAGGAATAAACGGGATAACAACTGTATTGCTATCGCCTTCAACTACTACAGGCGGTTCATTTGGATTCACAGTTGCAAACCCACTCGCTGTCGCTGTATTTGTAACTAAGTTATTTATTTGCCCTCCTGTTATTACAACTTGGAAATTAATAATCGCTGCATCATTTGGTTGAAAATCACCTAATGAAATACCAGTATTCGGATTGACAAATGGAAAAGGTACATCATTTACCGTTACTGTTCCATTTATAAATAACGTATTCGAATCAATGATATCTGTTAAAACAATATTCGTCACAGGAACTGTACTATCATTTATAACAGCAATGCCATAAGTGACAACATCTCCTACCATCGCTACTTCAAAGTTTGCTCCTTTTGCAACAAATAAAATCGCATTGTTTACCGTTACAATAACTGTATTACTTGTATCCATCACTGTCACTGGTGGCTCTCCTGGTACTAAAATATATTCTGCTAACGCCCCAGCAACGTTCACTACTGTACCACCATCTGGAAAACTTGTAATTGTAGCTTTATATGTTACAAGCGCCGTCTCACCGACTGGGATGTCTGGTATCGTAAATCCAACCTGTGGATTTAACCCTGGTTGTGGAACTCCATTTATCGTTACACTATTTGGGACGAAATCAGCTTCCTGAGATAGCACATCTATAAATTGAACATTCATCGCATCAGCAGTACCAGTATTTAATATACGAACAGTATACGTTACCGTTTCTCCTACTCCAACAATTGGATGATCTACTTCTTTCAGCATATCTAAACTACCTCTATTTACTGGTGTGACTGTCGTATTACTTGAATTCGTAATTGTAAACGGTGGTTCTCCTGGAATCAATTCGAAATCACCAGTTACTCTCGCTGTATTCATAATGCTACTAGAAGGCGGAATTGCGATTACATTTACTTCAAATGTGATTAATACGCTATCCCCTACTGCAAGATCAGGTAATGAAAAACCTACAAAAGGATCTAAACCTACCTGCGGAATTCCATTTATTTGTACACTTCCTGGAACGAATTCTAAACTAGGTGATGGGACGTCAATAAACTGAACATTTGTCGCTGTTACCGTTCCCGTATTTGTAACTTGCACACTATACGTTAACGTATCTCCTAATCGTGTCGCCTGTTTGTTGACAGTTTTTATAATATTGAATCGCCCTCTATTTACCCTTGTTATTGTCGTATTACTCGGCGCTGTTACTACAACTGGTGGTTCTCCTGGTACTAAAGTAAAACTTCCTGTTATATTTGCAACGTTCGTAATTGTTCCTGATGACGGGATGTTTGTAACCGTCGCTTGAAACGTCACTATTACCGTTTCACCAACTAGTATATCTCCAACTCCAAAGCCAGTAATCGGATTTAAGTTGGGTTGCGAAACTCCATTTACCGTTACACTATTTGGTACAAATGACGCTCCTGCTGAAATCGTATCAATAAACTGAACATTATTAGCTGTTACTGTTCCCGTATTCGTTATTTGCACTGTATACGTTAATACATCCCCAACGAGAGTCGCAGCCCTGTTCACCTGTTTTATAACATTAAATCGTCCTCTATTTACAGTTGTGAGTGTTGTATTGCTTGGTTGATTTACTATAACTGGTGGTTCTCCTGGTACTAATATAAAGCTTCCAGTCACATTTGCCGTATTGGCGATCGTTCCGTTTGATGGAACACCGACAACTGTTACTTGGAATGTGACTTCTACACTTTCCCCTGGATTTATATCTGGAAGCGAGAATCCATTATTAGGATTGAATCCAGGTTGTAACACACCGTCTATCGTTACACTGTTCGGTATGAATGTTATAGAGGAAGGTAATACATCACTATATTGAACATTCGTCGCTGTCACTGTTCCCGTATTTTGAACTACTGTTGTATATGTGATTGTATCTCCTACTGCAACAACCGGCTCACTTACTGATTTTAAAACATTCAAACCAGATTCATTTATTTTCGTTAATGTCGTGTTACTTGTCGTTGTTTCAGTAATAGGCGGCTCTGTTTCACTTACAGCAAATGTAGCCGTAACATCTACAAAGTTAACAACTGTTCCACCTTCTGGTATGCTCGTTACCATCTCTTGATATGTGACAAGCACAAAATCATCTACAGGTATATTTGGAACTGTAAAACCGATGAACGGATCGAATCCTGGTTCTGGCACTCCATTTACGCTCACACTTCCCGGTACAAATGTTACACCAGCAGAAGTCGTATCGATAAATTGAACATTCGTTGCTAGTACTGTTCCGAAATTAAAAATCAATACATCATACGTTAAAATTTCTCCTACAGTCGCTACTTCTTTATCTACTAGTTTCAATGGAAAAATAGACGCTATATTAATCGTCGTAACGACTAAATTTGTTAATATCGTTTCCGTAATCGGTGGTTCCTGCGGATTTGGTTGTGAAGTAAATGTAACGTCTGCATCATTTAATATGACTTCATTATCTGGAATTTCTGTAATCGTCACTTGGAACGTTACCTCAATACTTCCACCATTAATTAATAATGGAGTAACTGTAAATCCTATTTCTGGATTTAAACCAAGTTGCTGCACCCCGCCTATCGTTACACTATCTTCTACAAATGTCGTTCCTTCTGGTATTACATCTTGGAAGAACACATCTGTAACAGGTATAATTCCTACGTTTGAAATTAGCACGGTATACGTTAATACATCCCCAACCGCTCCAGTTGCAGCGTCAACTGTTTTGGTTGCTGTTACTTCACCAGGAGGAGGTAACGGTATCGTAACTACTGTCGTATTACTTGAATTTGTCGTTGTTACAGGGGGCTGTAAAGGATTTAATAAAAAAGTGGCTGTAGCAGATGCCGTGTTTAGTACGGCTCCGCGCGTGGATGGCGCAACTACTGTTACTTGGAACGTTACTGTCAATGATGTGCCAGCAGCTATATTAGGAAGCGTAAAACCTATATTTGGATCAAATCCAGGTTGAGGAGTTCCATTTATCGTTACACTATTTGCTACAAATGTTGTTTCTGAAGCAATTGGATCAATGAAAGAGACATTCGTCGCTGTTACCGTTCCATTATTTCTAATGACAACAGAATACGTGTAAATTTCTCCAAGTGCCGCTTGTTGTACAGATGAAGATTTTTGTATATTTAACTGCGCTGTGTTTACTTGCGTCACGACGAAATTGCTATTCGTAACAGTTGTTATTGGAGGATTGGCTGGATTTATAAGAAAACTTGCAGTAACGTTCGATTGGTTTCTTATATTTCCACCACTCGGAACGCTCGTCACTGTAACTTGAAACGTAATCGTAGCCGTTTGCCCGACAGGAATATTTGGTACTGGGAAACCTGCCATAGGATCCGCGCCTTGCTGAACGACTCCATTTATCGTCACACTATTTACTACAAACGCAGTACCAGACGGAATTGGATCTTGAAAAATAATATTCGTTGCAGGAACAGTTCCTGTATTTTGAATACGAATCGTATACGTTAACGTATCTCCTACACCTGCTTGTGGTGTAGTTACACTCTTTATTACATTAATTGATCCTACATTCACTCGTGTCACAACAATATTACTAATCGTTACAATTGTAATTGGCGGCTGCAAAGGACTTACTTGAAAATCAGCTGTTACATTCGCATTATTCGGAAGAACTCTATTTGGTGGTACACTCGTGATCGTCACTTGAAAAGCAACTGTTACCGTTCCTCCTACTGGAATATTAGCAAGCGGAAATCCAGTTGTTGGGTTTAAAACTGGTTGAGACGTTCCGTTTATTGTTACACTATTTGCTACAAATGTTGTTCCAGATGGAATTGGATCAAGGAATGATACATTTGTTGCTGCTACTGTTCCACTATTTTGTATACGAACTGTATACGTTAACGTATCCCCTACACCTGCTTCACTAGCACTTACGCTCTTCATTACATTTAACCCTGAAGAATTCACCACTGTCATAACAGTATTACTTGGCACTGTTACAGTAATTGGTGGCTCTGTTGGATTTACAAGGAAATCTCCAGTGACATTCGCATTATTGACGACATTATTTCCTTGGGGAATTTCATCAATTAATACTTCAAACGTAACAATTACACTCGTGCCAGTAGGCAAATTATTTAATGGGAATCCAAGTTCTGGATCTGCCCCTTCTTGTAAAACACCATTAACCAATACACTATTTTCAATAAATAAAGTCCCTTGCGGAATTGAATCTTGGAAAAACACATTTGTAGCTGTTACACTACCTGCATTAATTATTTCGATTGTATATACTAAAACATCCCCTACCGTTGCAACATCCGTATTCACTGCCTTCACAACTTCAAAGTTCCCTGATTGTACTGTTGTATTCACAACATTACTCGGAACATTGATTGTTACTGGTGGTTCACTCGGATTCACTTGAAAACTCGCTGTTACATTTGCTTGATTTAAAATATCTTCATTTTCTGGATCCTGTACAATTAATACGTCAAATGTGACTACAACTGTTTGAGCCGCAGGAATATTTGGAAGAGAAAATCCTGTATTTGGATTCAATCCACTTTGTGGTACTCCATTAATTGTTACAGAATTTGCAACGAATGAAACAGCGGAAGGAATAGGGTCTTGGAAAAATACATTTGTTAACAGTACGTTTCCTGTATTTTGGACGGCAATTGTGTATGTTAAAGTATCCCCTACCGCCGCTTGCATTGTATTCACTTCTTTTATTACATTTAAACCGCCTGTATTAACTTGTGTCACAACTGTATTCGTTTGTCTATTAATCGTTATCGGTGGCTGATTCGGAATAACGACGAAATTAGCAGACACATTTCCACGATTTGCAATCGTACCTCCTGATGGTGTAGATGTCACTCGCACTTGAAAAGTCACTGTCCTACTTCCACCTGGAGATATATTCGCTACGGTAAACCCAGTCGCAGGATTTGCCCCAGGTTGTGAAACCCCATCTACAGTCACACTATTTAGGATAAAAGTCGTTCCAATTGGGATTGGATCTTGAAAAATAACATTCGTCGCAAGTACATTCCCGGTATTCTCAATTGTAACGGTGTACGTAAGAACGTCATTAACTGTCGCAAAAGCTCTATCTACTGTTTTTCTCGTTCTTATATCAGCTATATTAATTGTAGTAAATACAGTATTACTTGTCGCTTGGCCTGAAATTGGTTGCTGACCAGGCACTGGAATAAAGTTAAATGTTACACTCGCACGGTTTGGAATTGGATTTACAAGAGGATTAGATGTTACTCGAACTTGAAAGCGCACTACAGTCGTTTGCGAAGCATTAATACTTCCAAGATTAATACTACTTGCCGGATTTGCTCCTGGACGCGCTACTCCATTTACCGTAACACTATTTGTTATAAACGTTGTTCCAGCAGGTATACTATCAACAAAAATAACATTATTTGCAGCGACATTCCCATCGTTGGTGACATTCACTGTGTACGTTAATACATCATTAATTGTTGCCGTCTGTAGATCTACAGATTTTTGTAAACTTACATTTGCGCGATTTACCGTCGTCTGTACTGTATTTGAAGAAGCTGTACTTGTGATAGGAGGACTTCCAACAAAAGGACGGAATTGGTATGACACCATCGCACGATTTGAAATTGGATTCGGATTCGGGAATGACGTAACTCTCACTTGAAACGTGACAACTCTTTGAGCATTATTCGGTATCGTTCCTAAATTAATTCCACTAGCTGGATTGGCGCTCGGCTGAGTTACTCCACCTACTGTAACACTGCCTGCTATAAACGTAGTTCCATTCGGAATACTGTCTTGTAATACAACGTTTTCTGCACTTCCTGTCCCTGTATTCGGAACAGTAATCGTATAGGTGAGAATATCACCTACTGCTGCAACGGTTTTATCAACAGATTTAACAGGATTTATAATTGGCCCTGTCGCATCAATTTGAACACCAAAACCAGCTGCAGCATATCCATCTCCATTTGTAACGAAGCGAACAGTCGCTGACGTTTGATTATTTACTAATGATGACGAGGCATCTACATTCGTAATATCCCATCCTTGTCTTCGGACGGCTAAAGCTATCCCTAACGGCTGATTCAAATTTCCAAAGGTGCCAGTTGTATCTAAATTCCCACTATCATTACAAATTTGTGACTGAAAGAAATTATTTGCGGGATTTCTCGGTCCGAATAAAGCAACTGTAGCATTCGCATTCGGTCCAAAGCGAAGTTGATCTCCAACAATGTTAGAATCACCTTCTTGAGCAGTTACAAGTACTCTTCCTGTAACAGAACCTGTAGATGGAGTTGCGAAACCTGAAATAGTAGCATCAACTGGTGGTGATGAAGCATCAATAATTTCTTGGCCTGCATACACTGACAAATTCCGAAGTGGTAAACTTGTATTTTGATAAACTACCTCAAGCGTCCAACCAGCTGAACGACTGACCGTTGGATCAGCAGAAGTTCTTGTAGCCGGTACAGCACCCGTTGTATATGTTCCCGCTCCCCCTGTATTAACAAGATTCGTTACGTTAGCTGAACGTACGTAATAAAACTGGTTCCCTACTGAACCTTGCTGCGCAGTTGCAGGATCTGGTGTAACAGAAAACGTTCCTGCCGGTGTTGTAAATGTAATGTTATCATTTAAAAAAGCTGAAACATCCTCTGTATCGGTCCGGTATGTGCCGGCCCATACTAGTTCTGCGTATAAAATACTACTCCCTGCCGGAAGATTCAAAATTGCACTTGAAGAATTTAATGGCCAGTCATTCGTCGTTCCTGCTGGGAATCCAGGTACTTGGAGCGATGTATTTACCGTTGTAAATACATCAATCGTACCGAAATTATTATTTGGTGCAGGCGATGTAGGACTTAGTCCTAACGTGTTCCCAGTGAACGTGACGGCACCAGTTACTGTTGTTGTAAAGCGATTCATAAAAGGCACACAATCATCTCATTTCATTTATAGTAAAAAGTGCTCTATACTATAAAATGTAGACAAACTATACAATGTACGTTGTCCAACAAAATTCCACATAAATGGAGAGGAGTTTACTACACTATGCGCTACGTTATCATAACAGGAACTTCACAAGGTTTAGGTGAGGCAATCGCCGCGCAATTGTTAGAAGAAAACACGAGTATCATCTCTATTTCTAGAAGAGAAAATAAAGAGCTTACTAAACTCGCAGAACAATATAACAGCAATTGCATTTTCCATTCCTTAGATCTTCAAGATGTACATCATTTAGAAACTAACTTTAACGAAATCATTTCATCCATTAAAGAAGACAATGTATCTTCTATTCATTTAATTAATAATGCGGGTACAGTTGCACCTATGAAGCCTATTGAAAAAGCAGAAAGCGACCAATTCATTACGAACGTTCACATTAATTTACTTGCCCCTATGATTCTTACATCTACGTTCATAAAACATACGAAAGACTGGAAAGTAGATAAACGCGTTATTAACATTTCATCTGGCGCAGGAAAAAATCCTTACTTTGGCTGGGGCGCTTATTGTACAACGAAAGCTGGCGTAAATATGTTTACACAATGCGTAGCGACTGAAGAAGAGGAAAAAGAATATCCAGTAAAAATCGTCGCTTTTGCACCTGGTGTTGTGGATACAAATATGCAAGCACAAATTCGCGAAACAAATAAAGAAGACTTCACAAATTTAGACCGCTTCATCACATTAAAAGAAGAAGGAAAGCTATTATCACCTGAATATGTGGCGAAAGCTATTCGTAGCTTACTAGAAACAGAGGACTTCCCGCAAGGTGAGGTAATTCGAATTGATGAATAACAAAGAGGCACGCTATAATAGCGTGCCTTTTCATTCTATTTCTCTAAAAATATAAGTACAGACTCCATAATCTTCTCATAACCAATTTCTTGATAAATTTTATTTGATGTCGGATTTGCCAGGTCCGTATATAATGTCGTTGTTTTGTAGCCTTCATCTAACATACGTTGACTAAGTGCAGCGACACAACTAGATGCGTACCCTTTTTTCCGAGCTTCTTTCGGTGTATATACAAAATTAACTGTTATATTGTTTGTAGTCGGTCTCGTTTTTGCAGCTACAGAAACAATCTTCCCGTCTACTTCTAAACCAAATAGACAACGATTAGTAATTAATGTATGAGCAGTTTGTTTCGCTTCTTCTTTCGTAGTAGGAAGCTTCACATCTTCGCAAAATTGATATATCCACTGCTCTATTAATGTTAGCTCATCACTACTTACTTCTCGAAAGATTCCATCTCCGTTCCACTTTTTCTTTACTTGTTTTAATTCATATATACCTTGCTCCATTGCAACATTAGTTTTCTTATTCTCTAACACTGCAATCTCTTCCGCTAATTTCTGTACGATTTTTTTATTACCAATCAATCCAGGAATATGTGGATATACTTTCGTTAACTCTTTTGCAAGTTCCTTAATAGCTACTGCCGAAATCTCAGACGTAGCAACAATTATTTGTTTCTTTTCTTCTGTTTGAAGAAATACACCTGCAATTTCTTCCTCTTGTTTTGCTACTCCTATAAATATCGGTTCTTGGACCATTTGTAATACACCTAATATGAGATTATTTTCCTGCTCATTCTTCTCTAAAAATGGTTTAACCTCTTCTGTAAAATTAAGAATCTCTTCATATACATGTAGTTGAATCATCGACAATCTCTTCTCTCTATTTATAGTTTCATTAAGTATTGGCGATTAATTCATCAAATCCTTCTTTTACGATTTAATAATGTTCGAAGCTAACGTATTCAAATCATTTTCAGCTTGTAAAATTCTTTGTTTTTCCTTTTCAAATACCTCTTCTTCTTTTTGAAATGACTCTTTTCGATTTTTAATCATACGCTCCATCTCTTTTTTACTCGGTCCACCATATACATTTCTTTTTTGAATAAAAGCTTCTGGTGATATAATTTCTTTCCACTCTTCTTCTAATAAATTTACTTTCAAATTTTCTTGTAAGTATACATTTATGTCTTTGAAATTTAATTCATGTAACTCCTTTTTCTGCTCCAATGACATATTCGCAATCGCACTTGCTGCATGATGTGCATGCCGAAATGGTATTTCATA